>Ga0307374_10004092_pt1 | contig 24477 bp, 19 predicted proteins | sample OX3MG_FD_202532 | JGI IMG/M metagenome (GOLD analysis project Ga0307374, IMG submission 202532) | Soil microbial communities from Risofladan, Vaasa, Finland - OX-3 | ecosystem: Environmental > Terrestrial > Soil > Coastal area > Acid sulfate soil | place: Finland: Risofladan, Vaasa | collected... | reverse complement strand
GCGATGATTTTGTCGTCCGGCGTTATGTAGAAAAGCTCTTTGCCATCACGCCGCCACTTCGGCCAGCTCCCTCCCGCTGAAGAGACTTGCCATTTACCGCTGCCGCGGGGGAAAGGCACCACGTAAATCTCTTCGCGCCCGGATTCATCCGAAACATACGCCAGCCATTTCCCATCAGGCGAGACGGCGGGCTGGATCGCAGCGAACTGGCCGTTTTGCACCACCGGAAAGGGTTTCCGGTCTCCCGACAGCGCCACGCCCCAAATCTCCCCGCTGGCAGGTCCGTTCGCCGAGGCGCTAGGGGCTGGATTGCTGGCCGGCGGTTGGACGCGATCGAACGGCGGCGATGTCGAGCTGGACGGTGCTGTGCTTGCGGCTATAGGTGAAATAAATGATCAGGCCAATTACCAGCCAGGTGAGGAACACTTCCCAAGTGAGAAGGTGCAGCGAAACCATCATGAGCAATGAAACGCCCATGCCCATGATGGGGACGAAAGGAACCCAGGGAGTCCGGAAGGGGCGGTGCAGGTTGGGCTGCTCTCTGCGGAGAATCCAAACGCCGGCGCAGACGACGGTGAAGGCGAACAGGGTGCCGATGCTGGTGAGTTCGTCCAACTTGGAAATCGGCAGAGAAGCCGCAAGGAGTGCGACGCATATACCGATAAAGATGGTGGAGATGTAGGGCGTGCGCAATTTCGGATGAACTTTGCAGGCCCATTTCCCCAGAAGACCATCGTGAGCCATGGTGAAGAAAACGCGGGTCTGCCCGAGGAGCATGACCAGCATGGTCGAGGTGAGGCCGCCGATGGCGCCGATTTTTACCAGGAAGGAGCCCCAGCGGACGCCGGTAACGTCGACGCCCAAAGCGATGGGATCCGCTACGTTGAGCTGCGTATAAGAAGCGAGGCCGGTGAGGACGATGGCGACGAGGATGTAAAGGGCGGTGCAGATCACTAGCGAGCCGAGGATGCCGATGGGCATGTCGCGAGAAGGATTCCTGGTCTCCTGCGCTGCGGTAGAAACCGCGTCGAAACCAATGTAAGCGAAGAAGATGATTCCCGCCCCGCGCAAGACACCGGTCCAGCCGAATTCGCCGAAGTGGCCCGTGTTAGGCGGAATGAAGGGATGCCAGTTAGCGGTTGCGATGGCGTGATGGGCGGCAAGAAAAGCAACGCCCAAGCCGATGAAAATCAATAATACCGAGACCTTGACGATGACGATGGCACTGTTGATGTTGGCGGATTCCTTGATGCCCTTCACCAATATGGCGGTAACGGCCAGGATGCCGACGAGCGCGACGAGATCGAAATGAGAAGTTGCGTGAGGAAGCGAGGACATGATGGGAACAGCGGCGTGGGGAAGTGACATGACCGGTTCCCAGCGGCCCTGGTACTGCGCGAGGACCGTGCCGGGAGCATAAGACAGAGCGGCGGGAAAGGGGATGCCGCGGTCTTGCAAGAAGCTGCAGACGTATCCGCCCCAGCCGACAGCGACGGTGGCCGCGCCGAAGGCGTATTCGAGGACCAACGCCCAGCCGATGACCCAAGCGACGATTTCGCCCAAGGTGGCGTACGCGTAGCTGTAAGAGCTGCCGGCAATGGGCAGGAGGGCGGCGAATTCGGCGTAACACAAGCCGGCGAAGGCACATCCAACGCCGGCAATAATGAACGAAAGAACGATGGCCGGGCCGGCGGCGGTAGCGGCGACGGGGCCGGTGAGAACGAAAATGCCGGTGCCGATGATGGCACCGATGCCGAGCGTCACCAGATTAACGGGACCGAGGGAGCGGCGCAGGGAATGCTCGCCAGTTTCCGAGGCTTCCGCAAGGATCGCGTTGAGCGGCTTCTTGGCTAGGAGTTGGCTGGCCATTCGTTGCCTCCGTTGATCGCGTTAAGCGTTTGTCCGCTTCGTTCGATTGCTAGAAAAATGCGATAGAAAAAACAGGCCGCGCGGCTGCGAGCAGCACGACGATCAGCTCCGACCAAGGCGTTTTGCGCCTTGTGACGCAGCCACTCTATCTCCAAAAAGGTCGCCATGACGACATAAATTCCGGAGCCGATGACGGAGCTTCTCCAACCGATTTTCAAACACTTTCCCCCTCCAATCTTGCTCGTCACCGAAATTTATTCCGGTCGCATTACCGGCCCCTCACGGTCCAGAAACGGGGTTGTAGGAAGCAAAGTACGAGGTTCTGGGCGGTTGATCGGCAATACGGAAGTAATGGCGCAAATCGCCCCTTCTGGAGATTACTTCCGTCGGGTTCATTCGTCAGGTTCGACTGGAAGCTTAGGATTGCGGAGTGTAGGCATAGGGTCACTGTCATTTTGAATCAGTGTTCTGGACCACAACACTGAGGTATCGTAGTGCGATTCACAAATGACTTCACCACCGGCATTGAACCAGTGCGTAGCCTCAGGCAGCAGAGTGCGGGCAAACGGGTGCCGAGCGAAACGGTTGTGAAAGATTTCAAGTTCGGCCGACCATGGCTCATAGCCTTGCGGCCAAAGCGCTCTGTATTCGGCGGAGGTGATGTCCAGACAAAATGGGATACCTTCGAGCGCTCCAGGCGTTCGGTCATAGAACTTGCCATACCGCACATAGCGAAGGCCCTTCGTTAGAGCGCCGGCCGAGACTCCCACACGGTTAAATTTGGAAAGGGAACAGGCGTTGGTGAAGATGACGGCGGATAGTTCGCTATGCGCGGTAGTACGGAAAAGTCCGGCGGGAAAAGCCGAGTCTCCCAACAGGTGGGAGACATCGGTGGACGAGGCAATTCGCCTTCCGTCAACCTCGGTGACCTCGGCCTGCATACCATATAGGTAGCTGATCAGAGCTTCTCGACTCCACACCATGGAACCAGGGGCATGGAAATCAGCTAAGGCGATTGTGAATGCCTTGCCGGCAACGTGAGGCAGGCGGTCGTAGCGTTTCTGAAGTTTGCTTCCCAGCGTCTTAGCAAATCGTAGCGCGGCCGGGCCCAAGAAGCGCTCTCGAGCATCCTCGGGGGAATTTGTGGGCGGCGCATTAACTTGGTTGTAGCGAATTGGCGGATTCGCCGTGACTGCTTCAATCCAGGCCTCATCACTACGACGATTTTTTATGTGGAAGTCCGGGGAGGGATGAGGCTGGGTTACCAATACTCCCTGCTCCCGAAGAAAAGCGAGCAAGTGCGCTTCCCACATGCGGGTATGGAAGTTGTCGGTTTGGCAATCTCCAGCCCAGCTCTTATCAGGGTTGGGAAAGGCTAGATAAACTTGGTTCAGTAGCCAGGCCGCCACATGGTGCGACGGCCGTGTAAGCAGCATGAAAATCTCACTCGGCTTACGACCCTTCACGTCATGCAATGCCGGACGTCGCGCCGTGTTCGGCGGAATAGGTTCGTGCGGCGCGCCCTCCTTCATGGAGGATTCTATTGCCCTCCGGGCATCCGCTGAGTCCGAGAACCCGTGCTCTTGACGAACCATAACCCAGACCTGGTCTTCACGTCGCCGCATAACCAGAACTCCGAAGGTCCCTTCAGTCGCATCACGAGTAATTGCCCCCCATGCTAAACCATCCTCACTTTGCCATGCCTCTACGGGCGGCCGGCCCCCGAACGCATGGCCGCGGGGAAGCGAGAGAGCGTAGATGTCGAACATGGGCTGCGGAAGCCGACGCATAGAATCCCAACCTCATCGGGAAGAATACATGAGGGAGTAGTAGGGGATACAAGGATGTAGGGCTCCGAAGTTCCGGTAAGCGATAGCTAAGATACTTCAGGAGGTAGTGACCGTTGTGGGTCAGTTGTGGGAAGCAAAAGGATATTCTGGGCGTATTGTCGGCAAACAGGAAGTAATGACGAGATCGGGACTCGCGGGATTACTTCCGCATTACGCGTGATCCAAGAGGAGCCCGGCAATTGAAATCGCAGAGTCGCGTTGCACATGCCGAGGCATACGCCAACGTCCGCGGCGGACTCCTCTTCCGGATTCCCTTGCAGACACTGATTCGTGTTCTAAGTATGGTACGAGGTTATAAATCTTAGATCGGGCAGCAAATCCCTGGATAGCCGAACTTCGGTTCCGAGAGCGCCTGCTCACGAGGCAGATGCTCCACCACAACAACGCGATAAGTCTCCGAACCACGGCGTCGACGAAACTTTCGCAAGCGGCATCTACATCGCGAAAGACTGTTTTCAATGCGACAGAGTCAGTCGAGGTGCACAGGTCGCACTCCGGTTGTTATCGAGTCACCTATGCGACGCGCGAGTAGCGCTAGCACTTGATGCGGCTCTATCGGAATTCGAACAGCATCGGTTGCCCCACCTTGCCTCTGCTCGCCAAGTGCTTCCGACTTCTCAATCGACTGCGAGTCTGGAGAGGAGACCTCGAAAGGCGGGGCCTCGTGCCCTGGCAATAGATGTACCAGAAGATCGCCGTCCGGTTCCGGAGGCTTCTCCCAGTGAACTTCCAATTCGATGTCACGGATGAAAATCGGCCAATCCGCAGGCGGTTCTTCTTCCGTAGGAGACTGGCGGAGATCTTCCTCTCCGCACTCGGTCCAGTCGACGCTTCGCCCTTGGATCGGTGGCCGCCAAGCGTCAGGCCTCCATTTGCCTCGTGGCCAGCGCATCAGAACGCACGCCTCGAGATTCGCTGCCGTGGGTTCTTTCAGGACTCCCAACCCTAGGCGCGTAAAATTGGCGGATCCAACAAGCGCGAGAACGGTCTCCGGCCCAGTAATTACCATCCACTTTGCATGCAGATCGCGGTTATCAGCCGCCATGCCTTCAGGTGTCTCCTCCTCCGAGGCCGCGAGCTGCGCCGGTAGAATGCGACCCTTTCGAATCGGAAAGGTCTTGGAAGCACGCAGGTGTCGCACGAGTTCGAACGGAAAGCGCGGAAGCGCCTTCTCGTTCGGCGAGTCTGCGCGGGCAATGATTTCCAGTTCGCATTCTTCCAACCGGCACTGTTTATTTACGAGTCCTGCTGCAATGATCTCGAAAGGATTCTGTGATGCACTCACGGTCGATAGCGGCCAGAAGGGCGAACAGATGTTCCAGTTAAGAACCGATTCTCCTGGGGGCCACGCATCAACGAATTGACGCCACAACGGCATCAATCCGCCACCAAATGCGATTTGAATCTCGGCGCGGGTTTGGCTTGCCGATCCTGCCCTCCACTTCGATGCCTGTAACGTGGCCGCGTCGAATATTCGCCGAATCCGGTCGTCGTAGTAGTGGCCAAGAGCTGCAGTCCAACGCTCGATTGCCGTGGTCAATATGGACGCGGGAAGAGTTCCTTGTTCATGGAAATCCAAGACAACGGCGGCCTCCCTTTGTTTTCGGAAACCCTCATGTGTCAAGTTGGCAGAAGCAACGATCAGGCGTATCAGGTTCTGCCTGTGGATGAGGTGGATCTTCGCGTGGTGGATACGATGCTCAGGGCCTTTGGCGAATGTTGCAGAACCTATTGGTAGCAAGTCGACTCTTAACGTAGGACGAACACCGGCTATCAAGGCATACGCATCGCAGATCAGCACTATATCGGTCGTCGCCAGCGAACGGTCAAGCGTGACGGGTGAACTTGCGCGACTGCATGACGAAGGCTATGCGCTCATCACCGCCCAGAACGCCGCCGCAGCGGCAGAGCGCGGCAGGCAGCGAGGCAGGGGGTAGTTACCTTGAGATACCCTTATCCGTTTCTACAAATGACACGTTAACCGAAGTGAATGTATAACGGGAAGGGGCTATCCGTCACAAGGAAATGGGTTTTTCCATTTACTGCCCAGGGCTTCCGTCTAACATTTGCGCTGACAGCGCCTGACCATTCTGCTAGGGATTCAAAGGAAACGATGCGTTTGTGCGACAATCCGGCTGCATACCTTTGCGCCGATTTAATTTGCCGACGCATGGGGAAACAGGAAGCCGGAACGGTCGCATGAACAAAAAGGACCTCAGCGAACGCGACATCTGTTCCAAGTTCATAGGCCCCGCCATCAAGCGGGCGGGCTGGGACGGAATGATGCAGATTCGCGAGGAGGTAGCCTTCACAAAAGGCCGCATCATCGTGCGCGGCATGCTCGTCACTCGCGGCAAAGCGAAGCGGGCTGACTACATCCTTTATTACAAGCCCAATATTCCGATTGCTATCGTCGAAGCGAAGGACAACAACCACAGTGTCGGCGACGGAATGCAGCAGGCGCTTGATTACGCGACCACGCTGAATATTCCGTTTGTGTTTTCTTCTAACGGCGACGGCTTTGTCTTTCATGACCGCACGGGAACATTCGCCGAGAAGGAAGCGAATATTTCGCTCGACGCCTTCCCCTCTCCGAAGGAACTCTGGTCAAAATACTGCGCATGGAAAGGACTCTCTCCCAAAGAGGAAGAGATCGTCCTGCAGGATTATTTCGACGACGGCAGCGGCAAAGCACCGCGCTACTACCAATCCAATGCGATCAACGCAGCGATCGAAGCGATTGCAAAGGGCCAAAACCGCATCCTGCTCGTTATGGCGACCGGCACTGGCAAGACCTACACTGCCTTTCAGATTATCTGGCGTTTGTGGAAAGCAGGGCGCAAGAAGCGCATTCTCTTTCTTGCCGACCGCAACGTCCTTGTCGATCAGACGATGGTCAATGATTTCAGACCCTTTGGCGCGGCAATGGCCAAGCTCAGTACCGGCGCAAAAACCATCGAGCGCCAGGACGGTTCCGAGGTCGAACTAACGACGGCGCTGGACAAAAAGCGCCGCATAGACACCGCCTATGAGGTTTATCTCGGCCTCTATCAAGCAATAACCGGCCCGGAGGAACGCCAGAAGCTTTTCCGCGAATTCTCACCGGGCTTCTTTGATTTGATTGTGATTGACGAGTGCCATCGCGGCAGCGCCGCCGACGATGCGGCATGGCGCGAAATTCTCACCTACTTTTCCGGGGCTACCCAAATCGGACTCACGGCAACGCCCAAGGAAACCGAGTATGTCTCCAACATTCATTACTTCGGGAACCCGGTTTATACCTACTCGCTCAGGCAAGGCATCGCGGACGGCTTCCTTGCCCCGTACAAGGTAGTCAAGGTCCATATCGACGTGGATGTTGAGGGCTACCGGCCGGAGCGGGGAGATGTGGACCGGGATGGCAACGAGATCGAAGACCGCATTTACAACACGAAGGATTTCGACCGGACGCTCGTTATCGACGACCGCACCAAGCTCGTTGCCAAGAAAGTTTCAGACTTTCTTAAGGAGAGCCACGACCGCTTCCAGAAAACCATTGTTTTTTGCGTGGACGAAGAGCACGCCGCGCGCATGCGGCAAGCTCTGATCAATGAGAACAAAGACTTATGCAACGAAAATCACCGCTATGTCATGCGAATTACAGGAAGTGATAACGAAGGGCAGGCGCAGCTCGGTAACTTCATCGACCCGGAAGCAAAATACCCTGTTCTGGTGACGACTTCTCGCCTGCTTTCCACTGGTGTGGACGCACAGACCTGTCGTCTCATCGTGCTGGACCGCACTGTGGGCTCCATGACGGAATTCAAGCAAATCGTTGGCCGTGGCACCCGCGTTCATGAGGACACTAAGAAGTTTTATTTCACGCTGATTGATTTTCGGGGCGCGACGAATCATTTCGCCGATCCGGACTTTGACGGGGAGCCTGTGCAGATTTATGAACCAGGCGAGAATGACCCTATTGTCCCGCCCGACGATGTGCCGCCGACGGACGAAAACGGCAATCCGATAGAGCCCACGCCCGGAGCTGACGAGGTAATCATCGATCAGCCGCCCGACATCAATATCCGGACGGAAGAGGATAGGCCTCGCAAGATTTACGTCGATGGGGTAGGGGCCACCATCGTTGCGGAGCGCGTGGAATACCTGGACGAGAATGGACGGCTCGTCACTGAAACACTACGCGACTTCACGAAGCGGGCATTGAAAAAGCGATTCGCCAGCCTGAATGACTTCCTCAAGCGCTGGAAATCTGCCGAACGCAAGCAGGCCATCATTGAAGAACTTGAAAACGAAGGCCTCTCTCTCGACCCGCTAGCAGAAGAAGTCGGCAAAGACCTCGACCCTTTCGACCTTATCTGCCACGTAGCGTTTGATCAGCCACCACTAACACGCCGCGAGCGCGCAGAAAACGTCCGCAAGCGCAATGTTTTTACGAAATACGGCCCACAGGCCCGCGCCGTGCTTGAAGCATTGCTCCAAAAGTATCAAGATCAGGGTGTAATCGATCTTGGAGATACAAGAATTCTGCAGATTCCGCCGCTCGACGCGATGGGAACGCCCGTCCAGCTCATCAAGGAATTCGGGACGCGTGCGGATTTCATGTCTGCAGTGCAGGAACTCCAATCGGCGCTCTATCAGAGGGAAGCCTAGACAATGTCCGTTCGAAATACCGTCAAATCGATACAAGACGTCATGCGCCAGGATTCTGGCGTCGATGGCGATGCACAGCGCATTTCGCAATTGTGCTGGATGTTCTTCCTGAAAATCATCGACGACCAGGATCAGCAACTCGAACTCATGCAGGATAGCTACCACTCTCCGATTCCGGCCAAACTCAGATGGCGCAGCTGGGCAGCCGACCCCGAAGGCATCACGGGCGAAGAGCTTCTTACGTTCGTTAACACTCAACTCTTCCCGGAGCTCAAGGAACTCTCAACCACGGGGAAACATGGCGACCGCCGCCGCGTCGTGCGCGACGTATTCGAGGACGCGTACAACTACATGAAGTCTGGTCAGTTGATGCGTCAGGTCATCAACAAGATCAATGAAGTTGACTTCAACAATCTTGCCGAGCGCCAGCATTTTGGCGACATCTACGAACAAATTCTTACGGACCTGCAAAGCGCCGGAAATGCGGGCGAGTACTACACTCCGCGCGCTGTGACGGCCTTCATGGTGGATCGCATCGATCCGAGGCCCGGCGAAATCCTCTTAGACCCCGCCTGCGGCACGGGCGGATTCCTAACCAGCGCCATTCGCCACATGCGCGATCATTACGTGAAGAAAGTGGAAGACGAGCAGCGGATGCAGGAAGCGCTGCGAGCCGTCGAGAAAAAGCAGCTGCCCCACATGCTCTGTGTGACTAACATGCTGCTACATGGCATCGAAAATCCCAGCTTCGTGCGCCACGATAACACGCTGGCGCGACCGTACATAAGCTACACGCAGTCAGATCGCGTGGATATCGTGCTTACCAATCCACCGTTTGGGGGACGGGAGGAAGATGGCATCGAGAGTAACTTCCCCAAGCATTTTCAGACGCGTGAGACTGCGGATCTTTTCCTTGCTCTTATCATCCGAATCCTCAAGCCCGAAGGCCGCGCAGCCGTGGTGTTGCCGGATGGTTCTCTCTTCGGCGAGGGTGTAAAGACTCGCCTTAAAGAACATCTGATGGAGGAGTGCAACCTCCACACCATCGTCCGCTTGCCCAACAGCGTGTTCAAGCCATATGCAAACATCGGCACCAATCTTTTGTTTTTTGAGAAAGGAGAGCCGACGAAGGAGATCTGGTTTTACGAGCATCGCGTTCCAGAGGCTCAGAAAGCTTACTCGATGACGAAACCTATTCGCATCGAGCACTTGAAGCCATGCGTTGAATGGTGGGGAGCGGCAAAGCGCAAGGGTAGAGTGGAAACAGAATTCGCGTGGAAGGTTACCGCCGAGGAAGTTAAGACACGAAAGTATGATCTCGACTTCAAGAATCCTCACGCCGTCGCCGATGATCATGGAGATCCTAAAGAACTGCTAGCCAAACTCGATGAAACCGAGAGTTCAGCTAACGCGCTACGTGACCAACTAAAGATCATTCTGACTGAGGCGCTGTTGAGATGAATTCTGAGTTGTTTCTTAAATACTTCCATCGTATCAGCGAGGCGCCCGATGCGATTCCGCGCTTGCGAAGCTTCGTCATCGATCTTGCTGTCCGCGGGAAACTCATTGCGCAAGACTCGAATGACGAACCAGCATCCGAATTGCTCAAGCGCGTTTACGAGGAAAAATTACGATTAGTGAAGGACGGCAAAATAAACGAGGGGAGGCCAGTGGCTCGGCTTGAAATTGAGGAACTGCCGTTCTCTGCCCCATCTGGCTGGAAGTGGACACGCTTGGCGGCAATCAGTATTCGGATTCATTACGGCTACACCGCGTCAGCCAATCAGTCGCTGAGAGACGTTCGCCTTTTAAGAATCACCGACATCCAAAACAACTTGGTTGACTGGGCTTCTGTCCCGGGATGTGAGATTTCCCCACGTGAGGTCGAGCAGTACAAGCTTCGTCAAGGCGACATCTTAATTGCCCGGACTGGCGGAACAATCGGTAAGACTTTTCTCGTTAATCAGATTCCAGTGACAGCGGTCTTTGCGTCCTATCTTATTCGTGTCCAACCATCATCAGAGCTCCCGGATCGCTATCTGAAGCTTTTCCTCGAATCGCCTGTGTATTGGAAGCAGTTGCAGAAAGGAGCCAGGGGGGGGGGACAACCGAACGTTAACGGCCAAACGCTCGGAAGAATGACTATTGCCGTTCCCCCGGTTGCCGAACAACATCGAATTGTCGCCAAGGTAGATGAATTAATGGCTCTGTGTGATCAGCTAGAGGCGAAAAGACAGGAGCGGGAAGTCCGTCGGGATCGCCTAGAGGCATCGTGCCTTTACCACCTCAATCGCGCGACAGACAAGAACGCCTTTCGCGACCAAGCAGCATTCTACTTGCAGCAGCTTCAACGTCTCACCATCAGTTCTCAGCAGCTTGAGCAACTCCGACAGACCATCTTAAATCTTGGCGTTCGTGGTCAGCTCGTCCCCCAAAGCCAGAGCGACGAGCCCGCTGTGGAGCTACTTAAACGCATTCAGGCGAAAAAGGACCGATTGGTGGTGGACGGCAAGCTAAAGAAAGAGAAACTGCTTCCGGCCTTGACCAACGAGGAAGAGCCTTTTGCCGCACCGGTGGGCTGGTCCTGGGTTCGCCTCGATACCCTCACACAGTTAATTACAAAGGGTTCGTCGCCAAAGTGGCAGGGAATCGAGTATGTGCCACAAGGCGATGGCGTTCTTTTTGTCACCAGTGAGAATGTCGGAAACTATCGCCTGCGAAAGATGGACCAACCAAAATATGTTGAAAAACGATTTAACGAAATTGAACCTCGCTCGATCCTCAAACACGGAGACATTTTATTGAACCTTGTTGGAGCTTCAATCGGACGTACAGCGTTATATGACTTAGACGACGGTGCAAATATCAACCAGGCGGTTGCGCTAATACGGCTCGTCCTGACAGATTCGGCTATCTCAATTAGCTATTTGTTGCACTATCTCAATAGCCCGCTTGCCGTTAATTTGATGTTGGCCTCCCGCGTAACGACGGCGCAGCCGAATATGAGCCTCACTGACGCGCGAGAATTCCCTGTGCCGATCCCGCCTCTCTCGGAACAGCACCGCATCGTGAGTAAGGTGAACGAATTGATGACTGTGTGTGACCGCCTCGAAAGGCAGCTCGCCGATGCAGATTCTCAAAGTCGCAGACTTCTCGAAGCCGTCCTCCACAATGCCCTCAGCGATTCATACCTGAGCACTCCCGCAGTTTGGGAATATGAAACGAAGCATGATAAGGATTTTGGAAAGCGTGCCCCTGCTGTCTTGGGAGAATATGGATAATGGATAAAGGAGCACATTTCTACCGTTGCGACCTGCAAGTCCATACGCCCCGTGACCGCAACTGGGCCGGAATTGATCGCGTCAATGACGCTGACCGGCGCACCTACGCCGGGAGCCTTGTCCAGGCGTGTAGGGAACGTGGTTTGCAAGGTATTGCAGTTACCGATCATCATGACATGGCGTTTGCCGATTACGTGCGCCGCGCCGCTGCTGAAGAGACCGATGCCGATGGGAAGCAACTAGCGCAAGAGCAACGGCTGATCGTGTTTCCCGGCATGGAACTGACACTCAGTGTTCCGTGTCAGGCGCTTCTCATCTTTGATGCCGATTTTCCCGCAGACATGTTCGCTCTTGCCATGACGGCTCTTGCGCTGGCCCCAAGTGTTGCGACGGAAGCGAAGACAGCGGAAACCCAGCGCCTCACCCATATCCAATCACTGAAGCAGCTGAAAGAGGATCTGGACAAACATACCTATCTCCGCGACCGGTACATCATATTTCCCCACGTTGGCGAGAACGGCCAGTTTTCTCTACTCCGGAAAGGGCAGGCGGCGAAATATACCGAGATGCCGTGGGTAGGCGGGTATGTTGACGGCGAGATCACCAATCTTGGCGACGGCAACCGTAATATCGTTGACGGCAAAACAAAAGAATGGGGGAACAAGCGGATCGCTGTTTTCCAGACTTCTGACAACCGGTTTGAAGATCACCGAGATCTTGGCAAAGTCTCGACCTGGATTAAATGGGCCACACCTACTGCTGAAGCCTTGCGGCAGGCCTGTCTCGCACAAGAGTCACGAGTCTCGCAGGAGACGCCGCAACTTCCGGCAGTAAGGGTCGCTGGACTCAGTGTCAGCAACAGCGCCTTTCTTGGCCCCGTTGAACTCGACCTTAATCCGCAATACAGTGCGCTCATCGGCGGCCGAGGGACGGGGAAATCGACAATTCTTGAATACTTGCGCTGGGCTCTGTGCGATCAGCCGCCAGGTTCCCCGGACGATGAAACTCCGAACTATCAGGCCCGTCGCAGGCGTCTCATCGAGCAGACACTTAAACCAGTCAACGCAACCGTCCAGGCGCAATTCGAAGTCAATGGTGTTCCGCATGTAGTGCGGCGCAGCAGCCAGGACGGGTCGCTACAGATAAAAATTGCCGGTGATGCCATGCGCCCCTGTACCGAAGAGGAGGTGCGCACGCTTCTGCCCATTCAGGCTTATAGCCAGAAGCAGCTTAGTGATGTCAGTGTGCGCGTTGAGGAATTGTCGCGCTTTATCACCGCGCCGATTCGGAACGAACTCAACCGCATCGAACGGCAAGCGGCTGATCGAGCCGAACGTATCCGCCAGACCTACGCAACGCGGCGCCGTCAGCGGAGCCTTACACAGACACTTCAGAAACGGGAATTGGAGGAGAACTCACTGACGGGTCAGGCAGATGCACTAAGGGCCGCATTGACAGGATTATCGGCAGAAGACCGGGCGCTTCTGGATAAAGGAAAAGTGTTCGATGCGGCGGACCGTTCCGTCCAGTTGTGGCAAAATGCAACAGGTTCCGTCCGGGAAGGAGCTGCTGGCCTCCTTCGCACAATTGACTCCTATCTCTTGCAGGCTGATACTCCGCCAACTCAACCCGAAGAGGCAATTCTCAAAGCTGCCCACGCAGAATACCGGAGCCTTCTATCCGATGCCAAAGCCAGCCTTGAAGCGCTTGTCGCACGGGCCGGTCTGATTTCTGCCGTCAGTGACGCCGTGCCTGCCACGAGTCCGTGGCGCGAGTGGTTGGAGAAAATGGCGGCATTCAAGTCCTCGTATGACGCTGCCGTGCAGCGTTCCTCTGCTCACAGCGAGAAGATGAAGCAATTGCGGGAAATCGAGGAGCAACTCGACAAACACGTCCGCGAAACTGCGCGTGTGCGCGATGAACTCCGAAACCTTGCAGCGGCCGAGGCGGGATACAGGACTGAGCGGGAAGCGTGGGAAGGTCTTCTTAAGGAACGCGACGACCTGCTCGATGCGCAATGCAAGCGCTTAACCCTGAGTTCTGGTGACTCCATTCGTGCGGAGGTAAAACGCCATGCAGATTCCGGCGATTTCGTGGAGAGCTTGAAGCAGTCACTCAGCGGTTCCCGCGTCCAGGGCGTGAAAATTGAATCTCTTGGCGATTCAATCTCCGGAGCGCCCGACTCAGGTACACAATGGAACGCCATATTAGGTGATCTGGAGACGCTCGCCGAGTTTGATGCGGAACGTGACAGCACTGAGCGAAGACCGGAAACTCCCGTTCTTATCGCGGCGGGCATTGCCGCCGGGGATCTTGACCGCATCGCGCGTAGTCTTAAACCTGAGGCATGGCTGTCGCTCTCGCTCACACCGATCAAGAGCGTGCCGGTTTTCGAGTATCGCGCGCGAGAGAATGAATACATTCCATTCCGAAATGCCTCCGCTGGACAGCAGGCCACCGCGCTTCTCAAGACGCTCCTCAACGAAGCAGGTCCGCCTTTGATTATTGATCAGCCCGAGGAAGATCTCGACAATCCTGTCATGCTGGAGATCGTAGGACAGGTATGGCAAGCAAAAAAGAAACGTCAGCTCATTTTTGCGAGCCACAATGCAAATCTTGTCGTAAACGGCGACGCAGAGCTGGTTGCGTGGTGCGATTACCGGACAAGCGGTGATCAGTCGCGAGGCACCATTGCAGGGGAGGGGGCAATTGATATTCCGAAGGTCCGAGACGCCATAAAAGCGATCATGGAAGGCGGCGAAGCTGCTTTCAATCTACGGAAAGAAAAATACGGATTTTGAGAACTGCGAAAGACCGATACGTTAGCGTTGTCGCTTGGCGTGTGATATTTAACCGTTACAGGTTTAAGCTCCAATGGATTCGCCACAACCGATTACTGATCGCATCATCAAATTCTTTGAAAAAGAGATACGTGGCGACGCCCGGAATTCCTACCACTCGAGGGAGCACTGTTACAGTTTCTTTACCACTAAGCCAACCAATCTCGATTTGGCCAGCCTTCATCTTGCGTTCTACCTTGCGAGTTGGGGCATGTACCGAGGATCAGCAGCAATCCGTGACTTTGACTACCTGGTTCACCGCCCTGCGGTTGAAGAGCTTTTGAAGCCTGATTATGACCCCCTGCGGGGCGCGTCATTTGACGAGCTTTCGTCGCGCTTTGATACCTTGCTTTGGCCGCTCATCGAGAAAATCAGGAAACAGAGCCGTCATGCGTCTAGTTGATGTCTATTTTCACAGTGTCGGCCTTAAAAACCTCTAATTCGTACAGCTAAATGTTTAGAGCAATGACGGAAACCAGCAAGATTGTTCTACGAGAGTGGAAAATAGTCCCCCAACACTTCGCGCCAGATTCGAAGTGCATCACCCAGACTCCCAGTTTCCTCCGCACGTGCCGCCAGTGCGGCTTTCCTCTGTGCTTCTTGTAGGGCCTTCCTTGCAGCAGTGACCAATTCCGGCGTCATCTGGTCAGACACAGGTGGGCCGAGTCCTGCCGGATCGGGCCATGAGGCCCCCATATTTGCCTCCATGGCCGCGAACAAATTCCGCACCTCATTCGGATAGTTCGAGAATGGAGCCTCTACGAGCCCTTCCGCCATAACTTCAACCAGGAAAGACGGTTTGATCGGCTTGCCGTTTGTGCGGTTCCAACCCTTTGCCATCTTCACGAGCGGCACCCAGCACCCATCAAGCTCAGCATTTTTCGCCGTAGCCTGCTCCATGTGCTTTTTTGGATTGGTCTTAATCCATTTGCCGGTGACTTTATCCGGGATCTCGTAGACTTCTTTTCCCGCATCGAACGCTGGCACGGCGTCGATACTGAGCACCTTACCCTCGTGGTCATCAGGATAATAGTTCTTCTCGAAGATCACGGTGACAGCCCGTCGAGAGATTTCCGTTTGACCTTGTTCGGTGAAGGTCTTCTTGAGGCACTTTTCAAAGGCCTGCAACATTTCGATGGGCGGCTTGTCCCGACGCCACTTTTCCTTTTCTCCAAGCACGAACATCACATCAACGTCTTTCAGAGGCTTGGTCTTCGTGTGCCGCCTATAGGAGCCGGAAAGAAAATCTGTTTTCACATCAAAACCGCTCCGAATGCAATCACGAATGGCGGTTTGCCTCCTTGAGGCATCCTTGCTCTCCGTGTCGCTCAGTTCCAGTTTTTTTCGAAATTTATCAAAAGCCTCTGTGGTGCTCAGCATGGTATTTACCTCCAGTACGTCGCTCCGGCCGTCATATGGCCCGTTGCGATGACGGTGCCTGCCTGGCGGGCGGACATCTGCCCCGTGGAGAGGAAGGAGCAACTCGTAAAGCCGGAGACTGCCGGGGCACCCTTATCCGTGCACAAAAGTATCCTGTAGGTGCAGTCTTTCGTCGGCCGTTTCGATTTTGCAATCAGCTGTCGAAGATAGCTTTTGTCGAGCCACATGTCGTCATCCACGCCTGAGCCGGTGTAGCTTATGGGGAATTCCCATCGTGCCGATGATTCTGTGGCACCTGGTTTGAAAAACTCGACGACGATATTGTTCAGGTGTCGCGAGTGCAGCCATGTTTGAACGCCGCGCTCAATCGTGTCCCAGTCCTGCATCAGTTGGTCTGGGCTGAGCCCGTTCTCGCGTATGACTTCCCGAAGTGTGTTGCGCATGTTGTCGCTAAGAAAAACGACGCTGTGTGCTTGGCTAAAGACTTGGGAATAGGTTTGAGTGCTCATCTGCGTTGTTATCCTTTCAGGTTCCAGTCCACCACAATGCTGCTCCCAGCCTTGGCGACGGAGGTTTTCTCCTCGTCTTCCGCCCTGTCTGCTTCAGCGACATCGAATACCCTGATGCGTTGGCTCCCCGCGAGCGACTTCCTCACCCACTCCATATTTTCTTCATCGCACGGGACGTGCATTGTCCAGTCCCCCGCAGTCGGATTCCAGGTAAGCGAATCCACCTTCCCGCCTTCCTCTAATGCTTTCATGCCATAGCGGCAATAAATGCGCAGCTGAGCGCCGACGCCTTCAAGCATGATTGCCCGACTTGCCGGATGCTCATCGGTAATGATTGAGCCCATAACTCCCGCAGCGTTCTTGAGCTGCTGAGCGTCTTTCGAGCCCGGCGCGGTCACCAGGTTGATAATGCTCTGCCATGTTTCGGAAGCAGAGCGGAACGGAATGGAACTGATGTCGCGCCTCACTCTCATTGCGCCATCTCCTGCTGTGTTTCCAGCGACCGCTTGAAGGCGGCCTCGATCTTGGCCCGTGTGAGTTTGTTGGGGTCCTTCGCCGTTTCAACATCAGACCCAATCGCCACGAAGATTTCTTTGCGGATGCGGCGTCCATCGAGTCCGTTTGCAGCTTTGGCAAGTCGTCCAGCATCGGCCTCAAGGGCGTGAACAGACTTCCACACGCTGCCTATCGCCTTTAGAGTGTCGGAAATAATCTCGCGTCGCGCCTCCTCGTTCGGCAGTCCGAACTCCTCAATATGATCCGCACGGGATACAAAAGCCGTATCCAACGCTTTTGCGAAATTGGTCGTCGCTATGAGGAGCACGTTCTTGTGGTCACGTGTCAGCCTATCCAGGCCCGACAACACGGCGTCTGTAGCGCGGTGGACATCCGCAGGATTAGCGTCAAAACTCAGCTTATGGCGCGAAACCGCTAGCGTCTCGACCTCGTCCAGCAATACAATCGCCGCTCCGCCCATTGCCAATTCGGGAATGGTCTGCTCAAAAAGCTTGGTCATCGCCTGCTGGCTGCGGCCCAATGCCGAGCTCGTCAACGCGTGTGGGTCGATTTCCACATAGGTGCATTTTGTTCCAGAGAGTTGTTTCGCGATCTGGTTCGCCAGGCCGCGTGCGATAGTAGTCTTCCCCGTACCCGGAGCGCCGCTGAGTAGAATTAAACCGTGCAAGGGTGCGGATTCAAACGGTAGTTTCTGGCGCACGGTAAAAGAAAGCAGGGACTGCGCCAGCAGACGCTCGCGTACTCCGTCGGGTAGTTTGATCGACGACCATGCGGTCGCAAAGTCGTCAGTCGGTATATGGCAACGGCGCGCGACGCCGTCAGGATTGCTCATAATTAGGTCTCTCTTGCCGAAATCGGAACCACGGTGCAACTTTTTTCTTGAACGATTTCAAGTCGTAGTTTACAATACATATAGAACGTTGTCAATTGTAAACCGAAGGGGGATGCCATGATTGCGGATCGTATCCGACTCGCTCGACGTAAGGCGGGCTTCTCTCTGCGTGATCTCTCCGCCGAGATGAGCGAAAGAGTGACTGCCCAGGCTATCGGCAAATATGAGCGGGGCGAGGACATTCCAAGCTCCGGAGTCCTGACCGCCTTGACCAAGGCGCTTGGCGTGTCGCTCAGCTACTTGCTCGATACCCAGGGAATTGAGCTGTCCGGCGTGGAATTCCGCACGAAAGCGAACACCACTGCAAAGGACCGCGCTCAGGTAGAAACCGAAGTTCTTGAATGGATTGAGCGTTACCTGCAAGTCGAACTGGTCCTGGATCTCGACAGCTCGAAGTGGCAGTGCCCCGTGCCTTGCCCAGTGAATCTCGGCGACGTGGGAGAAGCTGAAAAACTCGCTAGAGATGTCCGCGAAGCGTGGAAATTGGGGCTCGATCCCATTCCAAACATGACGGAACTTCTGGAAGAGAAGGGGCTCAAGGTCCTGACCGTACCGCTACCGGATCGCGTATCGGGATTTACTTGCCTCGTTGGGCGGGGAGAAGGCCAACCACATTTGCCTGTCATAGTTGTCAACGATCAATTCTCACTGGAGCGGAGACGACTGACTCTTGCCCATGAACTTGCACACCGCATGATCGACACCCATTGCCTAAACGAGAAGGATGAAGAGAAAGCCGCGACCCTCTTCGCGGGTGCATTCCTAATGCCCCGAGAGCATCTGCTCAGAGAGGTTGGAAAACAGCGCAATGCGCTGGGCTACAAGGAGATACTTGACCTGAAACGCATTTATCGTGTGAGCGGCATGGCGCTCCTGATGCGTTTAAGACAACTCGACGTTATCAGCGAGTCTACGTTGATTTATGCGTTCCAGACTATCGCACGGGGCTGGCGCACTCAGGAGCCGGACGAACTTGAGAAGCCCGCAAAACGTGGGCAGCGAGAACGCGCACAACGCTTTGAACGCCTCAGTTATCGGGCGCTTGCGGAAGGTCTGATTTCACTCAACAAGGCTGCCGAGCTCTTGCGGCTTCCTCTGTCTGAGGTTGAGGCCGGTCTGAAGGGGCCGCAAAGTACACATGCATGAGGATCGTCGTCAGTGACAGCAGCTGTCTCATCGACCTGCGGAAAGTATCGTTGCTCGACGCTCTCCTCAGACTTCCGTGCGAATTCCTGATTCCCAACACGCTGTTTGAGGATGAACTCCTTAAATTCACGGCGGTCCAGAAAAAGGCTCTGATTCGAGGAGGACTACAGGTAATAGACCTCCCGGGAGAAAGGGTTTTGCGGGCACAGGTGGTAATGAGGCAGTCTCCTCGTCTCTCAGTGCATGACGGTTTTGCGTTCGCGCTTGCGGAGAGCCATCCCGGCTGCATTCTTCTCAGCGGTGACGGGGAGCTTCGTTCCCTGGCGGCGCAGCACAAGATGGAAGTGCATGGCGTGCTTTGGGTGATCGATGAAATTCACCGTAACCGCATACTGAAAGCGAAAGCGCTACTGGCGGCCCTGCGGGTCTTTTCGTCCGATCCAACAGTGAGATTGCCGCGTCGTGAGGTGGCCGCATTCATCAAGCGCTACGCCGGGCTTAAATAATGATGTCTGACGATTCAGGACAATAAAGCTATGAAGAAGAAAAAGACGAAGCCGAAAAAATCGAATGCCCGCCGCGGCTCCCTGCTTAGCCCCGAGGCGATGGGGGGGATCGTTGCAGGCAAGGGATTCGATTTTCAGACTCGATACACCGCGTGTCATATCCCGCTGTGGCTTCTTGAGGCGGCATTCCATCAGCTATTCTTTGAAGGCCCCGGCGACATCGATATCCGCTACACGGAAACTGGGAAATCGTCCCGAATTCATATTCAGGTTAAGGATCACGATATTTCCCCTGCCGAACTTAAAGCGGTCATCAAGCAATTCAGCGATCTAGATTCCGCCAACCCGGATACCTACAAATGTTTCAAGCTCGCATGTCCGTCGATCTCTTCGACGCTCCGGCCGGTTGAAACAGGTCTGGCGCGGTTTCGTGGTGCTGTAGCGTTCTACGACGACAAGCCAGAGGCCCTGGTTCCTACTCAGCAGGAGCTCGACGACCGCCTGCGCAAGGTAGGCCTAGGCGACTATGTCGAATTCGTCCGCGCCAAAGTGCACTTCGATGTCGGGCACGGCGATATGCATTACGACGAACGCGCCATCAATCAATTCATCGGCCGATTGTTAGATCATCCCGACTACGCCGACAAAGTTCGCGCAATGGTGCAGCCCGCATTCGCCGAGATCATGAGAGCCATTGGGGCAAAGAAGGGTGTCGTACTTGAACGCTCAGAGATAGAGACCTTGCTGCAAGCCGCCGTCGCCGCAGGTATCGCAGACGAAAAGAAAATTACGGTTTGGCTGCAGAACTGGACAAGAGAATCCTTCGAACCACCAGCGGATTACGCTTTGGATTGGTCATCTCACTTCGACCGAACTACCCGAAAAGTGCCCTCCCCCGAAACGTGGAACAATCTCCTCATTCCCGAACTGGAGGCGCTCAAGAAGAAGATCCTAAAGCAACGAAAGGAACGTCTCATCCGTTTCCGAGGCAAGTGCGCTCTGTCGTCCGGTGTCGCGCTGGGTGCTGTTTTCCCTGCCGTCGGCGGCTGGGCCTTTGAGATACCGCAACCCCCTTCAAAGGGCGACTGGAGGTCGGACGCAACACCGACAAATCCTTATGACCTCCGGGTTGAAGTGATCGACGGCAGCCAACAAGGCACGGATATCGTTCTTGGTCTGAACATCAAGGGTGACGGCCGTCAGGACATCATCAAGTACGTCGAGGGTACCGGCAATCCGCCAAGAATATTTGCATTCATGTCGCCACCGTCTCAAGGCGCGCAATCTATCGGCGGCGCAGGCGATGCTTGCGCATTTGGGCAAGCGGTTCGCGAGAGCCTTGGCCAGCTTCTGAAGAAATACAGTCTGCGCAAGACCCGCATCTTCTTTTATGGGCCTTTTGCCCTCGCGGTGTTCCTCGGGCAGCAGTTGACCTCCGTCGGAGAAATTCAGCTATTCGAGTATCAAGACCCCGGTTATGTTCCAAGCTGTTTGCTCCGGACGTAATCGGTCTGAAGTAATTTGGGAAGACGACGGTCTGTAAGAAAATGAGTACGAACAAAGCTCCAGTCAATGATGCCATTATGGTCGCGGTCGCCCGCCTCGTAGACGATGCGCAGTCGGGTACACGTGAACCCAGTCACTCCGATATTGAGTTTCAAATCAACCGCGCGGGGCTCGGACCGGGAGACCCCAAGAACCAGGGCCAACCGGTCGGTAAAGCTAAACGTGTCCGCGCCGTGCTGTATTGGGGAATTGAACACTCTCCTGATAAAGCTGAAGAGTTTGTAACGACTCTCATTGGACTCGTGAGAGGAAAGGGCGGATTTCGCAAGGGATCTCCGAATTTCGTCGGCGAAGAAGCGATCACCGATGCCAGGGACGCATTTCTCTGCGAGGGATACGTCCTGTCCGCTGAAGGCGAACTCTATCCGAGCATACTCGACAATCTATCTGGCATCAGCATGACGGCAGCTCTTGAGGCCTATGTAAGACGCGCACAGCGCGGGAGCGAAGACGGTGCGCTGCTTGTGGGAACAGGAAAAGATCTGCTCGAAGCTACTGCGGCGCACGTCATAACGGAAAAATATGGCCAGTATCCGCAGCAGGCGAATTTTCCGACTCTGTTGGGCCAAGCATTCACGATTCTGGGGCTATCAACACCCCAGACTCCGCCACAACCTGACGAGCCAGCCCAGCGACGTGTGGAGCGGTCGCTTTACGAAGCAGGATGTGCCGTCAACGCATTGCGGAACAAGACCGGCTCTGGCCACGGGCGACCGTTTATATCAAGCATAACGGACGATGAGGCCCGCTCGGCAGTGCAACTGATCGGGATTATCTCGGGATTGCTGTTGCGGAGCCTGAAGAAAAACCCATAGCAAGTTACCGCCGCGCCTCACCCAAACAAAATCCCGCCCATAAAATCCCGGACGCCTCACAGTAATTCCGCTAATTCACCACTTCTCCTTGTCATTCGGAATCACCGATGTACCGAGAGCTGACCTCTGACAGACTGAGGTTGCGGAGTGATGGCCTACTTGAGTAGAGTTCACTGGGGAGGCCGTGTTCGCTCACTTTCCCACAGCGCTGGCAAATGAAAGATCGATCCCACTGCGCGTATTGTCGCGGGAAGGTAGAATGGTTGTGCTTCCAGTAGACAAGAAAAAGAAAAACGAAAATGCCAGCGGAGAGCACGGCATGTATCGTCAAAGGAAAAGAAGAAACAGACGAAGAATTCGTCGTAATGGAATTCACATAAAGCACCACCCAACCGGCCGATAAGAACACCAAAGCCGACCAGCCAAACAGCTTTAGATAGGACCATTTCCTCGGGGGAGTCAGCCCTTTCGAAATCTCCGTCTGCTGTGTCCATTTCGTCGTCGCTCTGCCCACAATCACATCAGGCCCATCACTACCAACCATGATGCCGCGTAGTCGAGTGCGCGCACTTCCACGTTGAAGTCCCTCTTGATAGGCCAGAGATTCTTTCATGAGGTCTGTGCTCTTGCAATTCGGACATTGCAATTCCATAGGGCCACCTTTTTCTAACCCGTACAGGTGTATGCCTTTTCTGATTATTTCTCTGTGCGAGCGGTTGCCCGCGTTCGTAGTCAATCCTCTGACGCCGAGTCTCGAAGGCGCAAAACGCCGAGCAAAGAATATACCCCGCATCACGCCTTGCCTCCTTGCCGACCGGCGACGTGCCGGGACATTTTCTGGGCCATGAAGAGAAGTAGCCTCCTGTCTGCTTCATCCATCCTGCTGAGTTGCTGGCGAAACTTCATCAGGTAACGACCATCCTTACCCGAACTACCCCAGGCAAGGTCGGCAGCAGTCCGTCGATTGGAAAAAGTCGGAAGCGGAGGTGACTTTTCGCCGTCATAGAACAATTGATAGAGAGGAATTTCAAGCGCCCGAGCCATCTTTTCCAGGGTCTCGATGGCCGGAACGGTATGCCCATTCTCAACGCGAGAGATGTAGCATCGAAGCAAGCCGGTGCGCTTTTCGATTTCCCCTTGGGATAGCTTTTTCTCTTCACGTACGGCACGTAGGCGGTCGCCAATTATCATGTAGCACTCCGCACTGTGGATAATTATACAACGAGCGCTCGTTGTTTTTCAATAAGCTTCTCAGGCGGATTTCTTGGACTTGGAAGGCCGACCGCCCTTGCGCTTCTTGCGCTTGGCTTGTAACTGCCTGAAGTATTCAGGGCCGCGCTTGGCGATTTCCTTCCCACCCTTCCGTCCAAGCTTAACGGCGGCGGGATCTTTCGCTTTTGCCAAAATTCAGAAGAGGTAGCTTCAACTCCCAACCGTATTATGCACGACCGAAGCGGCTGCGTCATCGCGCAACGATTTCAATCCCGCGCGTCCCATAATTGGGAAAAGAGCCTAACTGTGTCGGGACCGTGGCCCGCATAATAGTTGTTTGCGAACGCCAGGATTTGTATGCGGCGCTTGTGCACTTTCTTTAAAAGCTCTACCCATTCCAAGAGGTCGCCCCGACGATCCACGATGATCTTGTCCCAAGTCTTCGTTTTTCCTCGATGCCCTTTCGGTCTCCAAGCCAGCGAACATAGGTGAAGTCAGCAGTAATCAAGTCGGGAGCATCCCACGGCCTGGGCATCCATCCTTGGTCAATCAGCGCCAGAGCGACCCCGTCCTCTCGCAACAAATCCACAAACCGAAGGTCGAGCGAATTCTTATTTCGTTGCGTCTTGAGCGCGTCAATCGTTGGGGGCGTATCGCATCCCGTCGGAGACCGGCCTTCTCATCCCATCTGGTAAGTCCCGTTTCACAGGATTTGGGAACTAGCGAATGCATGGCGAATACGAGCCCATTCTTGGCATCCTCAGCCCTGCTGTGGGTGCTTGATCCTGACGGCCACGATATTGAGGTCGTCAATAAGACCTAGCCGCCGAAAGAATTTTCGCAGGAGCTATTCGTGGTTTTATTTGGCCATTTTGATGATCCTCCTGCACGAGGCTTTACGATTCGCTATCGAGTAAGTCTCAGTGGCAGGGAAGAGACTTTTTCCGCTCGCCTTTGTTGAAGTCGAAGCGGACAACGAAGGACGAATCCTTGCCATTGAAGGTCGCGACGATGAATGGACGCTCGACTACGAGATGCCTCCACTCAAGATCATGCAGATTCGCCTTGCTGGGTTGTCGCGCATTGACCCGACACATGGAAGGAGAGCGGCTCTCGAAATCGAAGTGGATGGAACTTGCTGGGAACTTGACGAAACGGGTGAGCCGCCGGCATTCGGTTTCGCTCGATTGCTCAAACGCGAGGACCCCGACGTAATTCTTTCCGACTGGGGAGACTCAACTATTCTGCCTCTGCTGGGCCAGCAAGCCGAGCGATTGAAGTTTGCGTTAAACCTGAACCGAGACTTAGGAGTTGCCGTTCAGCAGTCAAAACCACGGAGCTACACGAGCTATGGCCGGATACTTTTCAAAGCGAGCGCGATAACTCTCTTCGGTCGCGTTCATGTGGACAAACAGAATTCGTTTATCTCAGAAAAGTGTGATTTC
>Ga0307374_10004089_pt1 | contig 24494 bp, 24 predicted proteins | sample OX3MG_FD_202532 | JGI IMG/M metagenome (GOLD analysis project Ga0307374, IMG submission 202532) | Soil microbial communities from Risofladan, Vaasa, Finland - OX-3 | ecosystem: Environmental > Terrestrial > Soil > Coastal area > Acid sulfate soil | place: Finland: Risofladan, Vaasa | collected... | reverse complement strand
GTTTCATCTTTGTCGGATTTTCCGTGATGCAGTACCGCCAGCGGATCGCGGGTGTCGATTCTCGCGCCGACAATCGATCGCGAGGTCCGCTGGCCGTCGAAATACAGACGGCGCGAGGGCGACTTCGCGGACGCGATAAGCTCGGCAATGTTCTCTTCGACAAATCCGGTGTGGACGCGGTTCGCCGCGAAATCCGGATGCGACAGCAATGCCGCGAGAAATGCCGCGTTGGTCGGGATACCCTCGATCCGGAATTCGCTGAGCGCGCGCGAAGCCTTGCGGACCGCATCGGCAAAATCCGGCGACGGCGAGTGCACGATCAGTTTGGCTATCAGCGAGTCGAATCTGGGATTCGTCGCGTAGCCCGCATAGGCGAATGAATCAACGCGCACACCCTGTCCGGACGGCGCCTCGAATACGCCGATCGTGCCGCTCGAAGGCCGCGCCGTGCCATCGGCCGCCATCGATTCGGCGTTGATTCGCAGTTCGATCGCAAAGCCGCGCGGCTTCGCGTTCTGGCTATGCTTCAGGCCGAGTTCCTCCAACGAGCGTTCGAATGCCAGTTCGATCTGAGTCTGGACCAGGTCGACGCCGGTGACCTCCTCGGTCACAGTATGTTCGACCTGCAACCGGGGATTAGCCTCGATAAACGCGAAGGCGCCGTCGCCGCCCTCGGGACCGACCAGGAACTCGAACGTGCCGAGCGATTCGTAGCGGACGCTTTCCGCCATTCGGACCGCGGCGTCGATCAGCCTTTTGCGCAACGCCTCCGATATTGCCGGACTCGGCGCGATTTCGATCAATTTCTGATGACGCCGTTGAATCGTACATTCGCGTTCCCACAGATGCGTGATATCGCCCGCGCGATCGCCGAGAATCTGCACCTCGACATGGCGCGCCATCGGCATCAGCCGTTCGACGTAGACATCACCGATACCAAATGCCGCGCGCGCTTCGGACTGGCATCGGTCGTGGGCCTCCTCGACATCCTCCAATCGCCGCACCACGCGCATCCCGCGCCCGCCTCCGCCCGCTAGTGCTTTGATTACAACCGGCCTCGCATCGTGGGATTGGAAAAACGCCTGGGCCTCCGCGAGCGTGGTCGCTCCGGTCGTGCCCGGCAGCACCGGCACTCCGCATCGCTCGGCCAGATGCCGCGCCTGAACTTTGTCGCCGAACAATTCGAGCAGATCGGGGCGAGGGCCAATGAAAGTGATCCCACTTTCGGCACAGAGCCGGGCGAAGGCGGCATTCTCACTGAGGAATCCGTAGCCCGGATGGATCGCATCGCAGCCAGCTTTTTTGGCGGCCGTCACAACCTGTTCAGCGTCTAGATAGGCGGCGGCGCCGACACCCGAGAGGCGCCGCGCTTCGTCGGCCCTGATGACGTGCAGGGAGTTTGCGTCGTCCTCGGAGAAAATCGCGACGGTGCGGATACCAAGCCCGGCCGCAGCTTCCATCACGCGAATCGCTATTTCACCGCGATTCGCAATCAGCAGAGTCTTCCAATCACTCGACCGCATATTACGGACGCGTCCTTTCAATCGGCGCTGCACCCGCGATGGGGGTCGCCGTTAATAGGTCCTCAATGTAGGAGGAAACGTCAGTCGAGATCGACCTCGCGGCGTCCGAGTTTTGGCGCAGGAGCGGTCGAAGCCGTCATTTGCTCAGGGCGTTAGACCGTTTGCGCCGTCATCCCGACCGCAGGCTGCTTTGTTCTCTGTCATCCCGACTCTCTTCTCTGTCATCCCGACCGGAGTGGAGGGATCGCGCCTCGTCCGCGAGGCGCCGCAACGAATCTCCGCGCTTGCACTGAGGCCTCGGTTCGCCCGTCACCGCATCGACCTCGGCGGGCAAAACGCGGGATTGGGCTGGAACATCAGCGCGGGCTGCGATGCGGGAGTTCCGCTGATGCGCGCCGAGGACGGCGCGCGATCCCTCCACTCCGGTCGGGATGACGGAAAAAGAAGGTCGGGATGACGGAAAAACGAATCAGGTTCGCAATCCAGGAGGAAACGTCAGTCGAGATCGACCTCGCGGCGTCCAAAGTCGCAGGCGCCACCGATTGGCCTCATATGCTACGGTTGCGGATAAGCAGGCGAAGGACGATGGAGAGAAGCCGTGAAGACAGCAATCTGTGAAATGCTTGGGATCGATTTTCCGCTGGTTGCGTTCAGCCATTGCCGCAACGTCGTCGCGGAGGTAAGCAAGGCGGGCGGCTTCGGGGTGCTGGGCGCGACCTCGTTCACACCTAAGTCGCTGGAGCTGGAACTCAAGTGGATCGACGAGAATGTCGGCGGCCGGCCGTATGGGATCGACGTGCTGATCCCGGAAAATATCGCGACCATGAACGAAAAGAATCCGACGCCGGCTTCGGTGGCCGAGCGGATTCCGCAACGCCATCGCGATTTCGTCCGCGCGCTGCTCGCAAAGTACGACGTCGAACTTCCGTCAGCGAGTGAGAGCTACGGCGCCGACCGGCCGGGCCGCCTCAATCTGCAGGAGGAGGCGGCGCTGGAACTTCTGGAGACCGCCTTCCGTCATCCAATCAAGCTGGTCGCGAACGCCCTGGGCGTGCCGCCGCAATCGATGCTCGAGATGGGGCGCAAGCACAGCGTTCCAGTCGCCGCGCTGATCGGCGCGAAGGAGCACGGCGTGCGCCAGGTCAAGGCGGGCGTCGACATCCTGATTGCGGAGGGATGGGAAGCGGGGGGCCATTGCAGCGAAGTTTCGACGCTGGTGCTGGTACCCGACGTGTTGCGCGCAATCAAGCCGATCCGCAAGGTGCCGGTGCTGGCGGCGGGTGGAATCGCCAACGGACGGCAGATGGCCGCGTGCATGGCGATGGGCGCGGCGGGCGCGTGGACCGGGTCGGTATGGCTGACCACGGCGGAGTCGGACGTGCCCGAGGTGCTGCAAAGGAAGATGCTCGCGGCGACGGCGCGCGATACCGTGCGATCGAAATGCCGGACCGGAAAATATTCGCGCCAACTCAAATCGGCCTGGACCGAAGCCTGGGAAGGACCGGACAGTCCGGGCCCGTTGCCGATGCCGTATCAGACCGTGCTCAGCGAACCCGCTATGAGAGCGGTGGTGAACGCGGCGGCGCGGGGAAATCAGAAGGCCTACGAGCTCGCGACGTATTGGGTGGGACAGTGCGTCGGACTGGTGGATAGCGTGAAGTCGGCGCGGACCGTGGTGCGGGAATTCATGGAGGAGTTTGCCGAGGCAGTCGAGGATTTGCAGGCGTTGACCCAGGAATGAGATGCGGGCGATGCTCGCGCGCGTGGAGGCTGAAACCAATTCTGTCATCCGACCGCAGGCTGCTTTGTTCTCTGTCATCCCGACTTTCTTCTCTGTCATCCCGACCGGAGCGGAGGGATCGCGCCTCGTCCTCGAGGCGCTGCAACGAATCTCCGCGCTTGCACTGATGAGTCCTCGGTCCGCGCGTCACCGCATAGGCCTCGGCGGGCAAACGCGGGATTGGGCTGGAACATCAGCGCGGGCTGCGATGCGGGAGTTCCGCTGAGGCGCGCCGAGGACGGCGCGCGATCCCTCCACTTCGGTCGGGATGACGGAAAAAGAAGATTGGGATGACGGAAAAAGAAGATTGGGATGACGGAAAAAGAAGATTGGGATGACGGGAAAAGAAGATCGGGACGACGGAACAGAGTGACTGATACCCGTTGAGACGCTAGCTGACTCCGGCCTCGAATCAGGCTCGCAATCCAGGAGGAAACGTCAGTCGAGATCGATCTCGGCGCTTTCGAGTTCGGCGCCGGCGCGGTCGAAGCGGATCACGAGCCGGTAGCGGCTGGTCGCAAGCGTCAGCGCGTAGACCCCGGGTCCGCGTGTGGCTGCGCTGACGGTCTCGAGCGTGTCACCCGAAAGCTCGCGCAAAGCCTTGTTGAGCGCGTCGATAGACGCGGCGGCGGCCGTGCCACGCGGCGTTTTGGCGAACAGCGCGCGCATCGCGGCTTCGCCGGCGGCGCCGTAGGACTGGCGCGCGCGTCCGCTCGCAAGCGACATCTCGACGACGGAACCGAGCAGGCCGGCGAGATCGGCAGGAACCTCGCGCGCCGCGACGGCTTCGGCCAGCGCGCGGAACGTAGCGCGGGCTTCGGCGGTCGAAGCGGCCGCTGCGATCGCGTCGATCTCGGACGCGAGCACGGCACGCTGCGAATCGTCGAGCGCGATCGCGCCGCCCGCGAGAGCCTCGGCGCCGTCAATCATTGCGCGCCGCCGTCGCGGGCCTCGAAGACGCCGTTACTGTTTTGCCGGATTGGCGTCGCGTGCGCCGTGTTGGGATTGAGCAGCGCCGCGAGTTCATGCTCGAAGCCGCCGGTCTCGATCGAGCAGTGCATCCCGCATTCCTTGGGCGCGCCCGTCTCCCACCACCATCGGCCGGAGCGCGCGTCGGCGTTCGGCGCGACCGCGCGCGTGCACGGCGCGCATCCGATCGACTTGAAGCCGCGGTCGTAAAGCGCGTTGTACGGAACCTCGTTGGCGCGGAGGTAATCCCAGACTTCGTCCTCAGCCCAGTCGGCCAGCGGCGCAAGCTTCACGATTCCGCCGTGGTCGTGGTCGATTTCAACTTTGCGGATATTCGAGCGCGTCGCCCATTGGTCGCGGCGGAGCCCCGTCACCCAGGCGTCGAAGTTAACCAGCGCGCGGCGCAGCGGCAGGACTTTTCGCACCTGGCAGCACATCAGGCGCAGCGAGAGGTCGCGGTAGAAAAGATTGCCGCCGTGGCGGGTGGTCATCGCCTCGACGGTCTGGCTGTCGGGCGTGAACACTTCGACCTGGATTCCGTAACGCGCGCGAATCGCGTCGATCAGGTCGTAGGTCTCCTGCGGCTGGCGCCCGGTATCGACGGTGAAGACGCGCACCTTGGGATCGATCCGCCAGGCCATGTCGATCAGCGCGCATCCTTCGGCCTGGAAGCTCGAGCAGATTCCGAGGCGCCGCCCGAAGCGTTCGAGGCCCCAGGCCAACACGTCATTCGGGTCGCGATCGTCGAGTTCGACGGCCGCTTCGCCGGCTTCGAGTTCATCCATCTGGAAACGTTCCGCGTCGAGTTCCATGATAGCTCCGGTTTCGGTTGGCATTGCGGAGATCGCCTTGTGGTTACGCCGCCGCCGCGACGCCCGCGCCCATTTCGACGAGCTCGGCGTCCGACAGGCGATTACAGAAACGGGTGAATGATTCGTCGGGATTCTTATGCGCCAGGTAGCTGCCGACCAGCCGCGCCACGGTATCCTCGACCTGGGCCGAGGGCACCCGCCGCATCACTGGCTTGCCAATCGCGGCGTCGCGCCCGAGTCCGCCGCGCAGGATTACGTCGAACGCTTCGAGCGGCTCGCCGTTGGGTCCGCGCGCCGTCGTTCCCTGAAGGCCGATATCGCCCGTCCAATGCTGTGCGCATGCGTGCGGGCATCCGTCGAGATTGATCTTGAGTCCCGAGGCGCGGTCGCCGAACTCGGCTTCGAGCCGCTCGATAATCGAATCGAGCTTGGTCTTGGTCGGCGTGACGGCGAAGTTGCAATGCGGGTCGCCGATACACGCGATGGTCGAGGCGTGCAATCCGCTGCGGTCGAGCGGAAAGCCGATCGCGTGGGCGCGTTCGGTAATCTCGTCGAGGCGCCCCTCGGGGATCGAAGTGAGGATGAAATTCTGGCGGCGCGTGAGACGGATATCGCCGCCGAAGCTCTCGGCCAAATCGGCTACCTGGATCATCTGCGCGCCGGTCACGAGGCCGAGGCGCACCGGAAATCCCGCGTAGAGAAACCCCGGCGTCTTCTGCGCATGGACGCCCATGTGCTCGCCCTCGGATTCCGGGAGCGGCAGTTCGTCGAGCGTTTCGAGCGGGCGGCCGATTCGCGCTTCGACCAGGCGGCGGAATTCCTCGACCCCGTAGTCGTCGATCATGAACTTGAGCCGCGCCTTCACGCGCGAGATTCGGTACTCGGTGCTGCCGCGCCATACGTCGAGGATTGCGCGCAGGAGTTCGATCGTCTCGGCCGCCGGCACGAAGACGCCGAGATGGCGCGAGATGCGCGGCGTCGACGAGAGCCCGCCGCCCACGCGCACCGCGAAGCCGTCGCGGTCGCCGACGCGCGTCCCGACCATCGCGACGCAGTTGATCTCGGGCGCATTGCACTGCGCGCCGCAGGTCGCGATCGTAATCTTGTGCTTGCGCGGCAGATCGGAGTACTCGCGATTACCGCCGAAGAAGCGTGCGGTCTCGGCCAGTATCGCGGTCGCGTCGAAGACCTCGGCGGGGTCGATTCCGGCCACTGGGCATCCGGTGACGTTGCGGACGACGTCGCCGCATCCGCCCATCGAGGTCAGCCCGACAATCTTGAGCCGCTCGATAATCTCCGGGAAGCGGTCGAGCGTCAGGTAATGGAGCTGAACATTCTGGCGGGTCGTCAGCTCGCCCTGCCCGCGGCCATAACGGTCGGAAACCTCGCCGATCGCACGGAGCGCCGCGGCCGACAGAATTCCGCCCGGCACCTTGACCCGCATCATGAAGTTCCCGACCTTGGGCTTGTCGTGATAGAGCCCGAACCATTGGAGCCGTACGATGTCCTCTTCGGGCAGCGCCTCGTAGGAGGTCGAAGTGAGCCGGTCCCACTGGTTCACGAGTTCGGTCGGGAAAAGCTCGTGCTTGAGCCTCTCGACGGAATTCCGCTTGAGGATCGTTTCCCAGCTTTGCGCTATACGTTTCGGCACGGTCCAGACTCCTGAAGGCACAAAGCTAACTTCACAAGTCATCTAAGTCAACTATTTATACAACTTAGTTGGTCATCTATTTCCTCAATCGCGCCGAAATGCTAGGTTTATGGTCGCTCGGGGGAGGCACGGGGACATCATGAGATTTGGCGTAGGCGTCGATTACTCGCTCAAGGCGCTGCTGATGCTGGCGGAGCGCTATCCGAATCCACAGCCGATGCGGGTCGAAGAGATCGCAATCGCGCAGGAAATACCGGAGAACTATCTGCGGCGGCTTCTGATCGAACTGAAGCGCGGCGGGCTCGTGGCGAGCCAGAAGGGGCCGAGCGGCGGCTATATGCTGGCGCGGCCGCCGGCGCGGATTACGATGGCGGACGTGGTCGAGATAATCGAAGGTGACTACGCGCCGGTCGAATGCCTCGGCGATGGCGCCAACACGATCTGCCCGAAGGAGGGTGGATGCCCGATGCGCCCGGTGTGGCGCAATGTGCGTGAGAGCGTGGTCGAAATCCTGCGCGCCGCGACGCTCCAGTCGCTCGCCGATCGGCGCAAGGGCGCGCTCAGTTATCAAATCTGATTCGCGCGCGGCCGGACCGGGTGCGGCTCACTCCGGCCGATCCGGATGCGCTTTAGATTCGGTCAGGCCCTGCCGTAGACCGGGACGACCGCGCCCGAAGTTACGGCACAATCCTCCGAGCACAGGTACCCGATCGTCCGCGCGATATCCTCGGGCTTGACCCAGTTCTCGTGCTTCGCCTTGGGCATCGCCTTGCGATTCGCCTCGGTATCGATCGTGCTCGGCGCAATCGCGTTGACGTTGATTCCGTCGCCCAGAACCTCTTCGGCGAGCGAAGCGGTGAAGGTCCTGATCGCGCCCTTGGCGACCGCGTAGGCGGCGAAATCGCCGGCGCCGGTAAGGCCGGTGCGCGAGCTCACCGAAACGATCCGGCCGTAGCCGTTTTTCTTCATCGCGGGAACGGCGGCGCGGCAGCATAGGAAGGTCGGCTTCAGGTTGATATCGAACATCGCGTTCCAGTCGGCGAGCGAGGTCTCGGTGATCGGGAAGCCGCCCCAGAAGCCGCCGACCAGGTTGACCAGGATATCGATCTTGCCCCATTGGCCGGCGACGCGATCGATCAGCGCGGCGACTTCGCTTTCGACCCCGACATCGCATCGATAGGTCGCGATCTGATTCGCCGGAAAGCGGTTGGCAAGCCGCTGATTCAGGAGCGGAATCTCGGCGTCGACGACGTAGGGCACTGCGACCTTGGCGCCGGCTTGAAGAAAATATTCGGTGAGGACGCGGCCGAGCGCGCCGCTGCCGCCGGTGATTATGGCCACGCGATCTTCGAGGAGTTGCATAGGTGTACGACCTCCGAGGGGGCGCGTCAGATGCGCCGCCGGGATGGGATAATGCTACGGACGCCGCATCTTTTGCCAGCCTCGCAACTGGCTGCGCCCCGGCGGGAAGCGCGCACATGCGCTTCGCCCCGCACAGTGGGCGCGGCGGCGCGGGCATTCAGACGCGGGCTTGAGTTGGAGATCAGAGCGGACTGTGATGCGGCGGGTCCGCTGATGGGCGCCGCCAGGTGTCCCCAGGTTGTTGAATGGAACTTGTTCGGCGGACGAGGTATGAAAGGTTCCGCCCGAGGTCTGAAGCGTATCGAACCCGCCTGTCATCCCGAGCGAGTGTTGCGCGAGTCGAGGGACCCCAGAAAAAGCTGGGGGTCTTTCGGCTCCGGCCGTAACGGCCTCCGCTCAAGATGACAAGGAATTGAGCCGAACCCAAAAAAACCACAGACTCCGATCGGAGGCTGCCGCGTTGGAGGGATCGCGCCTCGTCCGCGAGGCCGCCAGCGATCCTCCGAGGTGCGCTATCACGAACAGGCGATCTGGAACGCGGGCAGGGTCCAGGACGGGCGTGCGCTGTTCTCAACTGCTCACCACTTTCCTGCGTGGGCGGCCGCCTTTGCGGCCATTCGCGCGCGAGCTAGCTGCCTTGGTTTCGCTATGCGCACGGCCGCCAACTGCCCCGAGTTGGGCCGCCATCCAACGTCGCGAACCAAAGATGCCTTGCAACAACGCCGGTATATATACGTCCACGTCGAGCTTCGGCCAGTGCAGGCCAAGCCCTGCCGGGCTGATTTCAACCTCGGCCAGATCCCCGGCGGACGCGCCAGCCAGGCCTTCCGTGAGTGACGGCGGAAACGCCAGCTCAAGACCAGTATTGAGGCGCACGACGATACGCGACGTCTGAGTATCGTAGCGTGCGGCCACCGCGTACCCGGTCCTCCGCCGCGCCCGCCCGCGCTTTTGAGCCTGCGCAAACTCCTGCTCGTCAACGGCCATGAATCCTGCTCCATTCTTCGCACAAGACACCGAGCCTACTAGCCAGCTCGTCTTTGATCCGGCCCACCTGATGCCGACTGAATCCGTAGCTCTCCCGCAGTTCTGGTGGTCCAGCAGGACAATTGAGGATAAGCACCGCGATTAGATCGACCATCGGATAACGCGGTCCTATGGCTAGCGAAATATCTACTTCTTCGGAGCGGACGGGGCGGCGAGCGCGTCGAGGGCTTCGTTGACGAAGTAGCGCTGGCTCGAATCGCGATCGTCGAGTTCGGCTTTGCGCCGGCCGACCCAATCCGCGATCGCGATCACCGCGGCTTCGCTTGAATCGCGGATTCCCAGCGCGAGCGCAATCTCTTCAAGCTGAGCCGCAAGCTCGTTGGGGATTTCAAGTTCGAGTCGGTTCGAGGCCATCACAGTCCGCCATCGATGCCATTTATCGCTATCGAGCGCAGGGCCGTCAAACCGTGGCGCGTATGGTTTTCGTATCGATGCGCGGGCAGAATGAAGGCCCCGTGGTTTCTGACGGCAAGTTAACCGGCGTAATCGTCGAATACCTCGACGGCGCGACCCTGCGCGCGGCCCTGGTCGTGCGCGACAGCAGCGACCGCCTCGGCGTGCGCGATGCGAGCGGCCGCGAGCATCTCGTCGCCCGCCAACTCGTCCTGCTGCGCCATCCGGGAGGTCCCGTCTCAGCCGACGCGCTCCGCCCGGCGCTCGAGAAGATCGAAGAGGAGCGCGAGCGGCTGCGCACTGAGCTCGACCTCGATCTGTTGTGGGATGTGGTCCACGAGCAGGAGCGCGCCTTCAGCGCCGAAGAGCTGGCGGAACTTTTCTTCGGACAGCGCAGTGCGGCGGGCACCTCGGTGATGCTCGAGGCGCTGCTGCGCGATCGGGTCCATTTCGTCCGGCGCAATCTTGAGTTCGCGCCGCGCGATCGCGAGCAGGTCGAACGGCTGCGCGTGCAGGAGAGCCGGGTCAAAATGCGCAGCGAGGAGGGGCGGCGCACGCGCGAGCTTATCGAAGGGATCGTCGCAGGCGGCCCCGCGCCCGAGGGCGAAGAGCCCGCGCGCATGGCCGCCTCGCTGCTCCGGTATCTCGAAAATCCCTACACGCGTAATCAGAATCTGACCGCGATCCTCGAGCGCGCCGTCCCCGACGTTGACCCGGCCGAGGCCGCTTTCGAGATTCTCGAACGGATGGGTAATGCCCCTGCGGCGCCGCGCTACGCGCTGATCGGCGGACTCCGTACCGAGTTCGGCGCAGACGTTCTTGCCGAGGCGGCGTCGGCCACTGCGCCTGCCGCTCGTCGGGCGGGCGCCGAAGTTGCGGCGTTTACGATCGACGACGAGGAGACGGTCGAGATCGACGACGCGCTCGGATGCGAGCGGCTCGCCGGCGGCGCGATACGGGTGTGGATTCATATCGCGCTGGTGGCGGATTTCGTCCGGCGCGCCGGTGCGATCGATATCGAGGCCTCGGCGCGCGCGACCACGGTCTATCTGCCTGAGACCACGGTTCGGATGCTCCCGGACGAAATCTCGTGTGGGCGCGCGAGTCTAATCGCCTCCGAGGCGCGGCCGGTGCTCACGACTGAAGTTACGATTGCGCCGGACGGATCGATCGTGGCGAGCGCGATCTATCCCTCGACGATCAGAGTGGCGGGGCGGCTGACCTATGCCGAGGTGGACCGGATGCTCGCGGGCGGCGCCGATGGATCGGCGGGGGCCGGCGCGGCGATCGCGGCGCTCAATGAGACGGCGCTAAGGCTTCGCGAACGGCGCCGGCAGTCCGGGGCGATTCTCTTTCAGCGCCGCGAACCGAAGGTGCGCGTGCGCGGCGATGAGATCGATATCGAAGTGATCGACGCCAACTCGCCGGCGCGCACGATGGTCGCCGAGTTGATGATCCTGAGCAACAACGCCGCCGCGCGTTTCGCCGCCGACAATCGCGTGCCGCTGATCTACCGGGTGCAGCCGGCCTCGGATAACGCGCTGGTCAAGGCGCGGCTTTCGCTCTATCCCGAGTTCCACGCCGGCCTTGGCCTCGAATGCTATGCGCAGGTCAGCTCGCCGATCCGCCGCTACGCCGACCTGGTGCTTCAACGTCAGATAGTCGCGGCGGCCGTGGGCGACGCGCCCGCCTACAGCTCCGACGAGATGTTGGCGGTGCTGGCGAACTGCGAGAATGCCGATGTGGACGCCAAGAATCTCGAGCGGCGCGCGCGGCGCTTCTGGACGCTGCGCTATCTCGAACGTCAGGCGCTCGACCGCACCCTCGAAGCGACCGCGATGCGCGACGGGCAGACCGCCGAACTCGACGACTATGTCGTGCGCGGCGCGATGCATGGTGCGCCCAGCCTTCAGAATCAGACCCGCGTGATGGTACGGATCGCGCGAATCGACCCGCTGCGCGGCTCGCTCTATCTCGATTACGCGGGACCGCTCGAGGCCGGCGCGCCAAGCCCCGCCTGACCGGCCCGAAGGCGTGAGCCGGTCAGGAGCGCTTGATTCCGATGCCGCCCAGGAATTGTCAGGCGCGAAAGCTGTCCTGCTCGAGCCGCCAGCGATCGATCGACTCGACGTTGAAACGCCAATCACTACCAACCTTGAACGCCGGCAGGCCGCCGCGCTTCAACTGCCGATAGACCGTCGACGGATGCACCTTCAAATAATCCGATAGCTCCTTGACGGTCAGCACGCGGCTGTTTTCCAATTTCAATGCCATGATACCTCTCCCCTTGCGTTGCGGGCCCGATTAGCCGGGCATCTCAGCTAATCAGCAAGGGATGTGCCGTAAGCGAGAGAAAAGGGACATGCGCCTAAATGAATGGTGATGCTGCCGATCGTAAGGCCTCAAAGCGGCAAAGGATTGACGGCTGATAATAAAGTGTCCGGCATCGAATCGACGCGATACTTTTTTACCGACGCGTCCCTCCGTGGGATTTGCGAATATCAGTTAATGCTCTTTTCATTCGCGTAGCCCAAGGTTTATTCGCTCCGCCGCATACCCCGACGGTACGGTTCTCTCAGACCTTGCCGATCAGGTCGCGCTCGCATTCGCCGATCAAGCGCTCGATTCCGGCGCGGTCGGTCGCGCGATGGAGCAGGACCAGCCGATGCACTCCCGCCTCTGCGAAGCGCTTGGCCTCGTCGCGATTCACCCGTCCGCGCGGCGTCACGCTGATCTCGATATCCTCGAAGCGCCGGCCCGCCTTGGCGCATGCGGCGCGCACTCCCTCGATACATTTTTTGGTCGCGTCGACGTCGAGCGCGAACCCGTACCATCCGCGGGCCAAGCGCGCGGCGCGGCTGTAAGCCTCGGGCGTATGGCCGCCGAAGACGACCTCGGGATGCGGCTTCTGGACCGGCCGCGGCATCGCATTGACGCCCGCGAAGTTCGCGAAGCGCCCGTGATATTCGGGCTTCTCCATCGTCCACAACGCGATCATCGCGGCGAGAAACTCCTCGCTGCGCGCGCCCTTGTGATCGAATGGCGCGCCGATCGCCTCGAACTCGGGCTTGAGATAGCCAACGCCGATGCCGAAGATCAGCCGTCCGCCCGAAAGCACGTCGGTCGAGGCGAGCTCCTTGGCCAGCACCACGGGGTTGCGTTGAGGCAGGATTATGATTCCGGTGCCGAGGCGGATGGTCTTGGTGTGGGCGGCGGCGAAGGCGAGCGCGATCAGCGAATCGATAAAGGGCGCGTCGGGCGCCACCGGCGAGGGCGGCACCTGCGGATCGGGGAGCACGATATGCTCGCCTGTCCACAGGCTCTCGAAGCCGGCGGATTCGGCCGCGTGGGCGACTGCGGCGGCGGTTGCGGGATCGGCGCATGGTCCGTGATTGATGCCGAAAAGTGCGATTTTCATGATCGTCGATTAGCATCAGCCGGCCTCTTCGCGCCATCGCGGAGCGGGTGGTATTCGCGGTGCGATCCGTGCTCCGCTTGCGTTGCGGCTCTGGATCCATGAATGGCGGCGGGCGATGGCGAATTGATCGCGCGGCGCGTCCCTTCTAATAATCTCGGATGGTGGCGGGTTTGGGAGTGGCAAGGCGATGAGATGTCCGCAATGCGGCAACGAGATGGCGGGCGGTGCGGCGTTCTGCGCGCGATGCGGAAATCGGCTCTTCACGCCGAAGCCCGCGGACAAGCGCGAGTACGCGCTGGTGCGGGTGATGCAGTCGTGGTGGCATTTCGCCGGCGCGATCCTGCTGTCGGTGATCCTGGTCGTCGCGGGCTTCGGCGTGCGCCTTGCCCATATCGGTGATTGGCGGCTCGGCGCCGCGCTGATGGCCGCCGGGTTCCTGCGGCTCGGAGTCGCCGCGATCGAGCGGCGCAGCGTCTCATGGAGCCTGACTTCGGAGCGGCTGATCGAACGGCGCGGACTGCTGGCCAAGCGCCGGCGCGAGATGGAGCTTGCCGACGTGCGCTCAGTCGAAGTCAACCAGCGCCTGACTCAGCGGATGACCGGAATCGGCACGGTCACCGTCGCCTCGGCGGCGAGCGCCGATTTCGTGGTGCGGCTGAACGATATCAGCGAGCCCGAGAAAGTCGCCGAGACGCTGCGCAAGGCGCGGGTGAAGCGGCTCGCGTAGCGTTGCGCGTGATGGGGCGGCGATGACGAAATATCCGGACCTGCGGCACGAACGGAAGCTCTGGCGCACGGGCCTCGAAGCGATTGCGGGCGTGGACGAGGCGGGAGTCGGCCCGCTGGCGGGTCCGGTGGTCGCGGCCGCGGTGATCTTCGCGCCCGGAATTTTTATCCGCGGCGTCCATGATTCCAAGCAGCTCAAGGCCGAACAGCGCGAGCTGCTTTATCGCGAGATAACCGCGCGCGCGCTGGCATGGCAGGTCGGGATTGCCGAGACCGACGAGATCGATCGGCTCAATATCTATTGGGCGACGCGGGCGGCGGCGCGGCGCGCGCTCGCGGCGCTCGGCGTGGCACCGCAGCACGTGCTGGTCGACGGGCGCGCGATCGAGGGCCTCGTGCATCCGCAGACCGCGATCGTTGGCGGCGACCGCAAGAGCTTCTGTATCGCGGCGGCCTCGATTCTGGCCAAGGTCACGCGCGACCGCATGATGGAGGATTACGAGGCGCGGTTTCCGGGCTACGGTTTCGCCCGCCACAAGGGCTACTGCACGGCCGGCCATGTCGCGGCGCTGCGTGCGCTCGGGCCCACGCCAATCCATCGCAGGTCCTTTGCGCCGGTTGCCGAGGCGTCACCACTGCGCCTGGAAATCCAGGCCTTAACGTGATCGTGAATCGGGCGCGCGCCTCGCGCGGTCCACAGGAAACGATCGAGTTGCACACAACCTTCGCGGTCCGCTCGATTTGCGATCCTCTCCAGTTGGAATAGAGTTTTCATTTGGCGCTCTTGCAGGTGAGGCAATAACTTTATGGCTTTGGAGCGTGACAAACATATCGCGGAGCGCGCGCGCCTGACCCTGGGCGAGAGCGAGCAGACCGAACTTTATCGCCGGATGGTGCTGATCCGGCGCTTCGAGGACAAGGTCGCCGAGATGTACTCGCGCGGCAAGATAACCGGCTTCTGCCATCTCTACGCTGGCGAAGAAGGCGTCGCTGTCGGTGCGATCTACGCGCTTTACGACAAGGACTACGTGGTCTCGACCTATCGCGAGCACGGCCATTGCCTGGCCAAGGGCGTGCCGGCGCGGTCGGTGATGGCGGAGCTTTACGGCAAGGTGACCGGAAGCTCGCGCGGTCACGGCGGCTCGATGCATCTGTTCGACGCCAACCAGCGCTTCATGGGCGGCTACGCGATTGTCGGCGGCGGATTGCCGCTGGCGGTCGGGCTTGCGCTCTCGGTCAAATACAAGTCCGAACCCGAGGTCGTGTGCTGCTTCTTTGGCGACGGCGCACTGCCGCAGGGCGCCTTTCACGAAGCGCTCAACATGGCGTCGCTGTGGAAGCTGCCGGTGATCTTCGTCTGCGAGAACAATTTTTACGGCATGGGCACGCTGGTGCAGAACGCGATCTGCCAGGAGGAGCTTTACCGCTTCGCCGAGCCCTACAAGATGCCCGGCGTGCGCGTCGACGGACAGGACGTGCTCGACGTCTATACCGCGGTCACCGAGGCCGCGGCGCGCGCCCGCGAGGGCGAAGGGCCGTCGCTGATCGAGGCGGTGACCTATCGCTACCGCGGCCATTCGATGTCCGATCCGGCCGAGTACCGCTCGAAGCGCGAAGAGCGAATCTGGCAGGAGCGCGATCCAATCAAGAACCTGCGGCGCAAGATGCTCGCCGAGACGCGCGGAGTGGAGGCGAAGCTTGATGCCGTCGACGCCGAGGTTGGCGAGATGATCGAGGATGCGGTGCGCTTCGCCGACGAGAGTCCTGAACCGCCGCTCGACGAGCTCGGCAAGTACGTCTACGCCGAGGAGAGCAACGGAGGCGGATCGCCATGGCGCAAATAACCTATCGCGAGGCGCTCAACCAGGCGCTCCGCGAAGAGCTCGAACGCGACGAGCGCGTTTTCATCATGGGCGAGGAGGTCGGCTACTTCGGCGGCGCCTTCAAGGTGACCGACGGCTTGCTGGCGATTTTTGGCGAACGGCGCGTGCGCGACACGCCGATTTCCGAACTCACGATCGTGGGCGCGGGAATCGGCGCTGCGATGGGCGGGCTGCGCCCGATCGTCGAGCTGATGACTATCAACTTCGGCCTGCTTGCGATGGATCAGATAGTCAATCACGCGGCCAAGATTCATTACATGTTCGGCGGCAACGCCAAGGTGCCGATCGTGATTCGCGCGCCGCAGGGCGGCGGCCATCAGCTCGGCGCGCAGCACAGCCAGAGTCTCGAAGCATATTTCCTCCATTGTCCGGGGCTGCGGGTCGTCATTCCGGCGACGCCCGCCGACGCCAAGGGTTTGCTCAAGAGCGTGCTTCGCCAGGACGATCCGGTGATCTTCCTCGAACACGAATCGCTTTACGGCGTGAAGGGCGAGGTTCCGGCCGGCGAGTACCTGGTGCCGCTCGGTCAGGCCAACGTGATGCGCGAGGGCAAGGACGTGACGATCATCTCCTACTCGAAATGCGTCTTCGACGCCTTGCGCGCCGCCGAGGCGCTCGAGAATGAGGGCGTCGACGCCGAAGTGATCGATCTGCGGACGCTCAATCCGCTCGATATTCACACCGTCACCGAGTCGGTGATCAAGACCGGCAAGGCGATCGTCGTTTACGAGGGATGGCGCACGGGCGGGGCCGGCGCGGAAATCGCCGCGCAGATTTACGAGACCGCCTTCGATCATCTGGACGCCCCGGTCGAACGCGTCGCGACGCTCGATACGCCGCTGCCGTACAACAAGCGGCTCGAGCATGCCGCGCTGCCGAGCGCCGATCAGATCGTCCGCGCCGTCGAGCGGATCGCCTGACGTGTGCGCGATGCCCCGCTTAAACCGATTGCCGCCGTGCGCCGCGCGTTGGTCGCGGATGATCTGGCTGGCGCACAACCGTCAAAGGAATAACGGAGTCCCGCGATGAGTATCGAACTCGTCATGCCCAAGCTCTCCGACACGATGGAGGAGGGCAAAATCCTGCGCTGGCTCAAACGTCCCGGCGATCAAATCCATCATGGCGACGCGCTCGCCGAAGTCGAGACCGACAAGGCCGACATGGTGATGGAGTCGTTCGAAGACGGCGTGATGCAGGAAATCCGCCTGCATGAGGGCGAGAGCGCCAAGGTCGGCGCCACAATCGCTATCATGTCGAAGGCCGGCGAGCAGCCTGCGCCAGTGAAAGCCGCCGGTTCATCGCCGCGCGCGGCCGCGCCGGAGCCGGTGCGATCGATCGAAAGGCCGGCGCGCGATGACGACGCGGATGAGCGCTCCAACGGCGCGGGCTCGGAAGAGACCCCGCGCGCGGCCGCGCAAGCGAAAGAGGGTGAATCGCCGAGGCTCCGCCGTCTCGCCCGCAAACAGGCGCGGCTTGCGGCGAGGCCGGCCTCTCCGGATGCGGACGCCCGGTCCGATGACCGCGCGATCGAAGATGCGGCGGCTGCCGCCGCCGAGCAGTCCGGGCGGGTACATACTTCGAGCGACATCGAAGTATCGGATGACGACCAGCGGCAATTTCATCCGGCGCTCGCCGCCAATCCTTCCGCCGCGCCCACCTCGATTCCCGCGCCGCCCGCCCGCGGCGCCGAGCCCGAGGAGATCGACCCGTCGCATGCGATCGAGCCGCACGATGCGTCCAAGTTCCGCGCCTCGCCGCTTGCACGCCGTGCCGCCGAGGAGGCCGGGATCGATATCTCATCGATGCGCGGCTCGGGTCCTGACGGCCGAATCACCAAGCGCGACGTCGACAATTTTCTGCGTGAGCAGCAACTCTTCCGCTTTCGCCGGCTCGTCGCACCCAAGGAAGGCGCGCCTGGCACGCGGCAGGAACTCTCGAAGATGCGCCGCACGATCGCGCTTCGGATGGCGCAATCGAAACGCGAGATTCCGCACTTCTATGTCACCGTCGAGGTCGACATGGAGGAGGCGGTCAAGCTCAAGAGTTCGCTCGAAGTGACCGAAATCTTCGAGGAGGACATCACCTACAACGACATCGTGGTGAAAGCCTGCGCGCTCGCGCTCGCGCGCTATCCGCGAATCAACGCGAGCTTCAAAGACGACGGAATCACGATCCATCCGACGATCAATATCGGCGTCGCCGTGGCGGTCGAGGACGGACTGATCGTTCCGGTTATCCACGGATGCGAGCGGCTCACGCTGCCCGAGATCGCGCGCCTGGCGCATCGGCTGGTCGGCAAAGCCGCGCGCGGCGGCTTCACTGGCGAAGAGCTCTCCGGCGCGACCTTCACGATCTCGAACATGGGGATGCTCGACATCGAACATTTTTCCGCCGTGATCGTGCCGCCGCAGGCTGCCATCCTGGCGGTCAGCTCGATCAAAGAGAAGCCGGTGGTGCGCAAGGGACAAATAGTGGTCGGCCGCACCATGATGGTGACGGTGTCGTGCGACCATCGGATCGTCGACGGCGTGGTCGCCGGCCGCTTCCTCCAGGAGTTGAAGCGCTTTTTGGAAAATCCCGCGAGCCTGCTGGTTTAGCGCCGGCTCACAATCGAACGCAAAGTGTCAACGGAGAATCCGAACATGGCCAACTCACGATACGACCTCGCCGTGATCGGAGCGGGCATCGGCGGCTACGTCGCCGCGATCCGCGCGAGCCAGCTCAAGATGCGCGTGGCGATCGTCGAGCGTGACCAAATCGGCGGTGTATGCCTTAACTGGGGATGCATCCCGTCCAAAGCGCTGCTCAACTCGGCCGAAACGATCGAGTCGATTCGCAACGCCGCGAAGGAGCACGGAATCGAAGTCGGCGACGTGCGGGTCGATTTTCCGCGTGTGATCCGCCGCAGCCGCGAGGCCGCCGAGAAACTCAGCAAGGGCGTGCGCTTTCTGCTGCGCAAGAACAAGATCGATCTGTTCGAGGCGGCCGGCTCGATCGCGGGGCCTAACACCGTGGCGCTCGGGCCCAACGCCCGCGGCGTCCAGCCGCCCGCCGAGGCGCTCGAGGCCGCGCGGATTCTGATCGCGACCGGCTCGGGTGAGCGCCTGTTCGCCGGGATGCGCGTTGGCGACGGCGTGATGACCAGCCGCGAAGCACTCGCCAACGATCGCCTCCCCGAGAGCATCGTCATTATCGGCGCCGGCGCGATCGGAATCGAGTTCGCCTATTTCTACCAGGCCTTCGGCGTCAAGGTGACGATGGTCGAACTCGAAAAGCAGATGCTGCCCGGCTTCGACGCCGAGGTGGCCGAGGAACTGCGCAAGTCATTCATCAAGCGCGGCGTCGCCGTGATGCTCGGTCATGGCTACAAGTCGATGGAGCGCCGCGGCGCAATGTGGCGCGTCGTACTCGAGGCCGAGGGCGCACAGAAGACCGTTGACGCCGAAATGGTTCTGGTTGCGGTTGGCCGCAGCGCAATCAGCGCCGGGGTTGGCCTCGACCACGTCGGCATCAAGGCCGACCGCGCGGGCTTCATCCCGGTTGACGATTCGTTTCGCACCGCATGCCCGAGCGTCTATGCGATCGGCGACGTCGTGCGGCCCCCGCTGCTCGCGCACAAGGCCTCGGCCGAAGGCGTCGCGGCGGTCGAAATCATGGCGGGCGTGCGCGAACCAGGCTTCGATCTGCTTGCGGTTCCCGGGTGTATCTACTGCGAGCCCGAGGTCGCAACGGTCGGCCTTACCGAGGCGCAGGCGCGCGAACGTGGAATCGAGGTCAAGGTCGGCCGGATTCCGTTCCGTGCGATCGGCAAGGCGGTCGCCGTGAATCAGACCGAAGGCTTCGTCAAAATCGTCGCCAGCAAGGAGTACAGCGAAGTTCTCGGATGCCAGATAATCGGCCATCACGCGACCGAGCTAATCTCCGAGATCGTGCTGGGCCGCAAGCTCGAAACCACCACCGCCGAAATCGGCCGCGCGATTCATCCCCATCCGACGCTGTCCGAAGCGCTGATGGAAGCGGCGCTCGCCGCCGAGGGCGAGTCGATCAATTTCTAGTCCGATGGATGCCGCCGCGCCGAAAATTCTCCAGGTTGCCGCGCCGGGACTCACCGATTATGAAGCTGGGCTGCGCATTCAGGAGACGCTCGCCGCCGCCCGGATCAGCGGCGCGATTCGCGATGACGTGATGCTTCTGGTCGAGCATCCGCACGTCTTCACGCTCGGCCGCGGCGCCGACGCTCGCTATTTGCGCGCACCTGTTCCGGGCGTTCCGGTCCATCGCGTATCGCGCGGCGGGCAGGTGACCTACCACGGTCCCGGTCAACTGGTCGGCTATCCGATTGTCAAACTCGAAGGACGCGATCGCGACGTGCACGCTTATCTGCGCCGGATCGAACTTGCGATTATCACGGCGCTTGCGAGCTTTGGAATCACCGGCGAAACGCGCGACGGCCTGACCGGCGTATGGGCGGGCGGCCGCAAAATCGGCTCGATCGGCGTGGGTATCCGGCGCTGGGTCACGATGCATGGGTTCGCGGTCAACATCTGTCCCGATTTAAGCTTTTTCCACGCCATCGTTCCGTGCGGGATCGCCGGATGCGAGGTGACTTCGATGGCCGCGCTTGGACGTGGCGAAGTCAGCGTCGCGGCGTTTGGCGCCGCGATCGTTTCGGCGTTCGCCGAGGTTTTCGGTTATGACCGCGCGGAGCGGATCGAACTCGCGGATTTGACCGCGATTGCCGGCGCGCCGTCCGGCGTTTCCACATTTGGTAATGAGTTATGATTGAACGCAGGCATCCGGAATGGATCAAAGTGCGCGCGCCGGCCTCGCCCGAATACTTCCGCACGCGCGCAATTCTCGGCGAACTCAGGCTTCACACCGTATGCCAGGAGGCCTGCTGTCCGAACATCGGCGAATGTTTTTCGCATCGCACGGCCACCTTCATGCTGATGGGCGACGTATGCACGCGCAATTGCCCTTACTGCGCCGTCGCGCATGGACGGGTTCGCCCGCTCGATCCCGATGAGCCGCGCCGCATCGCCGATGCGGTCGGCCGCCTTGGTCTCAGCCACGTGGTCGTCACCTCGGTCGATCGCGACGATCTGCCCGACGGCGGCGCCGCGCACTTTGCCGCGACCGCGGCCGCCATCAAATCGGTTGTCGCCGACGCGCGCGTCGAAGTGCTGGTGCCAGACTTCAAGGGCGCGCACGCGAGCGTCGAAGCCGTCGTCGCCGCGCCGGTAGATATTTACAACCACAATATCGAAACCGTGCCGCGGCTTTATCGTACGACCCGCCCGGGTGGAAACTATGAGCGCTCGCTCGACGTGCTCGCCCACGCCAAGGCGTCGGCGCGCGGATCGGCTCGCACTCTTCTGACCAAGGCGGGCGTGATGCTCGGACTGGGTGAGGAGCTCGCCGAAGTGATGGACGTTATCGCTGATCTGCGCCGCGTCGAATGCGACATCCTGACGCTCGGCCAATACCTCCGACCGTCGAAGGAGCATCTGCCGGTCGCACGCTACGTGCATCCGGATGAATTCGCGGAGTTGAGAAAGGACGCACTCGCGATGGGCTTTCGGCACGTCGAGTCGGGGCCGCTGGTGAGAAGCTCTTACCACGCCTGGGAGCACGTCGCGTAGTTACGCACCCCCGAGTCCCCCGGACGCGAGCAGGGCGCGGATACCGAAGCGGTATCCGCGCCCTGCTCGCGTCCACGCACACCGGCGATTGCGCGCGCACCCAGCGGCGCTCGCCCAATCGCTTGAGCCCGGCTAATCGCCGTTGTTGATCTCTTTGAGGCGCGCCGCGCGAGTCTGCGTGTAGGCGTCCTGAACCGCCCCGTAAAGATCGATCGCGTAGCGGTCCGCTTCCTCAAACTGCTTCGGATGGAGCGAGCGATAGTTTACTGCCTCGATCGCTTCCGAGCCCGCATCGACCGGCACCGTTATCCACCACGGCAGCACCCACGCCATCGGATTCATCGCGCCGTCGGCGGCCAGTCCTACCGCATCGCGGATATTCGACGGCCCGAAGAACGGCAGCATCAGGTACGGGCCCGAGTAGACACCGTAATGACCGAGCGTCAGGCCGAAGTCGTCGGGGCTCCGCTTGAGTCCGAACCAGCTATTGGCGACATCGAACAGTCCGGCGACTCCCAGCGTGGTGTTGATTCCGAAGCGGGCGAGTTCGGTCGCCGCGTTCTGAAAGCGAAGCTGGAACAGGTTGTTGGCGAAGCGCGGAAGGAAATTGACGTTATCGAAGAAATTTCCGACGCTCACCCGCGCGGGCTCCGGCAGCACCAGCGAGTAACCGCGGGCAACCGGCGTCACCACCCATTTGTCGAGTTTCATATTGAAGGTGAACATCGCCGAATTGAAAGGCTCGAGCGGATCGTTGTAGTTCGCCGCGGATTCGCCCGGCATGGGAGCGGCGCCTGCCGGTTCACCGGGCATCGGGGCGGCGTTCGGATCGGCGGCCATCGCACGCACGGCGGTGAAGGCGCCGCACACGGCCAGCACTGCGAAAATCGCCACGAGCCGCCGCAACGCTCCGCACTTCAATCGGAAATGGTCTTGATAATTCATTTTCGTCCGTGCCCCTTTAGACATCCCGCGCGTGTTGCCGTGTCTTCAGCCGCTCGCGCGGCTCGCGATTCGCTATGAACCCAACGACTCCTGCAGTTGCTCCTGCTTGGTCCGCATGTCGGCCATCAGCTTGTCGAAACCCTGATCATTGATAACCCGATTAAACTGGTTTCGATAGTTGGCGATTATGCTGATTGCGTCCACTGTGACGTCGTAAACCTTCCAGTCGCCGTTGCTGTCCTGTTTCAACAGATAGTCGAGCCTGATCGGTTGCTTATTGGGCTGCACGATTCTGCTCTGGACCTCCGAATAGCCCGGTTGAAGCGTTCGCTCGCCCGTGACCTGGATATCCTGGCCTTTATAGTCCTGAATTTTGCCCATGTACGCGTTCTCAATAAAGGCCGTGAAAAGCTGGACGAACTGGCTTCGCTGGTCGGCCGATAAGTCGCGCCAGTGGTAGCCGAGTGCGATCCGAGCCATGTCGCTGAAATCGAAATGGCCCGCGAGCAGGTCGATAAGCTCCTTGCGCCGCTGCGGCAGGGGCGTCCCGGTGTCTCGCAGTATTGGCACGGCCTTACCGACCAGGTCCTGAACCTGCTGCTGCGGATCGTTGGCCGCCAGGGCGCTCCGGGCGCCAATCGCCAGGGCCGCGACGATCATAATACCCGCCAGCGGGAATATCGTGAGCGGTCTTATCGCGCCAAAGCGGGGATTCCGTCGTCCCGGAGCCGTAACCTTGCCGTTCTCTCTAATCATGCGCATCCCTATTTTGATTTCTTCGCCTTGGCGCCACTCGAACTCGGCGTGCTCAGCTCGTCGCTGGACGAGCCGCTGCCCGAATCCGATCCTTTCGAAGAGCCCGAGGCACCCGACGAGCCTGAATTGTTGATCAACGCGCCGATCGCGTCCTCGAGCACAAAGGCCGACTGGGTGTGGATGATCGTTCCACCGTCGGCCAGATTATGGTCGCCGCCGCCCAGCGCGATTGCGACATATTTATCGCCGATTATGCCGCTGGTCTTTATCGCCGCAATAGCGTCGGAATCGACTTCGATTCCGTCGTTGATCTGCATCGCGACCCGTGCCCGGTAGTCTTGAAGCGAGGTGTCTAAAACCTTGCCGACCTTGACCCCTGCTATTTGGACCTGATCGCCCACTTTCAGACCTGTAATATTATCGAAGTTGCCGTAGAGCATGTAGCTGGGGGGTGGGAAAAGCTCGAGCTTGCCGAGCCGCAACGACAAATCGGCCAGCGCCAGGATTCCCAGCAGCGCGAAGATGCCAACGAGAAGTTTGGTTGTCCGGCTAGCGTACATCGATAGCTCTCAATCCAGGGCGGCGGCGTCTTCGTCCAAGGCCGCTTTGCCTGCGAGGAATTTTTGAAACACTTCGTCCTCCGTCGCCATCATTTCCTGGGGCGTTCCGACCAGCCGCATCCGGCCCTCGTGCATGAAGGCCACGCGATCCGAAATCTGAAATACCTGCGGTACATCGTGGCTGACCAGCACCGCGGTAAGCCCAAGCCTCTGCTGAGTCTCGCGCACCAGGGCATGGATTGATCCAGTCCGCGTCGGGTCAAGGCCCGTTGTGGGCTCGTCGAGCATCAATATTCGGGGCTCGTGAATCAACGCCCGGGCGAGCGCGGCCCGCTTTTGCATCCCGCCGCTCATCTCGGATGGAAATTTCTTCTCCATCGCATCGAGTCCGACACTCGCCAGCATCGCATGCACGCGGCTTGAAATTTCGTCGCGGCTGAGCCGCGCCTTTTCGACCAGCGGAAAGGCCACATTGTCGAACACGCTCATCGAGTCGAACAGCGCGCCCCCCTGAAACAGCATCCCGAACCCGCTGCGCACCTGGTCGAGCGCCCGGCCGCGCAATCGTGATACCTCGACGCCCTCGATATTAATGCGTCCGGAGTCGGGTCTGAGCAGCAGGTTAAGATGCTTCAGCAGGACTGTTTTGCCGCATCCGCTGGGGCCGACAATAGTCGTGACATGGCCGCGCGGACAATCGAGATCTACCCCGCGCAGGACCTGCTGATGGTCGAAGCTATGGCGAAGATCGCTGACCTCGATTGCGTTGGGGGTGGCGCCGTTTGATCCCGTCTGAGCCATTGGACCGCTGATCGTATAGCAGAATCGTTTAGAGAAGAATCGAAGTAAGAAAATAGTCCGACGCGAGTATCAACACGCTCGAGAGGACCACCGCCTCGGTTGTCGCTCGGCTCACTCCGGTGGCCATACGTTGAGCGTGGTAGCCTTTATAGCAGCATACCCACATCACCACGAGGCCGAAAACCAGCGCTTTCATGAGTCCGATCGTAATATCATGACCGGTCAT
>Ga0307374_10004085_pt1 | contig 24514 bp, 28 predicted proteins | sample OX3MG_FD_202532 | JGI IMG/M metagenome (GOLD analysis project Ga0307374, IMG submission 202532) | Soil microbial communities from Risofladan, Vaasa, Finland - OX-3 | ecosystem: Environmental > Terrestrial > Soil > Coastal area > Acid sulfate soil | place: Finland: Risofladan, Vaasa | collected... | reverse complement strand
ATCTTGTGCTCGTCCTCGACCACTAATATTCTCATACTCAAAGTATACTTCTTTGAGACTGAAAAATAACTGAGAACGAGCTGTTTACTTCTTAGCCTTGGACTGGGGCTTGGGTATGGCGGCGTGTTGCTGCGCCAAGGTATGAAGACTGTCTAGCATTTGTTCTATTGTCATAAGTGTTCCTTTTTGTCTTAAAGTTTGTCATTTTTAAGCAAGAAACGGATTTCTCATCAACTCAGTCAGGATAACTTCCTAACAGATAGGGAGTCTGTAAGAAATTTTACACGCTTGGCGGCAAAAGTTTGGTGTCGCCCAGATACTTGGCGCGCAACAAGGCTTGCTCCATAGCGCGGATAACCTGCTCGGCTTGGCCGTGGCTCATGCCAACGCGGGCTACCGGTGCTTGCTGCGATTGGCTGACGGTCTGGGTGAAATTAAGGGTGACGCCGGCCGGATTAACGCTTACTTCCAGCCCGTCGCTGTACATGGTCCGGACGTCGGCGGCCAACAACATGACAATCGGTTTGCCAGCTAGATGAATCGCTTCATGATCCGAGCGAGGTTTGAACATTTCGGGCAGTCCGCTGTCATACTCGGCCAGCTCCCACAACTGAACGGCTTCGCGGTCTTGAACGTCGAAATAACTTATTAGCAGCATCAGGATGTCTTCGCTGGGGCGCTCCAGACCGGCCTCAATCCTCGCCAGGTGCTGCTCGTCAATCTCCACGGCGTCGGAGACTTCGGCGCGGCTCTGGTTGGACTGTTCGCGTACATACTTAAGATGGCTGCCTAGGGTTACGTAAGGGGCGTTTGATTCGCTCATACGTCCTATGATAAGACTTAGGGGCAACCTAAGCAAGCGGCTCCGGCTGATATATAATGAAGGCAATGAACATCCAGAAGAATGTTAGCCTGGCCGGTCATTCGACTATGGGGCTGGGCGGATCAGCGGCCTATTTAGCAGAGGTAACGAACCGTGCCGAGGTAACCGAGGCCCTCACTTGGGCACGGCAAAAGCAGTTGCCGGTCGTGATGATTGGCGAAGGCAGCAATATAATTTGGAGCGACGAGGGTTATCCCGGCTTGGTGCTGATAGACAAGATACGCGGCTATGAAGTTTACGACCGCGGTACTGGTATTTACCTGACCTTGGGCAGTGGTGAGCCATGGGACACGGTGGTGGAGCGCGCCGTCAAGGCCGGCCTGACTGGCATTGAAGCACTGAGCCTGGTTCCGGGTACAACCGGCGCGACCCCTGTCCAGAATGTCGGCGCCTACGGTCAGGAAATCGCGCAAACCCTGGTTACCGTCGAGGCTTTTGATACGAAAACGGGCGGGTTCGTTACGCTGGCCGGCAGTGATTGCGGCTTCGGTTACCGCACCAGCCGCTTCAAAACCACTGACCATGGGCGTTTCTTCATCACATCAGTCACTCTGAGACTGACTGAGGGCCGGCCGCTGCCGCCTTTTTACGGTCCGGTCCAAACGTATTTCGATGAGCGCGGCATAACCGAGCCTACGCCGGCCGATCTACGGCAGGCCGTCATAGCTATCCGTACCAGCAAACTGCCCGATCCGGCGGCAGTACATAATACCGGTTCTTTTTTCGCCAATCCGGTTATTGACGAGACTAAGTTCAAGGACCTGAGTACGCGATACTCCATGGTGCCGCACTGGCAGACTAAAGATGGACGTGTCAAGTTGTCGGGCGCTTGGCTGATCGAGCAAGCCGGCTTTAAGGATTATCATGACGCCGAAACCGGCATGGCGACCTGGCCCAAGCAGCCTTTAGTACTGGTCAACGAGCATGCTAAGACAACCGCTGACCTGCTGGCTTTCAAGCAAAAAATCGTCGATGCCGTGCAAACCAAATTCGGCATCACGCTTGAGCAAGAACCAGAATCCATTTCCTAAATTGCGTTAATGTCGTTTCTATTTTATAATTCTTGCATTATGTCCGATTTCGCGCGGCCGGTGGTGGAGACATTGCATGCCAGCGGCCTTGATCCGGAACAATTCGTAGTTATGGGCGGCGGCGCTTTGGCTCTGCACGGCATGCGCGAAGCCCATGACGTCGATTTGCTGGTCAACCCTGGCTTATTCAGAGAGCTGGTGGAAGCCGGCCAGACACCGGCCGGAATTCCCCTGGAACATAAGGACGCCGGTATCCTGGATTTCCGGCTCCTCACCCCGAAACCGGACACTGGCGGACGGTTGAGGCTGGACCTGAACAGTATTTCCGGATACGGCAATTACCGGCGTTTCGGCGAATACCGCGAAGCTGCCGAAATTTATGAGCACTCCGGGCTGCGCATTTGCTTCACTTCGCTGACCAATTTATTAGTCGAAAAGGCGCACTCCTGGCGGCCGAAAGACCGCCGCGACGCTCGCCGGATACGAAAACTTTTGGCCGCGGCGGCCTAGGCTTTCGTCCCGCCCGGCAGCGGGAACTGCTTGGTGAATTCTCGGACCTCGGCGTGAATAGAGTCAAGTTTGGTGTCGTCATTTTTAGCGGCAATAGCCTTGTCAATCCAGTCTGCGACCCGCTCCATCTCGGCCTCTTTCATGCCGCGGGTTGTCAAAGCCGGTGTGCCCAAGCGGATGCCGCTGGGGTCAAACGGCGTGCGAGGTTCGAATGGCACCGTATTTTTGTTGACCGTGATGCCGGCTTTGCCGAGTGCCCTTTCGGCTTCGGCGCCGCTGATTTTCTTATTTGTCAGGTCGATTAACAACAGATGGTTGTCGGTACCGCCGGTGACCAGCTGGTAGCCCTTATCGTTTAGGCTGGCGGCGAGCTTTTTGGCGTTTTTGACGATCTGCTGGCCGTAGGCCTTGAATTCCGGCGTGGCGGCTTCGCGCAAGGCGACGGCAATGGCGGCCGTCTGGTGGTTGTGCGGACCGCCCTGCAGGCCGGGAATGATGGCCCGGTCGATTAGGGTCGGCAGGTTTTCGCGGGTGCGTTCAGCTTTTTTGAGCGGGTTTGAGGGGTTGCCGTTACAGAGGATGATCGCCCCACGCGGGCCGCGCAAGGTTTTGTGCGTGGTGGTCATCATGACGTCGGCGATACCGACCGGCGAAGGATGTTCGCCAGCTACGATCAGGCCGGTGATGTGTGACGTGTCGGCTACCAGCCAGGCATTCGACAAGTCCGCGATTTCGCGCAGTTTTTGCCAGTCAAAGATGCGCGGGTAAGCCGTGGCCCCGACGAAGATCAGCCTCGGTTTTTCGGCTTCGACCTGGGCGGCCATGGCCTCGTAATCCAGGTAGCCGTCCTTGCCCGTTTTGTATTGGACAGAGTTGTAATAGGTGCCTGAGAAGTTGACTTTCAGCCCGTGTGTCATATGGCCGCCGAAGTATAGCGCCATACCCATGACGGTGTCGCCCGGATCAACCAGCGCGAAATATATCGCCTGGTTGGCCGGTGAACCGGAGTAGGCTTGGACATTGGCATGGTCAACGCCAAACAGAGCTTTGGCGCGGTCACGAGCCAGGTTCTCAACTTTATCAACGAATTCGCAGCCGCCGTAATAACGCATGCCGGGGTAGCCCTCGGAATACTTATCGGTCAAGCGCGAGCCGAGCGCCGCCAATACGTCAGCTGAGGTGTGGTTCTCACTGGGAATCATTTCCAAACCCTCGGTTTGGCGCCGGGTCTCGGCGATAATTAGTTCTTCAATTTCTCGATCAGTCATCAGGGGTTTCCTCCTTTAAAAGTTTCTGTAAATGGTCGAGAAAGTAGCTAGATCATAACTTTATTGTACCAGGTTGTTTTGGATGATTTGGAGGAATTCGCTACGCGTCGAGGCGTTGGCCTTGAACGAACCCTTGAGACATGAAGTAGTGGTTTGCGTGCCGGGCTTTTGCACGCCGCGCATTTCCATGCAGAGGTGACGGGCCGTCAGCACCACGCCGATACCTTTGGGCTCCAGCTTGCTCTCCAGGAACTCAGCCACCTGTGTGGTTATGCGTTCCTGGGTTTGCAGACGCCGGCTGAAGTGGTCCAGCGTACGGGCCAGCTTGGACAGGCCGACAATCTTTTTATTAGGCACGTAAGCTATGGCGCCATAGCCGAAAAAAGGCAACAAATGATGTTCGCAAAGGCTGTAAAACGCGATGTTGGTCTGTATGACCATTTCGTCGTAACCTGCATTTTCGAAAACGGTCAGGTTAAAAGGCTTATTCTCAAAAAACTCTTTGATAAACCTTTGGTAGCGATCGGGTGTAGCCCGTAAGCCTTCGCGTTCCGGGTCGTCATCTATAGCTTTCAGAAGTTCGGCAATGATATCACTCGGCTCGGACATCCGGGCACCTCGCTTTAAGTTCGTTTGATTGCATTATATAACAATATCCTCTGGCCGCCAGATCTTTATTTAGCGGCCGGAATTTGAGTTGCGACCGTAACGCCACATATGATATTATCTTACGACGATGTCCTCGACTAACGAGAAAATTGGTCAACTAATTGCTCAGATACGGCAAGAAAAAGGCATTACCCAAGCTGAATTCGCCCGGCGCCTGAATACCTCCCAGTCGGCCGTCAACCGCATTGAACACGGTCGTCAGAACCTTAGCTTGGAAACCCTCGGCCGTATCAGTGACGTACTCAACAAACAACTGCTCAGCCTTAACCAAGGCGCTATCAACCTTCATATCGAAGGCGGCCACGAACTCAGGGGCAAAATCACGCTCAAGACCAGCAAGAACGCCGCCGTTGCCCTACTCTGCGCCAGTCTATTGAATCATGGCGTCACGCGCTTCAAGGCTTTTCCGCGAATCGAAGAGGTTTATCGTATCATCGAGGTCCTGGAAAGTCTGGGCGTTCAGGTCAAATGGCTGCCGGACAATGATTTGGAAATCCGGCGACCGGCCAAACTGCACTTAGATAAGCTGGACGCGGCGGCGGCCCGCAAAACCCGCAGCGTGCTGATGTTGATTGGCCCGCTGATACACGAATATAAAGAGTTCAAGATTCCCTATGCCGGCGGCTGCAAGCTCGGTACCCGGACTGTCGAGCCGCACTTGTTCGCGCTTGAAGAATTCGGCGTCAGCATTAAGGCCACCAGCGGCCACTACAACATCAAAGTCAACCATAAAGCGGCTGGCGAGATCGTGCTTTACGAATCTGGCAACACGGTCACCAATAACGTATTGATGGCCGCCGCCGGCACGACCGCCAAGACTGTCGTCCAAGCCGCCAGCGGCGATTACATGGTGCAAGACTTGGCTAATTTCTTGCGGAAGCTCGGCGTCCAGATCGAAGGTATCGGTACACCGTTCCTAACAATCCAAGGTGTTAACCATATCAAGAAAAATATCACCTTCGCGCCCAGCGAAGACCCCATCGAGGCGATGTTCTTCATCTCGGCGGCCGTAACGACCAACTCCAAAGTAACCGTCTGTCGCGTGCCATACAAATGGATCGGCCTGGAACTGCTTAAGCTGCGGAAAATGGGTGTTAAGCTGCGCCTGAGCCAGCCCTATAAGGCCGTCAACGGCAGCACCGACCTGGCCGACATCACTATTGAAAAACACAATGGCAACCTGCGAGCTTTGCCGGAAAAACTTCACCCTAACCTCTTCCCCGGCCTGAACCCTGACAACCTGCCTTACTTCGTGCCAATTGCCTCCGTCTGCCACGGACGAACTCTGATCCACGACTGGATGTATGAGAACCGGGCTTTGTACTACACCGAGATGTCCAAGGTCGGCGCCCATGTCGAGCTGGCCGATCCGCACCGTATTTACATTAACGGCCCAACCAAGTTCACGGCCGCTGACGTGGTTTGTCCGCCGGCACTCCGACCCGCCAGTCTGTTACTGATCGGCATGCTGGCCGCGCACGGCAATTCTATTTTGCGCAATGTTTACACCATCAACCGCGGCTATGAAGACTTGGCCGAACGCCTGAATAGTCTCGGTGCCCACATCACCGTCCTCCACGACATTTGAGTTACGATTTGGTGCGAGTGAGGGGAATCGAACCCCTGTTTCCAACTTGGAAGGTTGGAGTAATAACCGCTATACCACACTCGCATGCTAAAACTATGTTAATGATACCTGATTCATAACACCTGCTATCCACCCGTTCATTCTCCTGAACAGGCGAACGCCCTTATTCGGATCGCCACCGCTAAGGACCGTTACATGAGCGGTGCCATATGGAAGTTTACCAGATCGAGAAGCTTGTTTATCAATACGTTTATCAATACTGGGGCAACGAAAGTTATTTTTGCTGAAACCTGTAACATTTTGCCAGTAACGCTGGCACTTAGCAGGATTGCAATCAGGGTAAAGATGCAACCTGATAGAAAAGTTCTCATTTGTTAGGCCAAAAACCTCTTTAAGCCACTTGATGCTTAACTGAATAACAGCGGGATCAGAATTGGATATACGTATAAATTCTGTTGTTTTCGCGCCTTCCCCAATGTATAGGCCCAGGCCAAGCATCCAAAGATCGCGTTTTGTTATATTGCCAATTTCATTAATGCCTTGGTCTTTGAGCGTTTGAGTTTCCCGTACTCTGATATTGTGACGCAAAATTCCAGCGTTGGCTTGACTATTTTTAATACGTTTCAGAACTTCTTCATTCGGTAAAAAGTGTTTGTCTTTAAACCAATAGCTCATCGTGGACTTAGAAACACCAAGCCTCTCATGAATAAGATTGTATGAATATCCTTGCTCCCTAAGTTTTTCGGCTTTAGCCCTCAGCTTATGCATATGTATCATTATATCAACAATATATCGGGAGTTCGACTCTCCCCACCCGCACCAACATCGATTTTTAATGAGTCTTGAGCTCGAGGGATAGCTGGGCGGCGCGGCCGGTTTGGGATAGGTTGCCGCCCAGCGCGGCGCCGGCCGGTTTAGACGCGACACTAGGTTTATTCAAGGTGATTTCCGCCAAGCCGTTACTGCCCGGACGGACGCTTACGATCCGAGTAGTAAGGTCTCGCAATGTCAGGGTTTCGGTTTGCCGGTTAAGGCCACTGCTGCTAATAGCGGTAATAACCGATATGACTGTCAGCACCGCGATAATAATGACGATTGGCACGGCCTGTTTATGCAGTTGCTTGGCCGGTTTTGCCGATGACGCTATTTCCATTGCCACTGGGTCTCCAGGACGCTTAGGTCGGCCGAGCGGCCATTTACGGCGTGCACCATAATGAAAATATTGTCGCCGGCGGCTACCTGGTGCCAGACGGCGGCTTCGATTATGGCGATGCCGTGAGCCTTGTCGGAGACGTTGACTACGTAAGCCGGGCTGCCAGCGAATTCCGTGGCCATTTCTCTATCAGTGCTAAATCCGGGCAGGCTATCTTTGACGTCTTTTTCCAACGCCGATTTGAAAAGGCCAGCGTAGTTCGCGGCGTTGACGGCCTGCGAGGTATCGGCGTAAACCTTGTAAGCGTCGGTGGAGCTATCCAGCGTCGCGCCATTGAAGGCTTTTATGTCACAGCTGTCAGCGGCATTGCTGACGTTGAATTTATCGATCAGGCCGGCCGAATAGCATGGTGTAGAAATTTCTGACGCGGCGATCGCGGGCGCCGCAGTGCTGTGGTTAGTCGACGCCGTGTTTTGGCTGAAGCGGGGGTCGTGCTTGATGGCGTATGTCCAAACCGCCAGGCTGGTCAGAACTGCCAAGCTGGAAAAAATCAGGCCGGCCGTGCTGAGACCGCGTTTGGTGCTGGAACGGGACATGGTGCCTAAGACGATACCGGCGACGCCCAGCCCTAAGCCAATCAGGGCCATGAACAACGCGCCGGCAAGACCGGCGATTCCGAACAATAAGGCCAACAGGGCTTTGGTCTCGCCGATATGTTGGCCGGGTTTAGCCAGGGCGTAGCCGGGCACACTGGCTACCGCGCCGCCGGAGGCCGCCGCCGCCAGGTATAGAGGCTGCCTCTGCCCAGCCGCCGAGTCCGGCTGGCTCACCACCCGGGCAATCGGCGACAGCGGCGGCGGCGCCGGGGGTGGCGCGGCCGTGGGTTTATTCTCTGACCGCAGAGGCTGTCCGCAGTTTCCGCAGAAAGCCGCGGCCGTCTCGGTTTCTTGGTGACAATTTGGACAATTCATAGTTTTTAGTTTTGCTTCGTGGGTTCAAGCTTATTTAAGCATTTTTACCGCAGTGCGTGCAATAGAGGTGGTGCCGCGGGTTAGGATAACCGCAGGAGCGGCAAAAGGAGTTATGACCAACCGCGCTTATTCCTAAATCCTGGTCCCTTTCCTGTCCGTGCAGGAAAGCTACGAATAGGCCGCCGCTCACGCCCAATGTAATCAGCAACGAGATCGAGGCGTAAAGCAACGAACCCGATGACAGTCCGAAATCATAAAGGCCATGCAGTACCATCAACCCGGCTAGAGGCAACAAAATGCCGAAAGGCGACCTCCCCGCCAGCTTACGTTTGATTAGAAAGTAGCCCGCCAGACCGGTGGTCGCGGCATGGAAGAAAGGTGTCATCACCAGTCGGGCCGTACCGGCCTTGGTGCCGAATTGTAGGGTGTAAAGGATGTTTTCCGGCAGCCCGAAACCTAAGCCCGCCAACGCGAAATAAATAACCCCATCGGTGTGCTCGTTGAAGTAAGATCGTTTGTAAAGTACCAGAGCCAGAGGCAGAAATTTGCAGGCTTCCTCTATGACGCCGATGCTCAGCGTCGCTATCAGCAAGGTCCCATAGGGAGTTCCCGGCAGTATATTGTTGGCTGACACCAACCGGTTTTCGAGAAAAGCGGCCAGGGCCGCGCCCAGCAAACCTAAGCCGGCTGCCAGCCAGAGCGCCGCGATCGGTTCCTTCTCGCCTTCGTCATGTGCGATCAGGAACCACGCCAAGCCGATAGCGATACCTATGAAAACCAGCAGTAAAACGAAGAGCGACATTTGCGAATTTTTATTTTTTGGGGTCCGGCTATAGTATACACTAGATGAGTGAACGACACTTCGCTCGTGTCTACAAAATATGCCGTTGGCATACTTAGGCCCCGGTAGCTCAGCTGGATAGAGCAGAGGACTTCTAAGCCTAAGGTCGCAGGTTCGAATCCTGCCCGGGGTGCCAGGTCGGACTATAAGAGATGGAAAGATCTATTAACGTCCAGACTTATATTATTTGATGAAATCTGTATCTGATTTTTGGTGTTCGAATACTACCAGGGCAGTAAAAATGCTTGACTATTGTATATACTAAGAATATACTTTTTTATATGAATATACTGCCTAAAACTGTCACATTTCAGTGGGATCAGGGCAATATTCACAAGAACCTTCTAAAACATAACGTAACTACTCAGGAAGCAGAAGAAATATTTACGCAAAGGCCATTTTTGACAAGCAAAGACTTGAAACATTCTTCTTCCGCCGAGCAACGTTATCATGGACTTGGACAAACTAAGAAAACAAGGAAGCTGCAGGTAACCTTCACACTTAGAGGAGATGAAATAAGAATCATATCTATAAGAGATATGGACAGAAAGGAAAGAAAACAATATGAAGAAGCTTAAAACTATACCCGACTTCAAAAATGACGAAGAAGAAGCTGAATTTTGGGATACGCATAGTACCGCTGACTACATAGACTGGTCAAAAGCTGAGGAAACAATATTCCCTAATCTTAAGCTATCCACTGAGTCAATTTCAATGCGTCTTCCCGCTCCGCTACTTGCTCATATTAAATCTCAGGCAAATGAAAAAGGGGTTCCCTATCAATCATTAATGAAGGTTTACTTAAGCGAAAAGGTTGACGAGCAGTTACAGCTCAGTCTTCATCGCTAAATACTAATCTTAATTGATCTAGCCATGCTAAAAGGTGTTCGAAAGAAACTGCACCCGGGGTACCAGATTAAGACTTTAGCTCTTAATAGAAGTTTGAGCTACAGATTTTTATATGCATCTTTCCGATGACGAACTCTGATGACCATGATAAGTAGCTCTTTTTTATGAATTTGGTAAACTATTCGGTACGTTCCCTGTCTAATACGGTAGATATTATTAGAGCCCTTAATTTTTTTCGCTTCATCAGGCACTGGATTTATATAAAGGCCATTAATTATGCTGATAACTTTAGCTCGTAACTCTTTACTTGGAAGTTTGCGTATTTCTTTTTGAGCAGAGTTTTTAATCTTGACGCTATAAGAGGCCATCAGCTTTAAGCTCTTTAACAAATGTCTTGAAGTCTATAGCTGGTTCGTTTTCGCGTTCTTTGACTGTCCGTAAGTCATCAAGGTCCTCAAGAACCTGTTCTTTTACGGCATCTTCAACGACTGCAGAAACGGTTTCACCACTTTCGGCAGCACGAATCCTTAGGGCCTTATAAATCTTGTCATTGAGAGTAATGGTTGTACGCATATTCATTCCTTCCTTGCAATAAGTCCAGTATAGCACATATGCATCAGCGCATCTATATGTTTTCATGACTTTCAAGTGCCTGCCTAAATTGATCTAGCTAAGCCAACTGGTGTTCGAAAGAAAGTGCACCCGGGGTACCAGGTAGAATCACGCGCATCACTCATTTGGCTTGTGCTATACTCATTAACTGATGAGTGCTACGACAAACGCGCCGGAAACCGACCAGAAATCCGCCTATCCGACAAGCTATGTAGTCGGCTTTATTATCGGCGTTTTGCTTTTCGTGCCGGCGCTGCTGATCGCCCACGCTCACCAGCTGACCGGTCTGCAGGCGCGGATTTTTTATGATTTTGACAACCTGTCTAACAGTTTCAAGCAACCTGCGCTCTGGGTGACCGAGGGTCTTGGCGCAGGTTATCCGATCGCGGTTTGTATCCTTGTTCCCCTGCTGTTTAAGCGGTTCCGATTAGCCTGGCGGTTCTTCGTCACGGTCGGCGGCACTGGCGTAGCCATGGAAGTCGCTAAGCTAATTGCCAAAGAACCCCGTCCGGTCGTTTTGTTACACGGACAATTGCACCTCAGAGCCATCGAAGGAGGATTAACCAGTTTTCCTTCGGGCCATGAAGCGGTGGCCACCGCCATGGCGCTGACGTTATGGCTGATTCTGCCGCGCGCCTGGCGCTGGTTATCGGTACTATGGATATTGATCGTAGCCGTGTCCCGGCTTTATCTCGGCGTGCACACGCCGGCCGATATAGTTGGTGGTTTCGCCATCGGCTTGATGGCAGTCTGCTTCATCCGGCTACTACCGGCTCGTATCGCCAAACCGCTGCACCTGGACAACGAGGCGGCCTTATTGGAGCGCGGCTGGTAATTTAATAATTATTTTGTAGAATATACAATCTGCTTCTACCTCTGTTAATTGTTCGCTATAGTGAGATTATGCTCATTGTTAGTTGCCAGCAGTGCGAGGAAAAGTTTTATGCCAAGCCAAGCTGGATAAGATATGGTAGTGGCAAGTTTTGTTCGCCACGCTGTCAGCATGAAGCTCAAAAAAACGGGAGGCTGTTTCCTTGTCATATTTGCAAGAAACAAATCTATAGAAGCAAAAATGATCAGAGAAAATGTAAGAGCGGCAAATTCTTCTGCAGTAAAAGTTGTCAGACACGCTGGCGCAACACTTATTATGTCGGCGAAAAACACGGAAACTGGACTAATGGCATGGCCTCGTATAGAAGTATTTTGCTTAAAAGCGGAGCGCCCGTCGCGTGCGCCAAGTGCAAGTCTCTGGACAAAAGAATTCTGGCAGTTCATCATAAAGACAGGAACAGAAAAAATAATGCTGTTTCAAATTTGACCTGGTTGTGTCATAATTGTCATTTCTTGGTGCATCATTACCATGGAGAAGCAACCGGTTTTTTGGTGCCCGTAGCTTAGTGGTTAAAGCGCCGCTCTGTGGCAGCGGATACGAGGGTTCAATTCCCTTCGGGCACCCCAGATTTGATTTTGATGGCGACTTTGCCGCGCGGATGGCCGGTTTTTTGGTATTCCAGGGATTCGGCGGCTTGATCGAGCGGGAAAACTTTATCGACATGAACTTTCAGCTTGCCGGCGTCGACGAGTTCGGCGATTTTGGTCAGGCGCTCGGTTGTCGTGCGCGTGAATTGGGCCGTGTAATTAACGTCGTATTTTTTGACTAGGTCGTCGTCGGGTTGGGCGGCCATCGATACCAAGGCCCCGCCCGATTTGAGAATGGTGTAAGATTTGCGGTTGGTCTCGCCGCCGACAGTGTCGAAAACGGCATCGTAGTCCTCGAGAAGCTCGGCAAAGTCTTGGGCGCGGTAATCAATTACCTCGTCGGCGCCCAGGCTTTTGACGAAATCGGCATCAGCCGCACTGGCTGTGGTAGCCACATAGGCTCCCAGATGTTTGGCAATCTGAATGGCTACGGAGCCGATGCCGCCGGCGCCGCCGTGGATCAGAATTTTTTGCCCGGCCTGAAGGTTAATATGATCAACCAGAGCTTGGTAGACACTGCAACCGACTAGAGGCAAGGCCGCGGCCGCCGTGAAATCCAGGCTGGACGGTTTAGCTGCCAGCTGTTCGGCTTTGACGGGAGTAAACTCGGCGAAAGAGCCCTGGCCGCTGAGCGCGCCGGCTTGGCCGTATACTTCCTGGCCAAGCTGAAAACCTGTCACGCCCTTGCCAAGGGCCGCCACAACGCCCGCCACGTCGCCACCCAGCGTGGTTGGAAAGTTCAATTCCGCCATCGGGCGCGCGGCGCCATCCCTGACTTTGACATCGAAAGGATTAACGGCGGCGGCGTGGACTTCAACCAGAATCTGCCCTTCGGCCGGCGTAGGTTTATCAACTTCGTTGACGCGCATGACTTCTGGTCCGCCATAACCGATGATCTGGGCCGCTTTCATGTTTCCTATTATAAATTGATATACTAGATTTAACGACATGAGCACTCTAATAAAACGCGTTGCGCGGTTTTTGCGTGACTACAGACTATTCAGCCTGGCCCTGCTGGCGGTTATCGCGGGACTGGCGCTTGAACTGGCTAAAAAGCCGACGGCCGCGCACTGGCTGCTTGGCGTAGTGGCGATCGTCGAAGTTTTGCCGCTGGGCTGGGACATGTGGCGAACCGTGCAATCCGGTCGTTATGGTATTGATATTCTGGCCGCTACGGCTATAGTCACCTCTGTTATTTTAGGCCAATACTGGGCCGGCATGGTCGTTGTGTTGATGCTGACCGGTGGTGAAGGACTCGAAGATTTTGCCGAACACAGGGCCAGGGCCGAACTTGACGCCCTGCTCAAGCACGCTCCCCAAATGGCCCATCTCATCCGCAAGGGCAAAACCCTGGACGTGGCCGTTTCGGAACTGCGCGTCGGCGATAAAGTGCTGATCAAGCCCGGTGAGTTGGTGCCGGTTGACGCCGTCATCATAGAGGGTACGGCCAGCTTCGACGAGTCGTCTTTAACCGGTGAAAGTCTGCCTGAAACTAAGGGGGTCAACGGCCAGCTACTTAGTGGCTCGATCAACCTCGACGGCGCGGTGACCGCCAAAGCCATCGCCAGCGCCGAAGACAGTCAGTACCAGCAAATTATCCGATTGGTGCGCGACGCGGGGGCGGCTCAAGCGCCGTTCGTGCGATTGGCTGACCGCTATAGCCTGCCTTTTACGCTCACGGCCTATGCCGTGGCCAGCGCGGTCTGGATTCTCAGCGGCCATGCCATTCGTTTTCTAGAAGTGATTATTGTGGCTACGCCCTGCCCTCTGCTGTTGGCGGCGCCGATCGCCCTCATCAGCGGCATGGCCCGCGCCAGCCGTTATGGAATTATCGTTAAGACCGGCCGGGCGCTGGAACAGTTGGCCGAGGCTAAGGCGATCGCCTTCGATAAGACTGGCACCCTGACTCATGGCCGCTTAGTCGTCGAAACCGTTACGCCGTTTACCGGCTTTGACCGCGAGGAGGTCTTGCGGCTGGCGGCCAGCCTGGAGCAAAGTTCCAACCATGTCGTCGCCCACGCCATCGTCAACGCCGCCAAGGACGATAAGATAAGGCTCAGCAAGGCCAAGCACATTGTCGAGATTTCCGGCCGTGGCCTGAAAGCCATGCTTCGCGGCCAGGAAATACTGGTTGGCCGCCTAAGTCTGATGGAAGAGTACGATGTTAAACAGCCGCCAAAATTCAAACCAGACCATGTCCAACAGACGGCCGTCTACGTTTCCGTAGCCGGCAAATTGGCCGGAGTCATAACCTTCAAAGATGAGTTGCGCCTGGACGCCAGGGCCACACTTGAGCGGTTGCGCGAGCTGGGCGTTAACGAGTTGTTCATGGTAACGGGCGACAACTCGGCTACTGCCGAGGCAATCGCCAAACAGCTGGGTCTCGACGACGTCCATGCCGAAATGCTGCCAGCCGACAAACTACGCGTTCTAGGAGAAAGCCAACACCGGCCGCTGGCTTTTGTCGGTGACGGCGTTAACGACGCGCCGGCTTTGACAGCGGCTGACGTCGGTATCGCGCTGGGCGCCCGCGGCTCCACGGCTGCCAGCGAATCGGCCGACATGGTGATTATGCTCGATGACATCGGCCGGGTCGCCGTGGCTTATACGATCGCTAAACGTACTTTCCAGATCGCCCGCCAGAGCATTTTAGTCGGCATTGGCCTGAGCGTTATATTGATGGCAGCCTTCGCCACTGGCAAATTCCCGCCATTAGCTGGCGCGGTCATTCAGGAGGTAGTTGATGTCGTCGTGATCTTCAACGCCCTACGGGCACACCTTATCTCCGTCAACGGTTGACAAGCATCAGGGCTATCAGTACCGGCACTAACAGATTATCCAGGCCGATTACCGCCAGATTCTCCAGGATAGTCGCCGCCGTGCTGATAGCTGCCTTGTAACCAAAACTCAGCGTCTGGCCGCTCCAATGCCCGAAAGCCATCAATATGCCGAACGAGACCAGGAAGAAGCACAGTGAGCCGGCCACGCTTTTGGTATGGCCAAACACCATATACTTCTGGGGATTGCCAAAACGAACACCGACAACGGCGGCCAGGCCGTCGGCCAGCGCCATCTGCAGCAGCGCCGCGGCGTAAATCCATTTGTTATGCGTGATGAAGGTTACCGCGCCCACTGACACCGCGAAGAACAGCTCCCCCCAGGTCGGCCGCTGCACACTATGGATCGCCTGGAAAACACGCAGGTATTTCGATACCGACACGACCATCAGGAAAGCCGCGCTTATTCCCACTATCTCGCGCCATGATAAGAAAAACGGCCAGAAGGCCACGAAGCTGCCGACCGTGATGTGCACGAATTTGCGGCTGAACTCGCTGTGCACGGCGCGCCGCCGCCACCACAATTCGTTGCCAACCAGCACTAGAAAAACAGTAAAGATAGTCAGAATCAGTGTCATTATAATATTGTACGCCAGATCCTTAATTATTTAGCAAGCAGTCAGAAATTGCCTGTCCCACATCAGGTAAGGAATATATTTGTCGTCATCCGACTGGACGTCACTATTAAGCGCACTGGTAATGCTTTTGGCAAACTCGGCTCTGCCTTTGGCTACGGCTTTCTTAGCAGAATGCCCCTTAACCAACGAGGTCATTATGTGATTAGACGGGTTAAGGAACAGGGCTGCTGTGGTGTCGTCTTGCGGGTGAGCGGTTTTCCTGGGTTGGGACACTAAAATAAAATCTTCTATGTAACCGATGTAGGCCTTGGCGCCCGCCTTAATTGCCTGGGCACCAAGCATTCGCGCGGACTTGCATGATACAGCATAGACTATGGCGTTTTTTAAGATATTGGCTGAGCGCGTGTCTATAATAATTTTATGGTCTTGGCCGGCAACTCTGTCTTCCGCGCCATGTCCATTAATAAATATGATGTTCGGAGCGTTTTTCTTGACCATACCTTGAAATTTTTCTCGGTTTGCGTCTTTTTCTTTTAGCACATAAACTACATGCCTTCGTTTTTGTGCCTCGCTGATAAATAGATTTGCCCACGCTGAAAGGTAGCGCGTCATGCGGTCGTAGTCCGGGCAAGTTACCAGAACACTATTCAGCATAGTCGTATAACGAGCCGTCCTTTAAGGCTTTGAAGAATGCTCTCTCGATTTCAATCATTTTTTGGCCGATTTCGTCACCCTCCGCCACATGCTTTAGTAGTTCACTTTTCGATAAAGTGCCGCTGTCACCAATCGAAATGCTGGTACCCTCAGGCATGGCCTGTATTCTGGCATAAACAAGTTTTTGAAAATCACCATCAGGGCTAACCATGGCTTAAATAACCTCCATTTTAATTAGCTTCTCAAGTATTCGCTTGCCAAGCTCAGATTCTTCTTTTAGCTCCAGATATACTGCATTCCACGTCATGGGTTTGTCATCAATAACGACAACTATCTGATCCTTGAGCCTGGCTGGCAGGTTGGCGTAGACATTTATGAATCTGGATATATCCATTGCCTATATCTTACCTATATAAAACAAACTTGGCTACTAGAGTTAATAAAAAGTTAATTTACTGGTCATTTGGTCGGGGTGACTGGATTTGAACCGGCGACCTCCGCGTCCCGAACGCGGCGCGCTACCAAGCTGCGCTACACCCCGAAATATATGTAGTGGTCGGGGAGACAGGATTTGAACCTGCGACCCCCGCGTCCCAAACGCGGTGCGCTACCGGACTGCGCCACTCCCCGAACTGAGGTGATTATATCAGAAAACCCGTTGGATTTGTTCGACTTCGACCGCTGAGCCATCCTTGTTTGTGGTTATTAGCATGGCATTGAATTGCCTGAGGCCGGCGGTTTCTAGGACATTGGGCGTTTTTTTGCCGTCGCGCCAGCGCGGAATAACGGTTTCAAGCTTCACGCCGAGCGAGGCATTGAGGGCGCCGCACATGCCGACGTCCGTAATGTGCGCCGTGCCGCCCGGCAAGACCCGCGCGTCGGCCGTCGGCACATGCCAGTGGTCGCCGATCACGGCTGTCACGCGGCCGTCTAGATAGTGGCCGATGATAACCTTCTCGCTGGAGTAGTCGCCGTGGAAGTTTACAATGGTTGCCGCTCGATCAATGTCTTTTTGGCTTTCCAGAATCTGGTCAATCGCCGCCAGGGGATTGTCGACGGGCTTGTCGGCGTCTTTGCCGACGATTTGCCCGAGCAGGCTAATGACCAGAACCTTGCCGGCGTGTGTTTTTGTATACTTCCAGCCTAAACCGGGAGTGCCTGCGGGGTAATTGGCCGGACGGATAATCGGCTGCGCCGGATCGCTCAGAGCCGGAATAATTTCTGGCTGGTGCAGACTCCAGTTGCCGCCAGTACAAAAATCCACGCCAGCCTTCCGCAGCCGTTTGAAATCTTCGACCGTAATTCCCTTGCCATCAGATACGTTTTCGGCCTGGGCAATTACTAAATCAATTTGCTTTTCTCCGCAAAGCCCAGGCAAAACTTTTTCAACAATTTCAACACCCACTTCCCCCATCACGTCACCGACGTAGAGTATTTTCATGCTATCCGCGTATCAATTATCTCGAGCAGTTCAGGAAATTGCTTAAAACGTTTATCGAGACTGTATGAAAAATGTTTCATCCCGTTGAACTTAACGAATTCGCCATCCAGTTGTCCGCATAGGTACTGAGCTTGTTCAATCGGACAATAAGGATCATCCTCGGAGTGCACAAAAATAAATTTGCTAGCTTTCTGCTTGATAGCCTTGAAGTCAAACGGCTTGCCGAACAGTTCTCTCAGCATTTCCCAGCTAGGACTTTCGCTCAAACGTTTAGTGAAGGCGCCTGCTAAAATTGCCGTGTCAATTTTTGTATCGGAGGGCAATGCCTGCAGCAGCCCGAGTATAGCAACAGCGCCAGAAGAATGGCCAATAACCAGGTTATCCGTAAAATCCCAGTCGCTATTCAGCAAGAAGTCATTGTAGCGCTCAATGTTGGGCTTATTAGCCTCCGGTAAATCCGGCACCCAAACCGTGTAGCCGCGCCTTTCCAGCTCAATCTTGAGCCATGGAAACCAGTTGTGCGTATGGTCAGCACTGGTGCCGTGGAGGATAACAGCTCTTTTCATTTGGTTAATTATACCTCTTGGGCCAAATCGTTTTGCATGAGCGCGGTACAAGGAAGAGGCGAGAATCGCAAAGGAGCCGTACTGGCGGGTACGGCGACTGCGACTCGGAGCCTGTGACACAGTAACGCGCCATGAGGCTGGCCGGCAAAACTATTTAGCGAATTCGACGGCACGGGTTTCGCGAATGACGTTCACCTTGATAGTGCCGGGGTACTGCATGGTCGATTCGATCTTGGTGGCGATGTCGCGGGCCAGCTTGATGGCGCTGAGGTCATCGATTTGCTGGGGTTTGACGAAGACGCGGACTTCGCGGCCGGCGCTGATGGCGTAAGACTTCTCGATGCCTTTGAAGCCGTTGGCGACGTTCTCTAGATCTTTCATGCGCTCGCCGAAGTTCTCGGCGGAAATGTTGCGAGCGCCCGGGCGGGAGGCGCTGATGGCGTCGACCGTCCGGATGATGAGGGCTTCGACCGAGGTGGCCTCGACGTCGTCGTGGTGCTGTTCGGCAGCCAGGGCGACTTCTTCGGGCGCGCCGTACTTGCGCAGGATTTCGCCGCTGATGTGGTGGTGCTTGCCCTCCATCTTGTGCGTCAAGGCCTTGCCGATGTCGTGGACCAGAGCGGAGTATTTGGCAATTTTGACGTCGGCGCCGACTTCCTCGGCGATAACGGCGGCCAGATGAGCCATTTCGGTGGAGTGCTTGAGCACGTTCTGGCCGTAACTGGTACGGTACTTGAGCTCGCCAAGCAGCTGCAAAATTTCTTTAGGAATGCCGACGATGCCAACCTCACGGGCGGCGTCTTCGCCAGCCCGGATAACGTCTTTTTCGACGTTCTTTTGGGCCTTGGCAACGACTTCTTCGATGCGGCCGGGATGGATGCGTCCGTCTTTCATCAGCATCTCGAGGGCTTGGCGGCCGACTTCGCGGCGGACCGGGTCGAAGCTGCTTAGAACGACATAGCCCGGCGTGTCATCCACCATGATATCAACACCAGTGGCGCGTTGCAGAGCCTGAATATTGCGGCCCTCTTTGCCGATGATTCGGCCTTTCATTTCTTCGTCTTCCAGCTTGATGCTGGTGATTGTCCGTTCGGCCGTGACTTCGCTGGCCATGCGTTCCATGGCCGTAGTGATGATTAGGGCGGCCTTCTCTTCGGCGTTATCGCGGGCTTCGTTTTGCAGTTTGTTGACTAAGCCGAGCAGGTCGTTCTTAATGTCGCGTTCGGTCATCTGCATCAGCTTGTCGGCGGCATCGGCCTTACTAAGCTTGGCGATCTTTTCCAGCTTGTCTTGCTGCTTGGTGCGAATCTCGCGGATTTCGTTTTTGAGCTGCTCGACTTCGTCTTCGTCTTTGCGCAAATGCTCTTTGCGCTTGTCCAGTTCGTCGATTTTCTTGTCCAGGTTTTCCTCGCGGGTGACCAGACGCTGTTCCAGCTCTTTTAGTTCCTTGCGGCGAGTTTGTTCTTCTTTGCGTGTCTCCTCGACAGCCTTGTTGGCATCCTCGCGAGCCTGTTCAACTAGCTTTTCGGCTTCTTTTTTGGCTCGCTGCAGTTCTTTTTTGGCGCGCTCCTCGGCCGAACCGAGACGTTGTTTGTTAAGGGCTACGCTGGCGCCAAAGCCAGCAATCAGCCCGGCTATAGCAAGCAGTGCTTCTATCATGACCTGTCCTTTCTATCTCGCAGAAAAGTATGCTTCAGACAATCGCTATCACTTCTCTAGTCTGAAAAACTAATCTGAAATTCCAATAATATTGACTGAAGGATTACTTATGCGCTCTCAAAACGCGGCAATTCCTGACGTTCAATATACGCCAAAAATCGGGCGCGGGTCAACACTAAGCTGGCGGATTATTCGGTCAAACCTGTTGTGCGAAAACTATCAGGCGCTGATTAAAATCAGCGCCCGGCGCCACCTGGCCGTTGCAGGTAATGAGGTTTAGCCCTGGCCGGCCGGCAGTGACAGGCGTAACGGCGGCTTGCATGTCGACATTGTTGGCGGCATAAGCCTGGGTTCTGACAACCTGATAATTAAGCACTGTGCCATCGCCACGCTCAACCTGGATGGTGTCCCCGGGAGCCAAAGCTTTAAGATTATAAAAAACGCCCGCGGTCGTCCCGCTGGAAACATGGCCTTCAATTAATGTGGCGCCGGGCTGTCCGGGCTTGGCGCTGGCGTTGTACCAGGCCGTGTCATTTATATTGTCAGGCGTACCTAGCGCGCCCGAATTGGTGACGCCGACCTGCGTGACGCGGGCGTCAACCCCCAGCTTGGGGATCCTGATGTAGCGTGCCAGATCCGGTGCGACCGTGTACTGGCTAAAGGCCGAAGCTGCCGGTTTGGCGGTACTTGGCACCGAGCTTTGCAAAACGCTGCCAGCCGTTTGTCGATTGACTTGCCTGAAGAGAGCCGACACCTGCGCCGCGGCATTATGGTTGCTCTCGGCCGTCTGCAGGCTGGTGAGGGCGCCGATTACGAACACCAGGCAAGCCATACCGAACAGTGATAGCTGCAACGGTGAATAATGCCTCGAGACGGGTTCAAGTTTGGCCTGTAGATTAGTAACCCATCGGATTAGTTGGTCCTGCCAGGCCTCAAGCCATGAAGCTGCCGGGGCGTCCGGGTCTTCTATTGGTTCCAAATCCACCGCCGGCAATGGCGTGGCTTCAGAACTAGCCAATGCCGTCTGTTTTTCGTGAAAAACCAGCGGGGCGGTCGCCGCGTTGGCAGTTACGAAAGCCGCTATGCTGGAGCTGGAAGCGGGCTGGATATCAGCCGGTTCAGGTATTTCGGGCAGTTGATTAGCCGCCGGCCGGCGCGCAACGTAGTCGGTTAAGAAACTTTGCTCCGGGTCGGTTTTGGCTACGCGCGACGCGGGCGGCACGAATGGGCGGCGTAGCCGGCCACTAAATGCCGGGTTGTCCAGACCTATGTGTGCCCGTTCAGACATATGTTTTTGCTCCACGCCTTTTTGTTAACTTTTTTGGGTTAACTATCCTGCTTGTGATTATATCTGGTAGCATGGCATTGTCAATTCTACTTCTTGGGAGGCGTAATGTGCGGCGGAGCGCCGTATTCCGGCAAGACGATATGGTCATTTTTGTCCCGCTTCAGATGACCTGTACCCTGAGCGATCCAGTTTCTGCCACGAGTCGCGACAATTGGGACTTGCAAGCCATAGGCCAAGGCGTTGCTGACACTTAAGCCGATGCGCAGACCGGTGAAACTGCCCGGTCCTTGGAAAACTACCAGGCCATCTAGATCATTCAGCCCACGGCCTTGGGATTCCAGGAGCTCTTTGATCTTGGCGTGGATAGTTTCGGCCAGTTGGCGATGGGCCGGCCAGGTCGAATAAGCCAGCTTGGTCTTGTCTTCAAAGAGGCCAAGTTCGGCTTCCGGTTTGTCGGTGCGAATAGTTAGTATCAACATGCTTAACTTGTTAAGTTTTATCCGGTATTAGGTAAGCCAGACTGGGAGGATAGGAGATTATGAACTCCCGGCCGGTCTCGGAAGTGGCCCTGATGTGAATGGTCACGCGCCTGCCGGGCAAGACATCCTCGACAATCTTTCCCCACTCCACAACTACGGCCGCTTGCGGGTCGGCCAAAACCTCCGCGAGTTCGTCGCGCATAATGCCCGGCTCAAACAGCCTGTAAAAGTCGAAATGATGGAGAGTAAGGTTTTCGGCGCGGTAACGGTTACTCAAGGTAAAGCTGGAGCTGCGTACGGCATCATGGCTGCCCAGCCCGGCAGCCAGACCGCGCACAAACGTAGTCTTGCCACCGCCAAGATCGCTGACTAGCTCAATGACCTCGCCGCCGCGCATATTATGTCCTACCTTCCTGGCCAGGTCTAAGGTAGCTTCTGCATCGGTGGATTCGGTTCGCCAAGTCCGCGCGGTACTCATATACTCCGTATAGTAGCGCGGCGATACCGACCAGAGCAAGCGCCCAAAGATGTATCGGCGCGGCCGCTTGTTTGTCGGCAACTTGGCGGGTGGCAAGAGTGGTTGGGGCCTTTTTAGTCTTGGTCTTTTTGGCCTTGGCAGTCTTAGCTTTAGCGGTCTTTGTTTTGGCCGTAGCGGCTTGCTTTTTTGATTTCGAGGTGGCCGCTGTCTTAGCTGTTTTAGCAGTACTGCTTAGGGGTGGTTGGACGACAATGTTGGTGCCGCCGGGTGTAGGCCTAGTGGTCCAGTACCACTTGCCGTTAGCCAGCGCCCAGGCCAAGCCGTCTCCGGCCGCGCCATAAGAATCAGTGGACACGATGGAATTTCCAGCAGGGTCTAGAAGTCTGGCCTGGCTGCCTACGTTACTCAGGCTCAAACGCGTAACAGCCGAGCGAAAAGCCTGAAAACTTCCCGGCGCCAGACTGGCGCCGACCGGAAATTGGTAGGTATGCAGCGCTGTGGTGCCTACCTGCAAACTGAAGCCGCTGAGATCAAAGCTGATTTCATTAGGATTATATAATTCGATGAATTCATCAGTGGCATCGTTGCCGGTGCCGGCAGGGTTGGGCAGCAGCTCGGTGATCAAGGGCGCCATCAGGCCGAAATCGGCGAGCGGCAGATCGCCCGCTCCGGACGTAGTCGCGGCGTAGCCATCGTTAAGCGACACGATGGTAGCCAGTGGCTCAACCGGCATTAGTAATTGGTTGGGCCCGGCCGGAACGACCGAACCGTCAGAGCTGCTGACCAAACCGCAAGCGTTCGCGGCATCGGGTTGAACGGTTTGCCAGCTGCCGGCACCGGCCGTGTCTATCGCCGGATTATTTTGTTCGTCGACCGGTTGGCGCTCCAGAAAGGCATCGCTGTCGGCCGGCAGTGTTTGGGCGTCCGGGACGTCCGTTTTGGACCAGCCGACATAATCCTCCACCGCTGGGCTTGACGAAGCGTTGGACCCGGAGTCTAATACCTTCACCATGCCGGCCGTCGTGGAAAAACCGAGTGACAACGAGTCGACCGTCATCCTGTAGCAAAGCGTCAACGCAGCATTGCTAACCATAAAATAACCATGCGGCGGCACGATGCCGGACAGATTAATCAGCCGGCTGCTAGTAGCTTTGTCCGGATCGTAATTATTGAAATATTCCAGCTGGTACTGGCTCATGTCCCGCGCGGTATCGGCCGCGTTATAGAGAGTTATGAACTGACCGTCCCGGCTGGTTATTTTGAGCTGGCTAATGACGAGGGAAGGTCCATTAGCCGCGTCTGCCCACGCCGCCGCCGGCAATCCGACCGCGAGCAAGCCCGCTACTACGATTGCCGCGCCGAACAGTTGGAATATTTCTTTAATCCGCCGCATAGTAGCCGGATTGTAGGCTGCCGGCCTCGTCATCGGCAAGCACAAGCGTCATGAAAGCACTTCAAAGATTAAGTTTTTTAATACTTGGAGGGCTGTTGGGTCTAAGAAACCCTAAATTCTAGAACCAAACGCAACCTGCGTTAAGTCTAACTGTTTGTTAGGATTCTGTACAAGCCAATCGTAAACTTCCTGTGGAGTATGCCACTGGAGTCGTTTCCTTGGCTTGTTGTTCATCTCCCAGGCAATGTTATCCAACTCTTTCTGGGTAAGATCTCGTATGTCACTCCGTTTTGGTAAATAGGCTCGCAGCTGGCGGTTGCTGTTCTCGTTAGCACCACGCTGCCATGAGCTGTAGGGATCTGCAAAGTAGACAGGTATACCAAGTGCTTCAGTGATGAGTTCATGCTGGGTAAACTCGCTACCATTGTCAAAGGTAATGGTGTAGGCAATATATCGGCTTAACTTCGCAATGACAGCTTCTGCCGTTTGTAGCGCTGTCTTCCGAGTAAGCTTGGTAAATGCCACCAGGCTGCTAATGCGCTCATTTACTGTGTTAATGGCATGAAGGTGGGTATAGACAACGCTGTCACCCTCCCAGTCACCAACGCGGGCTTTCTCATCCACAATAGCTGGGCGGTCATGAATAGATACCCGGTTAGGTATCTTGCTGCGGTGAGCAGACCTGCCCGTATGTTTTGTGCGCTTCTTCTTGCCGTAGCGTAAGTACTGATACAGCTTCTCGCCAATGGCAAAGGCACTGGTATATATCCAGTGGTAGATGGTCTCGGCACAGACAAATACTGCCAGATCTTGCCACTCTGGATCCTTACGAATGCGGCCAGCTGTTTGGGCTGGGTCCCAGCCTCGCTCAATGCAAGCCACTACAGCAGCCCTCAGTCGGTGGTTGGCCGGATGATCGAGGATTGGTATCTGTTTTGAGCGCTTCCGGTTCGTTTCGTAGGCTACTTGAGCCACGAATGGTCGGTAGATACCAGCCCCGTCTAAACCTCTGGCTATCTCTCGGCCAATAGTTGTGGCGTGCTTACCAAGTTTTATCCCTATCTCTTTGTTTGTATACTTCTCTTGGAGCAATGTTTCAATATTGCCCCGTTGCGCAGCCGTTAGATGACTCACTGTTTACCTCCTCAGGTTACAGTATTAGTTTAACGGTTGCGTTTGATGTTAGAAGTTCCGCGCGGCCAATTCTGCCCGAAATTTGCTATAGTTTTATATAGTGTATTCCATAATTTTTCATGCCCATCAAAAGCTTGACAGGGCAGCCTATAG
>Ga0307374_10004084_pt1 | contig 24515 bp, 26 predicted proteins | sample OX3MG_FD_202532 | JGI IMG/M metagenome (GOLD analysis project Ga0307374, IMG submission 202532) | Soil microbial communities from Risofladan, Vaasa, Finland - OX-3 | ecosystem: Environmental > Terrestrial > Soil > Coastal area > Acid sulfate soil | place: Finland: Risofladan, Vaasa | collected... | reverse complement strand
TACTTCGATCCGAACGTTCCCTTCGTGAACTTCGACATCGCAAAGGCAAACGCGATTCTCGACGCCGACGGCTGGACGCGCGGGTCCGACGGCATACGTCAGAAGAACGGCGTTCGTCTCGCCCTCGAGGTTGCGAGTTCGGCGGGCTCGCCCGACACGGATAGCATGCTCGCACTCATCCAGCAATGGTGGAAGCAGATCGGGGTTGCGATGACGGTGCGCCGCTACGAGTCCTCACAACTCTTCAACACGTATCAAGCCGGCGGCATCGTGTACAACGGCAAGTGGGACGTCGTCTTCTTTGCCTGGGGGAACGACCCGATCGGCGACTACTCGTTCGTCTACGGATGCGACCAAATCCCACCGAACGGGCAGAACGATCTGCACTGGTGCAACCACACGGCGGACGACGCGATGCACGCGCTCTTCACCCACTACGACCAGGCACAGCGCAATGCCGACGACACGATCCTCTTTCAACAACTGGCCAAGGACGTGCCGACGATCGTGACCTACGTTCGTGAAGACGTGTACGCCTACAACCGCGATCTGAAGGGCTTCCACCCGAACTCCGTGACCCCGTTCGACGACTTCATGAACGTAGACATTTAAGTCACCATCCAGAGCGGCTGCCTGCAAGACATCCGCGTCACGTTCATGGACCATCACCAGGTCGAACGGCGCAACTTCGACACCTGCCGGTACGATCTACGGGTGAACAGCTGAAGCCCGGAGAGCCGTGACGCGCACCTCCATGACGGCTCGCGAGCGTCATGGCGGGTGTGCCGACCAAATGGGGCGCGCACTCGATTGCATCGCCGTTCACACGAAATTGGCGCAGGCTTGGCGCAACACCGGGAGGAAGAGAGCCTCGCTTCTTCTATTCTACAGGAGTTCGCGCATGCGCAGTTTTTCATCGATCGTCGCCGTTCTGACCGTCGCCGCTTTTGCGGCTTGCAGCCACGGCAGCTCGTCTTCGTCGTCAACCACGAGCGCGCAAGCGTCGCCGGGCGCCGCCCCGGTAGCCGCTTCGGCCGCACCCGCCGCCGTCTCGCCCGCGCCGGCAGAATCGACCGCCGTCTCGCCCGCGCCGGCAGAATCGACCGCCGCCTCGGCTGCGCCGGCGGCCTCGAGTGCGTCGGAGAGCAATCCGAGCAATTCCGGTGCCACATCGGCGGATCATCCGCTCACCGTCATCAACAATGCCGATCAAGGCATCGAGTACATCAACATCTCCCCGGTGAACAGTAACCAATGGGGCGATGATTGGCTCCAACCCGACCAAGTTCTCGGCCCCGGCAGTCGTATGACATTCACGATCCAGAGCGGCTGTTTGCAAGACATCCGTGTCACGTTCATGGACCACCACCAGGACGAAAAACACAACTTCGACACTTGCCAGTACGACCTTCGGGTGAACAACTAGGCAAGCAACCCAAGGGTCATGCGTACACCCCGTGACGGCTCGCGAGCGTCACTGGGCTGTCGTCGCCCTCAGGCTTTTTAAAGTTTATGCGCTTGGAGTGGGCGCGAATGGCACGCGGTGCTAGAACCAGGGTCTAAGGCTCGGACGGCAGCAGGTCCACACCATCAAGAGCCGACGTCGCAGACGACTCAGGGGGTACAATTTTCAGATCTTCATAATGTCCAAAGCCACCGGCGTAGGAGAACTAAAAGAGTTGTGGGCTTTGACCGATCGTTTATCCGCCGACAGAATGGTGCGATGAATCTGCATTAAGGCAGGTCTGATTTATTCGAGATTACATGGCTTTTGCCAAACCGCGGGAAAGAAATGCTCATGAGCAAGCCGACCCTCGACCAGATAAACGTCGTTTGCAGCGATGTCGACGCGTCGATTGCGTTCTACCACAGACTTGGTGTGGAGATTCCCAATAACCGGGTGTGGCGAACACCTACGGGCGGGCATCATGCCAGCGGTGTAGCCCAGGCAGGGGGTCGCGTGATGGATTTCGATCTCGATTCCACCGCATTCGCGCAACATTGGAACACAGGCTGGAAGGATCGAACAGACGTGAGCGGCCGAGTCGTCATCGGATTTGGAGTGCCTGCGCGCGCGGACGTGGATGGTCTGTACCGCGACATGACCGGCGCTGGATACCGCGGATTGCAAGAACCGTACGACGCTTTGTGGGGCGCACGCTACGCGATCATCGAAGACCCTGACGGAATCGCTGTCGGATTGATGAGTCCCGTGTCGCCGGATAAGAAGTCGCCAACCCCAGATTTGTGATTGCCGGCGTCATGGGATGAGACGAATCCCCATCGTTGAGCGGTATGGGAAGACGACGAGGCGGGCAAAGTTCTTGAGCGAGATGAATCGCGTAATCCCTTGGAAGCGGCTGCGCAGAATCGTGCAGCCGTTTTACTATAAGGAGGCCGATGGCGCCGGTCGAGCTGGAGCGGATGCTGCGCATCTATTTCTTGCAGCATTGGTTCAATCTGAGCGACCCAGCCGTCTCAGAGAGTCCTGAGCGAGGCGTATCCGGCTCGGAGACGCCGCTCGCCGCTCGCCTGGCGCGGCTCCGGCTCAGAGCCAAGGGGCGGTGGGGCCCGCGTAGACCTGCGTATAGAGCGTCTCGGGAGCGGGCAATGGCTCGTTCTCGACCGCGTCGGTCGTCTCGTTGACGAGTCGCGTGATCTCTTCGCGCATCGTCGCGATTTGCGCGACGCTCAAAACGCCTTGTTCGACGAGCCTCTGCTCGAAGCGCGGAACCGGGTCCTTCGCTCGCTCTTGCGCGACCTCTTCGCGCGTGCGGTACGTGCGCTCGTCGTCGTCGGTCGTGTGCGAGAGAAAGCGATAGCACTTCGCCTCCACGAGCGTCGGGCCGCCGCCGGCGACGGCTTTCTCGCGAGCGCGCTCTACGGCACTATAGACGGCGACGGGGTCGAAGCCATCCACAGCGACGCCCTCGAATCCGTACCCTTGCGCGCGTTCGGCGACGTTGGGGTTGCCCATCTGCTTGCTCACGTGCGTCGAGATCGCCCACTGATTGTTCTCGCAGAGAAAGACGACGGGCACCCTGTGGATGGCTGCGAAGTTGACGGCTTCGTGCCACTCGCCTTCGCTCGTCGCGCCTTCGCCGAACGTACAGAGCACGGCGCGATCGCTCTCGGCGCGGTACTTCAACGCGAAGGCCGCGCCGACCGCGTGCGTGCACTGCGATGCAATGATCGACGAGATCGAAGCAATCCCCTTCGATTTGCCGGTGACATGATTGATGATCGAGCGCCCTGCGGTCGTGTCGGTCGCGCGTGCGAACTGCGATCGAAAGAGATCGGCGAGTGAGAACCCGCAGGCCAAGAGGATTCCCGTGTTGCGGTAATACGGATAGAGCAAGTCTTTCCCGCGCACGAACGCCATGCCCGCGCCGGCCTGCACGGCCTCGTGGCCTTCAGAGCCCATGGCGATGCCGATCTTGCCTTGCCGATTCAACTGGAAACCGCGCGTGTCCACGGCGCGCTGCAGGAGCATGTTGCGCAGAAGCGTGACGAGCTGTTCGTCTGAAAGCTCGAGAGCCGGCTTCGGCCGGGTTCTTGCAGCCATGAGCCTTGAGTTGCGACGGCGTCAGGGCCGCCTCCCGCTCGTCCTCTTGGAGCGCGGCTGTCGCGGAGGGAACGGCGGGGAGGCAGCGCACTACGCGGCAATGGTCAACGCGAGAGAGCGCCACGATATCGACTCGTTGACCGACGTCGCGTTTCGGATCTTCGCCGAGCGTGGGTTCGACGCGACGTCGATGGACGAGATTGCCAAAGCTGCCGGCATCACGAAAGCGAGCATCTACCATCACGTGCCGGGCAAAGAGGCGCTGCTTGCGCGAGGGCTTGAGCGTGCGTTGACGGCGCTCTTCGCCGTTCTCGACGAGCCTACCGCGAGAAAAGGGAACGCGCGCGCGCGCTTAGAGGCGATCGTCGTGCGCGTTGCGGAGGTAACGATGCAGTTATTGCCGGAGGTCAGCGTGCTCTTCCGCGTACGCGGCAACTCGAAGACCGAGCGCGCGGCGATGGAGCGCCGGCGCGCATTCGATGCCCACGTGACCGAACTCGTCCGGTCGGCGCAGAGCGACGGAAGCATTCGCTCGGACGTCGATGCCGGGCTTGCGACGCGGCTGGCGTTCGGGATGTCGAACTCGGTCGTGGAATGGTATCGACCCGGCGGGCGCATCGCCGCCTGGCAGATTGCCCGAGCGATCTCACGCGTCGTCTTCGAGGGCCTGGGCGCGATTTGACGGGCTATCGTCGGAAGCGATAAAATAGCGTCGGAACCTACCATTTGGTAGGGAGCGGAGAGATGGAAGAGAGACTGCGCAGCTACGTCTGCGGTCGCTGGTTCGAGGCAGAAACGGGATTCGTCGAGGTGCGCTCGGCGATCGACGGGCACGTCGTGACGCGCGTATCGAGCCAAGGGGTCGATTTCCAAGGCGTGCTCGACCACGCACGCGCCGTGGGCGGACCGGCGCTACGCCGCATGACCTTTCACGAACGTGCGGAGCTCGTAAAACGGCTCGCGCTTCATCTCTCCGAGCACAAGCAACGTTTCTACGAGTTGTCGTTCGATACGGGAGCGACGCAAAAGGACTGTTTCGTCGACGTCGACGGCGGCATCATGACGCTGTTCTCGTTTGCGTCGAAGGGACGCCGCGAGCTGCCGAACGCGCACGTCGCGCTCGATGGTGCGCTCGAGCCGCTCTCCAAGGGCGGCACGTTCTTCGCGCGTCACGTCATGACGCCGCTCCATGGCGTCGCCATCCACATCAACGCGTACAATTTTCCATGTTGGGGCATGCTCGAAAAGCTTGCCCCTGCGATCATCGCAGGCGTACCCCTCGTCGCGAAACCGGCAACGCCCTCTGCATACGTCGCCCACGCCGTGTTCGAGGAAATCGTGCGCTCGGGCATCTTTCCCGAAGGCAGCGTGCAGTTCGTGGCGGGCGGACTTGGTGACGCGCTCGATCGCTTGACGGGGCAGGACGTGGTTTCTTTCACGGGATCCCGCACGACGTCGACGCGGCTGCAAGCCGTGCCCGCCGTACGCGAGAACGCGGTGCGATTCGTTGCGGAGCGTGACTCCCTCAATGCGGCGATCCTTGCGCCCGACGCCGCACCCGGAACGCCCGAGTTCGATCTCTTCGTCAAGGAGATCGTGCGCGAGATCACGACGAAGGCAGGTCAACGCTGCACGTGCATCCGTCGTGCGATCGCTCCCCGCACCTATCTCGACGACGTGCAGCGCGCTCTGACGGAACGGTTGAAGAAGGTCGTCGTCGGAAGCCCGCGCGCCGAAGGCGCGACGATGGGCGCCCTCGTGAGCCTCGCGCAGCGAGACGACGTGCGCGCGCGCGTTGCCGAGCTCGCGACCGAAGCAGCGATCGTCTACGGCGATCCAGCGCACGTCGATTGCGTCGGCGCGGACGATCGATCCGGTGCGTTCATGTCGCCGATCGTTCTGCGCTGCGACCGGCCGCTCGACGCCGCGAAGGTCCACGACGTCGAAGCGTTCGGCCCGGTAACGACGCTGATGCCGTACGACGGCGTCGCGCAGGCGATCGAGATCGCCAATCGCGGCGGGGGGAGCCTCGTTGCTTCGGTCTTCGGCCATGCCGCCGCCGTTGACGACATCGTGCTTGGAATCGCTCCGTTCCACGGACGCGTCCTCGTCGTCGATCGTGACTGCGCGAAGGAGCAGACCGGGCATGGCTCGCCGCTCGCTCCGCTCGTGCACGGCGGGCCGGGTCGCGCAGGCGGCGGTGAGGAGATGGGCGGCGTACGGGGCGTCTTCCACTACATGCAGCGCACGGCCGTGCAGGGCTCGCCGTCGCGGGTGGCATCGGTGAGCGGTCAATGGAATCCGGGCGCGGCCGAACACCCATCGACGCGCCACCCGTTCGAGCTCTCCTTCGAGGCGCTCCGCGTCGGCGAGACGTTCTACACCGGGGCGCGCGAAGTGACGCTCGCGGACATCGAGCACTTCGCACAGTTCACCGGCGACGGGTTCTACGCGCACATGGACGAGGCGGCCGCGAAGGCGAGCCCGTTTTTCGATGGGCGCGTCGCGCACGGGTACCTACTGCTCTCGTTCGCGGCAGGACTCTTCGTGAAGCCCGAGCTCGGGCCGGTTCTCGCGAACTACGGCCTGGAGAGCTTGCGCTTCCTCAAGCCGGTCTATCCCGGCGACACCATGCGCGTACGGCTCACCGTCAAAGAGAAGACGCCGCGCAAAGCGGAGTATGGCGAGGTGCGCTGGTCGGTGACGATCTTCAACCAGAGCGACGAGGTGGTCGCGCAGTACGATCTGCTCACGATGAACGCAACCGAGGCTCACGTGCCGGCGCTGGAGGTCGTCTAACATCTACACGCAGATGAGCGACGGCATCGAGGGGAAGCCGAACGCAGCCGACGAGCGCGAGGACGCATTCAACGCGCGTCTCGATCGATCGGTGAAGATCGAACCGCCGGATTGGATGCCGGAGGCGTACCGCAAGACGCTGGTGCGCCAGATCTCGCAGCATGCCCACTCGGAGATCGTCGGCATGCTGCCCGAAGGAAACTGGATCACGCGCGCGCCGTCGTTGCAGCGCAAAGTGATCTTGCTTGCAAAAGTGCAAGACGAGGCAGGACACGGGCTGTACCTCTACAGCGCTGCGGAAACGCTCGGCACGCCACGCGACGAGATGGTGGAAGCGCTTCACTCGGGCAAAGCAAAGTATTCAAGCATCTTCAACTACCCGACGCTGACATGGGCGGACGTCGGTGCCATCGGATGGCTGGTCGACGGTGCGGCGATCATCAATCAAATTCCCATTACGCGTTGCTCGTACGGCCCCTACGCGCGAGCGATGGTACGCATCTGCAAAGAGGAGAGTTTCCACCAGCGTCAAGGCTTCGATATCATGTGGACGCTCGCGCACGGTACGCCCGCGCAACGTGCCATGGCGCAGGACGCCCTGGATCGGTGGTGGTGGCCGGCGGTGATGATGTTCGGTCCTCCGGACGCGGCGTCGGTGCACAGCGAACAGTCGCTGCGATGGAAGATCAAGCTCTTCACGAACGACGAGCTGCGCCAGAAGTTTGTCGATCAGACGGTTCCACAGTCCGAGCGTCTCGGTCTGACGATTCCCGACCCGGATCTTCGCTGGAACGAGGCCACGCAGCATTACGAGATCGGCGCGGTCGATTGGGACGAGTTCTATCGCGTGATTCGTGGCGACGGCCCGTGCAATCGCGAGCGTCTGCAGGCACGGATCGACGCATGGGAAGACGGCGCGTGGGTGCGCGATGCCGCCGCCGAGCACGCACGCAAGGCCGAAGCGAGGAGCGCTGCATGAGCAAGACGTGGCCGCAGTGGGAGATCTTCGTGCGCAGCGAGGCCGGCCTCGCGCATAAACACGTTGGAAGCCTGCATGCGACCGATGCACGGATGGCGCTCGAGAACGCCCGCGATCTGTATACGCGGCGCAACGAAGGCGTCAGCATCTGGGTGGTCAGGTCCGCCGACGTTCACGCGACCGATCCATCGGAAGGCGAGGCGTTTTTCGAGCCGTCAGAGGACAAGCGCTACCGCCATCCGACCTTCTATCACGTTCCGGAGGGCGTGAAGCACCTGTGACGACCGCGGTCTCCGATTCTCGCGCAGAGTACGTGCTTCGTTTCGCCGACAGCGCTTTGGTGCTGGCGCAGCGGCTGTCTGCCTGGATCGGACACGCGCCGGTCATGGAAGAAGACGTGGCGCTCGCGAACGTGTCACTCGATCTCTTCGGACAGGCGCGTCTGTGGCTAGCCTACGCCGGCGAGCTCGAGGGTGCGGGTCGCGATGAGGACCGCCTGGCCTACCATCGAGACGCACGCGAGTTTCGCAACGTCCTGCTCGTAGAGCGGCCGAACGGAGATTTTGCCGTGACGACGGTGCGCGGCTACTTCTATGATCTCTGGGCGCACTTCGCGCTCGGCGCGCTCGCACGCTCGAGCGACGAGCGCATCGCTGCGATCGCGCAGAAGACGTTCAAGGAGAACGCCTACCATCTGCGCCGCAGCGAAGACTGGCTAGTGCGCCTCGGCGACGGAACGCGAGAGAGCCGCGAGCGCGCGCAGCGCGCCGCGAACGATCTTTGGCGATACACGGGCGAGCTCTTCCTGGGCGACGACGTCGATGCGTCGATGCACTCGCGCGCTATCGGATTCAGCCCGGAGGCGTTGCGCGAGCCCTGGCTCGAGCGCGTACGGGAGAGCTTCTCCTCGGCGACGCTCGACGTTCCCGCCGATACGTGGATGCAGCGCGGAGGGAGGCAGGGCGTGCATACGGAGGCCCTCGGGTACCTGCTTGCCGAGATGCAAGTCTTGCCGCGTGCGATGCCGGAGGCGATATGGTGAGCGTCGAGACGGTGCTGCGTTGGCTCGACGATGTAGCGGATCCGGAGATCCCCGTGCTCTCCATCACGGATCTCGGCATCGTCCGCGGCGTCCGGTACGACGGCGAGGCGCTCGAGGTCGCGTTGACGCCGACGTACTCAGGCTGCCCTGCGACGAGCGTGATTCGAGAGGACGTGTTACGAGCGCTTCGTCAGCACGGCGTCGAGAACGCGCGCGTCGCCGTGCAACTCGCGCCGGCATGGACGACGGACTGGCTCAGCGAGCGCGGGCGCGAGCGCCTGCGCGCATTCGGTATCGCCCCACCGCATCCGGCGCTGGAACTGGGCCCGGTCATCCTCGGCGTACCTTGCCCTCGTTGCGATTCGGATGCGACGCGCGAGCAGAGCCGTTTCGGCTCCACGCCGTGCAAGGCGCTGTACCGGTGCGATGCGTGCGGCGAGCCTTTCGAGTACGTGAAGCCGCATTAATGAAGTTCCATGCGCTGACCGTGCGCGAGGTGCGCAAGGAGACGCGTGACGCGATCGCCGTGGAGTTCGACGTCCCGGCGCATCTTCGCGACGAGTTTGCTTTTACGCAAGGGCAGTATCTCACGTTGCGCGCGACGATCGACGGGAACGAGGAGCGGCGATCCTATTCGATCTGCTCGAGCCCGCTCGACGGGCGGCTGCGCGTTGCGATCAAGCGTGTCGACGACGGGCGTTTCTCTGCATGGGCGCACGAACGCCTCCGCCGGGGCGAACGTCTCGACGTCGCGCCCCCCGAGGGCCGCTTCTTCCTGCCGCTCGATCCGTCCAATCGCGGACACTACGTGGCATTCGCCGCAGGCAGCGGGATCACGCCGGTGCTCTCGCTCGTCGAAACGGCGCTCGCGATCGAGACGCACAGCCGATTCACGCTCGTCTACGGCAATCGCTCGTCGTCGTCAACGATGTTTCGTGAGGAACTCTTACGTCTCAAGGACCGCTACCTCGAGCGCTTCTCGCTGATCTTCGTCACGAGTCGCGAGAAGCAGGAGGTCGATCTCTTCAACGGGCGCATCGACGGCGAGCGAGCGCGCGCGCTCACCGAGCGATGGATCGATCTCGACGACGTCGACGCCGTCTTTCTCTGTGGCCCGGAGACGATGATGGAGAGCGTCGGCGCCGCACTCGCGGATCGTGGATTCGACCGGTCCCGCATCATCCTAGAGCGCTTCACCACCGACGGGGAGGTCCGCCGGGAGATCCGGCGCCGCGGCGAAACGGCACAGCGGGAGGTGCTCTGCCGGGTCAGCGTGACGCTCGACGGAGCGGTGAGGGCGTTCGACGTGCATAAAGGAAGTGAATCGATCCTCGATGCCGGTCTGCGAAACGGAATCGATCTCCCGTATTCGTGCAAGAGCGGTATCTGCTCTTCATGCCGTGCGCAGCTGACGGCGGGAGAGGTCGACATGGACGTGCATTTCGCTCTCGAGGATTACGAGGTACGTAGCGGCGTCGTGCTCATGTGTCAGAGCCACCCGGTAACCGATCGCGTCGAGCTCGACGTCGATGCGATCGCGGCGCAGCTCATATGACGCACGACCTGCTCGTGACGCGCGACGGCGGCGTGCTGCGGATGACGATCGATCGCCCGGAGAAGCTCAACGCGTTGACGCGAAGCACGATCGACGCCCTGAGGTCCGGATTCGAAGAAGCCGGACGCGACGCGGCAACCCGCGTCATCGTTTTGACGGGAACCGGCAGAGCCTTCTGCGCCGGTCAGGACCTCGGCGATCCGAGCATCGTCCCAGGGAGCGATTTGGGCGAGGTACTCGAGCGTCATTACAATCCGCTCGTGCGTGCGATGCGCGAGCTCGAGAAACCGGTGCTCGCGCGGGTCAACGGCATTGCGGCCGGCGCGGGCGCGAACCTCGCCTTTGCGTGCGACATCGTCCTTGCGGGGGCGTCGGCCACCTTCGTCGAGTCGTTCTCGCGCATCGGCTTGCTCCCGGATTCCGGTGGCACGTGGATGTTGCCGAGACTCATCGGCCACGCTCGCGCCGTCGCGCTCGCGATGCTGGGATCACCGCTCGACGCGCGGCAGGCCTACGAATGGGGAGCGATTTGGAAGGTCGTCCCCGACGGCGAGCTCGATGCGGCGTGCGACGAGCTGGCGCACGCGCTCTCACGCGCGCCGACGAAAGCGCTCGGCGCGATCAAGGCGGCGATGGCAGCGTCGTGGAGCCAGGATCTTGGCGCGCAGCTCGAAACCGAGCGCAACGCGCAGCGCGCGCTCGGCGCTACGCGCGATTTCCACGAGGGGGTCGAGGCGTTCGCGCGCAAGCGCGAGCCCTCGTTTCGAGGAGAGTGATCTGACCGCAACCGCCAACGACGACGGGCTGGCGCGGCGCTGCGCCGCCGCGATGTTCGAACGCGACCGCGCGTCGCAAGCCGCCGGGATGCGCATCGAGGCGGCGGCTCCCGGATACGCGCGGGTGTCGATGCGCCTCGTGCCGGCGATGATCAACGGCCACCTGACCGCGCACGGCGGAGCCGTCTTCACGCTCGCGGACTCTGCCTTTGCGTTTGCGTGCAATTCGCGCAACGTGCTTTCTGTCGCGCAACACTGTTCGATCACGTATGTGACGCCCGCAAACGAAGGCGAGCTGTTGATCGCCGAGGCTCGCGAGACGAATCTCAACGGCCGTTTCGGCATCTACGACGTTACGATTACCGCCGAGGATGGCCGCATCGTCGCGATCTTTCGCGGTCACTCGGCCGCCGTGCGGGGAACGGTCGTTCCGGCATGAATGCGGCGTTTCTCTGCGACGGCGTGCGTACGCCGATCGGACGGTATGGCGGCGTACTCGCGAGCGTGCGAGCCGACGACTTGGCGGCGATCCCGATTCGTTGCCTCGTCGAACGAAACAGCGGCGTCGATTGGGAGGCCGTCGACGACGTCTACCTCGGCTGCGCGAATCAGGCCGGCGAAGACAATCGCAATGTTGCGCGCATGGCGCTGCTGCTCGCGGGGCTACCGTTCGGCGTTGCAGGCTCGACCGTGAACCGTCTTTGCGGATCGGGGATGGATGCCGTCGCCATCGCCGCACGCGCGATCGCCGCAGGAGAGATCGATCTTGCATTGGCAGGCGGCGTCGAGAGCATGAGCCGTGCGCCGTTCGTCATGCCAAAGGCCGCGAGCGCGTTTTCGCGCGAGCATGAGATCTACGACACGACGATCGGCTGGCGGTTCGTGAACCCAATCCTCAAAGAGCAGTACGGCATCGACAGCATGCCCGAGACCGGCGAGAACGTCGCCGCCGAGTTTCGCGTGAGCCGCGAGGACCAAGATGCATTTGCCGCGCGATCGCACGAGCGCGCTCTCGCGGCGATCACCTCCGGTAGAATGGCGGAAGAGATCGTCCCCGTGACGGTGACGCAGAAGAAATCGATGACGGTCGTCTCGCGCGACGAGCATCCGCGCTCGGATTCCTCGCGCGAGGCGCTCGCCAAACTTCCGACGCCGTTTCGCCGGGGCGGCACGGTGACCGCCGGCAATGCGTCCGGCGTGAACGATGGCGCGGCGGCGTTGATCGTCGCCTCCGAGCGCGCGGTCGAGCGCTACGGGTTGAGGCCGCGAGCGCGCGTCGTCGCCGCTGCAACGGCAGGCGTCGAGCCCCGCATCATGGGCATGGGCCCGGTCGCGGCCACGCGGAGGCTTTTGGCGCGCACCGGCCGTGCGATGCGAGACTTCGATCTCATCGAGCTGAACGAAGCCTTTGCCTCGCAAGCGCTCGCATGCCTACGCGAGCTCGGCGCACCCGACGACGCTGCGTACGTCAACCCGAACGGCGGAGCGATCGCGCTCGGCCATCCGCTCGGCATGAGTGGCGCGCGCCTTGCGCTGACGGCGTCGGTCGAGCTCGCGAACGGGAAAGCCAAGCGCGCGCTCTGCACGATGTGCATCGGGGTCGGGCAGGGAATCGCGATGATTCTCGAAGCTCCGTAGCGCGATGCGCGCGGAACGTCGCGCGCGTTATCGATACGCGCCGAGAGCCGAATACGTCTGCCACATGACGACGGCGAGCCCCGCGACGACGGCGAGGTACCACGCGAAGATCGCGTAACGCGCCCCGGTTCGTACGGCGCGACCCGAAAAGACGACGCGCCCGCCGTCGAACGGCACGATCGGAATCATATTGAAGAGATTCAAGAACGAGCCTACCGAGGCTGCCGCGAGCCAGAAGCGCTCGTGTAACGATACGCCCATCGCATAGCACGCTGCGGCAAGCCCGAACCCGACGAGTGGGCCCGCGAGTGCGATATACGCACTGTGCTCCGGATCTTGCGGAACGGCGCCGGCGGTGAACGCGCCGAGAAACGGCACGAAGACAGGGAGGCGGACCGGTAGCCCGTAGGCGCGAAAGGCGACATAGTGTCCGAGTTCGTGCGCCAAGATGAGCAGCACGAACATAAGGCCGAACTCCCAACCGAATGCGACCGCATATAGCCAAAGCGTGAGCACGATCGTCCAACTCGATGCGAGGACTTTGACGAGCAGCAGCGCCCACTTGAACTGGAGGAGCACCGCGATTATCGTTTTGAACTTTAGCGCGAGCGCGGCAAGCGTTGCGGCCACGGCGCCGATCCCGCCGGCGGCTTTCCCTTTGCGACCGGGCTTCTCGGGAGGCGTTGGCGGCGGAGGCTCCACGGGATGAGCGGTACGACGCCGCACATTCTCATCCTCGGAGGAGGGTTTGCAGGGGTCGCGGTTGCTTCACGGTTGGAGCGTAGACTGCGTCCTGCGGAAGCAACGGTCACGCTCGTCGGCCGTGAGAACTTCAGCCTCTTCACGCCCATGTTGCCGGAAGTCTGCTCCGGCGCGCTGGACGTGCGGCACGTCGTCACCCCCATCCGTTCCCAACTGCGACGAACGACCTTCGTGCTTGCCGACGTCGATGCGCTCGACGTTCGTTCCCGTACCGTGACGTACACTCACATGCTTACCGGCAGAGCGGAAACGCTTGCGTACGATCACGTCGTTCTCGCGTTGGGATCCGCAACCTCGACGTTCAATCTGCCGGGCGTCGCGGAGCGCGCGTTTGCCTTGAAGACGCTCGAAGACGCTGCCGTGTTGCGCAACCGTCTCGTCTGGTTGCTCGAGCTGGCCGATTCCACGCAGGACGCGGCGGCGCTCTCCCGACTGCTGAGCGTGGCGATCGTCGGAGGAGGCTTCACGGGCGTGGAGGCAGCGGGCGAGATCGTCGAGCTCTTCAAGAGCGTGTTGCGCTTCTACCCGCGCGTACCGGCACGGAGCGTGCGCGTCGTGTTGCTCGAAGGTGGGAGCGCGCTACTCCCAGGGCTTCCGTCGCGTATGGGTGCGTACGCTGGGCGCGTGCTCGCCGCACGCGGGGTCGACGTGCGAACGGGAGACGGCGTGGCGCGGGCCGACGAGGATGGCTTGGTCCTCCAAAGCGGAACGCGGATCCGCACGGCGACGATCGTCTGGAGCGCCGGCGTGAGACCGTCGCCGATCGTCGCGAAGACCCCGCTCCTGCAGACAAAACGCGGGGCGGTCATCGTAGGCTCGGATTTACGCGCGGCGGAGTTTCCCAGCGTGTGGGCTGCAGGCGATTGCGCCGCAATTCCCGAGGAATCGGGCGCGTACTATCCGCCGACTGCACAACATGCCGTACGCGAAGGGCCGCGGCTTGCCGACAATCTTGTCGCAGTGCTGCGCGGGCAACCGACCAAGCCGTTTCACTTTCGCGCGCTCGGAATGATGGCATCGCTCGGGGCGCGAAAAGCGGTCGCGCAGCTGCCTGGAAATCGCGTGCTCACCGGGTTCCTTGCGTGGTTCTTGTGGAGAACGTACTATCTGTTTCGGCTCCCCGGGTTGGATCGGAGGCTGCGCGTCGCGTTCGATTGGACGTTGGACGTGCTCTTCCCGCGCGATATCGCGGAGCTGCGCGTGTACAGCCGCCGCGCGCAGTCGAGTGCGGCGGCTGAGGCAGGCTTGACTCCTCCCGACGAGCCCGCGGTGCGTCTCTAGACGAACGAGACTCGCTTCGAGGCGGCAGTGCTTAGCTCGCGAGCCCTCCCATGCGCCACGCCGCAACGAAGGCGCGGAAGAGCACGGGAAACTCGTCGTGCACGAAACGCACGCTGCGGCCGCCGGTGCGCTCGAAACTGGGAATCGATGCAACGAGGTCGGCTTGCGCCGCGGTCACGAGCTGCACGTCGAGCGCGAGCGGCGGCGTAAAAACGTACGGTTTCGCGCCCTTCGCGCGAGAGACGGCTTCGCGGGCCGCATGAAAAATCGCGTCGCGCGCCGCTGCCGGCGAGAGCGAGTTGGCGGCAAAGCTGCCGATGGACTCCTTCACGATCGCTCCCGTAACCCAGGGCATCTGCCGCGCGACGCCGTCGACGGTCGTGCGATCGCCGGTGACGAGCAGCACCGGCACGCCGTAATAGCCGAGCAGCCCGGCGTTGAGCGTTGCTTCACTGCAGAGAATGCCGTTGACGCGCGCCTCGTAGATCACCGACGGCGCGTACGTGTGGCAGAGCACCGCGTCCGCGTCGCCGGCGCCGCCGTGGTATCCGACGAAGAACGCACCACCAAAGCCTCCGTCCGCGTCCTGGGCCATCGAATACGGCTTGCGATTGCCGAAAACGACGCGTACGTCGCTGGGGAGCTCGTCGAAGAGAAGATTGTGCATCGGACCGTGTGAATCGTTGACGAGCACGTCGGTGACGCCGGCTTCGCGTGCGCCGTCGATCGCCGCGCGCACCTCCAGGGTGTAGTAGCGGCGAAAAATCGCATACTCAGGATGCGGCGTACGCGCGTCGACCTGCTGCCAGGAGGTCACGCCGGCGACGCCTTCCATGTCGCTCGACACGTAGAGTTTCACGCGGGTGCGCTCGCGGCCCCGGCGAGCCGAACCGCGGCGACGTACGCGCGATAGACCGTCGGGTAATCGTCTGCCGAAAAGCGCACCGTGCGCCCGTCGAGACGCTCGAACCCCGGCATGAGCTCGATGAAGTCGGCGTGCTGCGCGCCCGTCGTTTCCAAGCGCATCTCGACCGGACCCGCAAACGCGAAAGGTCGCGCGGCGGCAACGCGCGCCATCGCGTCACGTGCTCCGGCGCGAATGGCGATTTGCGCGGCCTGGGGCGTGAGGGTATTTGCAGCGTAGTAGCCGATGGATTCTTTGACGGCGACGCCGACCGCCCAAGGAAACGCGCGCAGGGTCTCAGCGACGATCGTGCTATCGCCCGTAACGAGCAGCACCGGAATGCCGTTCGCGCCGGCGAGCGCGCCCACGAGTAGCGCCTCGCTGCACTCCACCCCGTTGATCGTTACGCGATAGACGGTTTCGTCGCTGAACGTATGGGCGAGAACGCCGTCCCGCGCGCCGCTCTTTGCGTGATAGCCGGTGAGAAAGACGCCGTCCGATCCGCCGTCGAGACCTTCGGCCATCGAATGCGGCTTCGGAGCCCCGGCGATGACGCGCACGCTCGACGGAAGCTCGTCCCATAAGAGGTTGCGCATCGACCAGTGCGAGTCGTTGACGAGGAACTCGGTCGCCCCGCCTTCGCGCGCACCGTCGATCGCAGCACGCACCTCGTGCGTCATGTAGCGGCGGTAGATCGGATATTCGTCACGGTCTTCCGGGTCGCACTGGCGCCAGGAACAGACGCCGGCGGTCCCTTCCATGTCGCAGGAGACGTAGAGCTTCACTGGCGCTCTTCGCGCAATGCCTCTTGCGCCTCGGTAAGACCCGTCTGAGCCGCGACGTTGTGCGGGTTCACGGCGAGCGCGCGGCGGTAGTACGGAATCGCCTCGCTAAAGCGGTTTGCGGCCAGCTCCATGTCCCCGAGCTGGGTCAGGGCCACGTCGTCGTTCGGATGGCGGGCAATGCGCCGGCGTAATGCTTGGAACTGGAGCATCACGGCAGGCGGCGGACCGCCTTCGACGCGCTGCTGCGCCGTCTGCTGCGTGCTCGAGCCCGAGGCGCCGAAGACCGATCCGCCCGATCCGAATCCGACCGCGACGAGATACCCCATGACCCCGAGAAAGACGAGGGCGAATGCTGCGACGAAGGGCAGGTAGATGCGTGGCGGAAGACCGCGCTCGGGAGTGCTCACGAAGAGGCGTTTGGACGAGCGGCGAAGAGAATCATCCGTGCTGCCTTCAGAAGCGGAGCTGCAGCTGCTCTTTGCTCGGCTGAACAACCGTCATTTCAACGGAACCGCGCCGGATTGCCGGATCGCGTACAACGCGCGTTTCTCGAACTCGGCGGGGCGCATCACCTACGGCCGCACGCCGTTGCTGATCGAGCTCTCTCCCAAGCATTTTCGCCGGTATCCCGAGGCGCTCGAGGAGACGCTGCTGCACGAGATGGTCCATGCCTGGTGCTACGATCGCTTTCGCGACACAGGGCACGGTTCTCGATTCCGGCGCAAGATGCGCGAGTGCGGCCTGACCTCGATCTATCACGATCTCGGGCACGTGCGTCCGCGCAAAGAGTCGACCAGGCGCTACATCCTGCGCTGCGACGCTTGTTCCTTCGAGCTGCTGCGCCGGCGTATTCCCGGCAAGCCGGCGAGCTGCCCGCGTTGCAATCAGCGGCGCTTCGACGCGCGGTTTCCGCTTGCGATCTACGAAGTCGTCGAAACGAAGCACGTCGGCTCGACGGCGACCGCCGCAACGGCTGCCCGCGGCCGGCGGCCTGAGACTTAAGGCCGGGCATTCATGCGGAAGAAGCGCGAGAATAGGGCGGCGATGAAGAGCAGCATCTCGAGCAATGGGGCCAACACGCGCGTCGAATCCGATTCGATGGGTTCGATCGAGGTTCCGGGGGACGCCTATTATGGTGCGCAATCGGCGCGGTCGCTCATCCATTTTGACATCGGGGAAGGTGCCTGGCCGCGCGACGTGATGCCGCGCGCCGTCATCCGCGCGATGGCGACCTTGAAGAAAGCCGCCGCGCTCGTCAACCACGATCTCGGCAAGCTCGGCGACGAGGAAACGCGTCTCATCGTCGCGGCTGCCGATGAGGTCGTCGCCGGAAAACTCGACGCGCACTTTCCGCTGCGCATTTGGCAGACGGGATCCGGCACCCAGACGAACATGAACGTCAATGAGGTGATATCGAACCGGGCCATCGAGCTCGCCGGGGGAGAGATGGGCTCGAAGAAGCCTATCCACCCGAACGACCACGTCAACATGTCTCAATCGTCGAACGACACGTTCCCGACGGCCATGCACATGGCCGCGGCGCAAGCGATGATCGAGATGCTGCCGCCGGTCGAGGCGCTGCGCGACGCATTGGCCGCCAAGGCCGAGCGGTGGCGCGGCATCGTGAAGGTCGGCCGCACGCACCTGCAGGACGCAACCCCGCTGACGCTCGGGCAAGAGTTTTCCGGTTATGCGACGCAGGTCGACCGCGCGATCAAGGCGTGCCGCGAAGCGCTCGATCCGCTCTTCGATCTGGCGATCGGCGGCACGGCGGTTGGCACGGGCCTGAACGCGCACCCCGAGTTCGGCGAACGGACGGCAAAGAGAGTGGCCGAGCTCACGGGGCTCCCGTTTCGTTCCCACCCGAACAAGTTCGCCGCGCTCGCGTCGCACGACGATTTCGTCTTCGCCTCCGGGGCGACCAAGATGCTTGCCGCCGCCCTGATGAAGATCGCCAACGACATCCGCTGGCTCGGCTCCGGGCCGCGCGCCGGCATCGGCGAGTTGATTCTCCCCGAGAACGAGCCGGGCAGCTCGATCATGCCGGGAAAGGTGAATCCGACGCAGAGCGAGGCGATGACCATGGTCTGCGTGCAGGTCTACGGCAACGATCTCGCGATCAGCTTCGGCGCGTCGCAAGGCAATTTCGAGCTGAACGTCTTCAACCCGGTGATGATCGCAAACTTCCTGCACTCTACGTCGCTCCTGCGCGACGCGTGCACGATGTTCCGGGTCCACATGGTGGAAGGCCTCGAGCCGAACGAGGAGGTCATCAAACGTCATCTCGACGAGTCGCTGATGGTCGTTACCGCCCTCTCGCCCGTAATCGGCTACGACAAGGCGGCGCAGATTGCGAAGAAGGCGCATCACGAGAAGACGACGCTCAAAGCCGCAGCGCTCGCCCTCGGTTACGTCGACGAAGCGCAGTACGACAAGATCGTCGTTCCCGCGGAGATGACCCAGCCGAAATAGGCGCTTATCCCTCCGGCCCCAACACCGTGACGAGATCCGGAAGGGATCGCCTGTCGAAATCGTCCCAGCGCGCGGTCGAGTCGACGATCAATATCTTTGCGCCGCGCTCGCGAACGATGCGGGCAACCTGGAGCCGGTCGATTGCGGTGACTGCTTCGAAGTCATGGGATCGTGCGAGTGCTACGGCCTGCTCGTCCAGATCGATCAAGACAGGAGTATGGCCCGAGCGCTTGTACCGGCGAGCGCTTTCCAAGGTTGCCGGCGTAATGCCGGCAATGACGACGGTGGGCATCTGGAGCCTCAACCGCAACGCGACTGCAATGGCGCTCGGCGTGGAGATCGCGATGGTGAAGACGACGACGAGAAACAAGATGCCAGCCAGACGGTCGCCTCCGCGTAGGCCCCATGCCGGAATCTGCGTTGCGTAATAGGTCGCCAGCGAGACCGCGACGATGCCGCGAGGGAAGACGGACATCGTGAGCAACCGCTCGGGGAGCGTAAAGGCACTGCGGAAGGTTGCTAAAGCCACAGTAACGACCCGAATCCCGACGAGTGCGCCGACGATAGCCATCGCTGGGATCACGAGCGGCCCTAACTGCTCGACCCGGATCTGCGAGGCTAATAGGACGAACACGGTCGAGAGCGCGAGCATGGAGAGGTCCTCCTTGAACGCACGCACGAGCCGTTCGTGAGGAAGGACTCGAAAATCGAGCAGAAAGCCGCACAGCACGACGGCGACCAAGCCGCTTTCGTGCGAGACCCACTCCGAGGTGGCGTACGCACCGAGGCCCAGCAGCAGTACTCCCACCTTGCTGATGTCGCTGGACCAGCGTGCCGTCCACGTCAGAACGTAGCGACCGAGAACGCCCCATGCCGCGCCAAGCACGATGCCGGTTCCGATGCGCTGCGTTACCTGCCAACTTGCCTCGAGCGGCGTCCCGGGACGCGACGTGTACGTTGCAAAGACCACGGCGGCAATGATGACGCCCAGGGCGTCGAGGACGAGCCCCTCCGATTCCAGCAGATGTGCAACTGATGACCGAGGGCGCACTCGCGCCATGAGCGGACCGATGACCGTGGGCCCGGTCACGATACATATAGCAGCAATCATCGAGGCCAACAAGTGGCTGAAATGGTAGGCTTGGACTACTCTCGGCACGATTGCGAGAGTCAATGCCGGACCGGCAACCGCGAGCAGGGCGATCGTCGTCTTTGGGACTCCTCGAAGATCGAGGCGTAGCGTGGCTTCGAAGAGAACGATGACGACGGCAAGCTGCAGGAGGGCTCTCGTTCCGGGGTTCGTCAGGTCGAGCCGAACGAAATCGATTCCGCTCGGGCCCGCAATCAATCCAAATCCAAGCAGAGTGACGATCGAAGGGATGCCGAGACGGTTCAACAGGATGCGCGAAGCGAATGCCGCGATCAAAACGAAGACCGCTCCCAGCTCGACGGACAGCGCCGGGTAGCGCGCGACCATGTCTGTCATCGAGGCGAGCGTTACTCCGCGATCTCGAAAGCGCTCTGCACGCCATGGCGCGTCCCGGTGCCGAGGATCTCTTCGCGTGGGCCGAACGCGAATGCGGCTTCGAAATGCCATCCTCTCGCGGGAACGACGTCGTCGAGCAAATGCAGCCGTCCGTCAGCCCAGATAAACGCATAAGGCTTTCCGTCGGTGCCGGCGAGCGTGCCGATAACGGTATCGTCTTCATCGATCGCGTACGCGACGCTCGAGCGCGCATGCGGTGCGAGAGCGACGTGCGTGCCGTCCGGGCGCCAAAGCATGGCGTGAGGCGCGCTCGCATCGTGGAGTCCGGGCAGCTCATCGGCGCCCACGGCGGTCCCGTCTGGAGAGACGGCCATCGCGACGCCGGGGCCGAGTTCGGAGAGCGTCCCTCCGTGGATGCGCACGGCGACGTACCGCTGCGTCTCGATGTTGAGATCGGTCGGCGCGATGAACGCCCCTAAGTAACCGCGGAAACCGACGACGTAACCGTCGCTCGCGCCTCGAATCGACGCACGGCCGAGAAGCGTGCACGAACCCTCGTCGAACAACACGGCGTATGGTGCCAGGGCGCTGGTCGTGGCGCCGTCGAGCACCTCCGGCGAATCCGGCGATTCGTACGTGATGTAGATGCCGTTCGCGGTGACGTCGTCGACGTACGGAAGGAAGTCGGGCTGCGTGATCTTCGCACACGGCGCGAGGACGAGCGGCGCGGACAAGGTCCCGAGGTACGCAACCGGCGTGAGGTGATTTCCGCCTGCCTCGAGCTCCATCGACGCCACGCGCGTCACGTAGAGCGTCGAAGGACCCCCGAAGCCTCCGAGCGCCAGCCCTGCGGAGAGCTCTCCGGGCTGCAGCGCAGAAGGCGGCGATAGGAGCGTGGCATGGAGCGCGTGGTCCCAGACGACGATCCTCGACGCGCCGCTCGCGCCGATCAGCGTCACGTTCGCCGCGACGATGCCGTCTGCGCTTACCCGCATCGGCACGCGCTGCTCTTGCGCAGCGATATGCGTGTGGGGCGGCAGCGAGAGCGCGAGGATCGCACTTAGGAGAAGCATCAGCGGGCCTCGTTTCGTACGGCGGGCGTACAGAACGCTACGACGGCCAGCGCCACGAAGCCTAGCACCATGATGCTCATCGCAAGGTGCGCGCTGCGGTGATCGGCGATCCATCCGAAGACAAGGACGCCAGGCAACATTCCGCCGAGAACGACGAGCCGTACCGCTCCCATTACGCGGCCGACGAGCTCCGCCGGCGCGATGCGCAGACGGAAGCCGATGATCTGCGCGATCTCGAAGCTTGCAGCGACGTTCGACCCGGCCCAGCACGCGGCCGCGAGCCATAGATCGTGCGTTAGAACGACCGGAATGAAGAGGAAAGCGTCGATCAGGTACGCGATGACGAGCGCCCGGCCGAACGGCCAGCGGCGGGCGTTGACCGTCGAGAAGAGCGTGCCGACGACGGCGCCGACGGCGGTGACCCCGAGGAAGAAACCGATCTCGCGGTCGCTCGCCGCAAACCCCGTCTTCAGGAACGGGATTAGGATCGAGTATCCTCCGAAGGCGAAGAGATTGAAGCCGAACGCAAGCGCAGCCTGCGCGCGCATGCCGCGATCTGCCAAGAGCGTGCGAAAGCCGAGCGCAATGTCCGCACGTAACTGGCGCGGCGAGGGCAAGCCGTGGATCTGCTCCGGGCCGAGCGTCGGGATGCGCATCAGCGAGAGCTGCGACGCGAAGTACGTCGCGGCGTTGATGATGAGCGCCGGAAAGGGGCCGAAGATCGCAAAGAGCGCCCCGCCGAGCGTCGGCATGACGAGGTTCGAGAAGTTCTCCGCGCCGATGAGGACGGCGACTGCCTCGGTCGTGCGATCCTTGCCGACGAGATACGGTATCGACGAGGACTGCGCGCTCAGGAACGCCGCCGCTGCAATGGAAATAACGACGAGCCCGCTATAGATCATCGGCATTGTGAGGACGTGCATCGCGTAGGCGACGGCGAACCCGGCCATGACCGCACAGCGAATAGCGTCGCATGCGATCATGAGCTTTCGGCGGTCGAGCCGGTCAGCGAGCGATCCGCCGACCAACCCAAAGAGCGAGAAGGGACCGATCTCGCATGCGAGCGAGGCGCCGGTCGAGAGCGCCGAGTGCGTGAGGTGATACGCGAAGAGCGGAATTGCGAGCGTGCGAAGGCCGTCGCCGAGCAGGCTCAGCGATTGTCCGAGAAAATACTGTCGGAACCCGCGCGAGGAAAAGACGCTCGGCGCGAGCCGCGCAACGGCGACCATAGACGCAGAGATATAGCAAGAACGCGCGCGGGCGTCAACCCTCGGGCGGTTCTACAGATGGCGCAGAACCAGGGATATCGCGCCGACCGCGAGAGCGACGGCGACGAAGATCAAAAGCTGTCGCGACCGTAGGCGTAGCGAGAGGCGCGCCCCGATCGGCCCGCCGCAGAGGCCGCCGATGACGAGCGGGACGATGTCGCGGACGCGAATGTCGTGCTGAAAGGCGTGGACCGTGAGCCCGACCGGCGACGTGAGAACGATGCCGAAATGTGAGGTGGCGCTGATCGCATGCGCGGGCAGATCCGAGAAATAGAGCAGCGTCGGCACCAGCACGACGCCGCCGCCGATGCCGAAGAGACTCGACACCAAGCCGACGCCGAATCCGACGGCGACCGCGGCAGCCGTAGGCATACCACGCAGCGTGTGCACGTGTCTGGTAGAGTCTTCCCGTTCCGACACGTGTTTGGCGCGTCGCAGCACCATGTCGACTGCGACCGTGAAGAGCAGGAGTGCCAGTAAAGCGTCGAAGAGCGTAGCGGAGATGTGCTTGGCGAGTACAGCCCCGGCGATGCTTCCCGGCAAGCCGCCCGCGGCGAAGAGCAGGCCGACGCGCACGTGCACGCGCTGCTGTAGAAGATAGGTGAACGCCCCGCTGCCGCTATTCGCGACGACGAGCACGAGGGCCGTTCCCGCGGCTTCGGCCGGCCCGAGACCGAAGAAAAGGCGCAGTACCGGCACGAGGATGAAGCCGCCACCGAGGCCGACCATCGAGCCGAAGACGCTTGCCAAGAAGGCTGCGATGAGGAGCTCGACGGCGGTGATCACCGCGGACCGCTAGGAGCTGACGCGGCCGATGTAACGGCGATCGCGCGTATCGATGCGAATGACGTCGCCGCTTTCGACGAAGAGCGGGACTTGCACGGTTGCGCCGGTCTCGAGCTTCGCCGGCTTCGTGACGTTCGTCGCCGTGTCGCCTCTGAACCCCGGGTCCGTTTCGACGATTGTGATCTCCACGTGCGCCGGAAGTTCGACGCCGATCGGGACGCCGTCGTGGAACTGCACGTCGACGACCATGCCGTCTTTCAGGAAATCCGCGGGATCGCCGATCAGCTCGCGCTGCAGCGTGACGTTCTCGAACGACTCTTGGTCCATGAAGTGAAATCCGTCGGCGTCGTTGTACAGCATCTGCATTCCGCGGTTGTCCAGCGTCGCACGCTCGAGCTTCTCGCCCGCGCGGAACGTCCGCTCGAGCGTGGTGCCCGTCTTGACGTTCTTCAAACGCGTGCGGACGAAGGCGGAGCCTTTCCCGGGCTTGACGTGGAGGAACTCGATGACGGTCCAGAGCTGGCCGTCCACGCTGATGGTGACGCCGTTGCGCAGATCATTCGACGATATCATTACTCGCGCCTGATAGGCGGATGGGGTTCTCCGTTCCTTCTCTCAAGCGAGCGATGTTTTCGCGATGCGTATAGGCGATGAGAAGCAGCGCAAAAACGCCGTAGAGCGTCTGCGCGAGGGAACCGTAGGAGAAGATGTAGAGCGCAATCGGCGCGAGCAGGCTGCCGAAGAAGGAGCCCATCGACGAGTATTGCGTTGCGAGCGCTCCGGCAATCCAGCCGAGTACTGCGATCGTCCCGGCGTAGACGTTGAGCGCGAAGATCGCGCCGAACGAGGTTGCCACGCCTTTGCCTCCGCGGCCGCGAAGCCACGGCGAGAAGCAATGGCCGAGCACCGCGGCAGCGGCGGCGATTGAGGCGGCGGTATCGCCGTAGCCGCGTTCGGCGACGAAGAACGCCGGTGCGAACCCCTTGGCGGCGTCGAGCACGAGAACGGCGACCGCGCCCGTCTTCCCAAGCGACCGCAGCGCGTTCATCGCGCCGATGTTTCCCGACCCGTGCTCGCGGATGTCCTTGCGGTACCCGAAGTATCCCACGAGGTAGCCGAACGGAATCGAGCCGATGGCGAATGCGCAAAGGGCGATCAGGAAGAGAGTCATGCGCCGGCCTCCTCGGTGCGACGGGGACGGAACTGAAAGCTGAGCGGAACACCCGTAAAATCGCAATGACGGCGCAGCACGTTTTCGAGAAAGCGTTCGTACGACGGCTGCACGAGGGTCGGATCGTTACAGTGGAAGACGAAGAGCGGCGGGTGCGTCTGCGGTTGCGAGGC
>Ga0307374_10004083_pt1 | contig 24518 bp, 24 predicted proteins | sample OX3MG_FD_202532 | JGI IMG/M metagenome (GOLD analysis project Ga0307374, IMG submission 202532) | Soil microbial communities from Risofladan, Vaasa, Finland - OX-3 | ecosystem: Environmental > Terrestrial > Soil > Coastal area > Acid sulfate soil | place: Finland: Risofladan, Vaasa | collected... | reverse complement strand
TTCGAAGGTTGAGCGACTTGGATCGCCGCGAGTGCCTCGAGACATCTGGATGGCGTGCCCGGGGTAGGCGAGGGGAGTGCTTGGCCGCGACCGCGTTCGTCCGGATCGCCGGGGCTCGCCTACCGCTCAGGGGTGGGACTGAAGCCGCGGCTGATCCAGTCGCGGTAGGAGTCGTAGAACGGGATGAACTCGTTGGCGATGATTCCGGCGGCTTCGTGCACCTGCTCGGCGGTTGCGGTCGCATACTCGTGCACGAGTAGGCGGCGCAGCTCACGCAGGCGTTGTAAACGGCGTTTCGTTCCGGTCCGATCACTCCGATCCGCGCCAGGGCGTCGAGGTCGACGCGGGCGTTGGTTTCTTGCCCTCGGGTACGGACGTCGGCTAGCTCGAGCCCGTAGGCAGCCAACTCGACGATGTAGTTGTAGAGCTGGTCGACGCCACGCTCGACCGCCTTGACCCGGTTCAGCTCCTTCGGGTCATCGGAGTCGTAGGCAGTCGTGAACGCGTCAAGGTCGAAGTCCTCCCCGAACTCGGCCCATCGCCGCTCGCAGAGCGACCAGGTGTCGGCGCACGTCGCTGATTCGATCGCGGATCTTGGTCTTCAGTGCCCGGGCGCGGTCCGGGTCGTTGGCCTCGAGCGGGGCGGTTGGTACGGGCGGCATCTACGACAGCCCCAGGTCGGGGGCTGATTCCAGTAGTGGTGTGGCGTTGGCGGCGGCCTTGCGTTGCCAGCGCGGCGCAGCTGCTTTGAGCGCGGGCCATGCCTGGTCGCGATCGATGAGCACGCGGCCCTGCGCCAGTGCATCAGCCATCAAGGCGGGCGACCGCTCCGCGTCCTGTAGCCGCACCAGCTGCACGTCGCGGTCCAGGCGGTCGCTCAGGCGTTGCGCGAGGGCGGCGACCGCACCGGCGGTCTGATCGCCCAGGATGACCAGCAAATCCAGATCGGATCGCTCTGACTCGCGGCCCGTGGCGACCGATCCGAACAGCACCGCGAGACGCACGTTCGGTTCGGTCCGCAACGCCGCACGCAGCGTGCGCAGCAGCGGCCAGTGCTCGCGCAGGTACATCTCCTCACGCAAGGTTGTCTCATACCGGCGCTCACTGACCCGCTGGCCGTGCACCATGCCCTCGGCGGCGGCACGACGCAATGTCCGCTCTGGCACATCCAAGAGGCGTGCGAGGCTCCGCAACGACTGGCCGCTCATATGGCCGATAGCTTAGCGCCGTATGGCCGATAAGTCGATCCCGTATGGCCGATCACGCTCCGCCGGCCGCTCGCTTCGTGGCTGGAAGCCGTACATCGGTGTTGCACCGAAGTGCGGCCATCACCGAGGTAAGATCTCGGTCGCAATGAGGACGACGGCTTTGCTGGACCGCATTACCATCGGAGCAATCCCGCCCCCCTTCCGCGGCCCTCGACCCGCCGTCAGGAACGGCGCGAGGGGCCACCAAGGGGCCATCAGGTTGGGGCCATGAGTCCTGCGGCGTCCCAAGCGAACCGAGCAGATCCAGCATTCACCGGCATTTTCAGGGCGCTGAGAGGACTCTCGGGACACTTGATAAGGAAGAGGTCCCAGGTTCGAATCCTGGATCGCCCACTGGATTCACCTGAATTACAGAACGAGGAGGGCGGCATGACTGACTGCCTGCTCGTCTTCGACATTCCGGCAGTCTCAGCACGGGCAGCGGCCTGAGCATGGGGAGGGCTCCAGCCCGAACCCTTCCAACCGCGCTCAGGCTGCGACGGTGACGGTGTGCGTGACCTTGGCCGTGTGACCCGCGCTGTCGGTGACGGTCAGGGTGATGGTATAGGTCCCGCGGTTCTTGTAACTGTGCCCCACCGGGGAGCCGGTCGCAGTGCGTCCGTCGCCGAAGTTCCACGCGTACCTGGTGATGCTTGCGCCGGAGTCGGTGGACGTCGAGGTGAACGTGATCGACTGCCGCCTGACGGGATTCGCGGGCGACCACGTGAACGAGGCGACGAGGGAGCTCGCGCCCTGGCTGACCGACACGGTGTGGGTGACGGAGCTGGTCCGGCCGTTGCTGTCGGTGACATTCAGCGTCACGGCGTAGGAGCCCGCGCTCGCATACGCGTGCGACGGCGTTTCGCCCTTGCTCGTGGCTCCATCGCCAAACGTCCACGCGTAGCTGGTGATCGTCGCGCCGCCGGTGTCGGTCGAGCCCGACGGGTTGAAGCTGACCGACTGTCCCGCGGTGGGCGAGCTCGGCGAGAACGTGAACGCGGCCATCGGGGTCGACGTCGCGGACATCCGCTGCACGCAGCTGGAGGACGCGTTGCTCCACTCCTCCTGGAGGTAGTAGCCGTTCGTCCCGATCTGCTCGTTGTAGAGCGTGCCGGAGCCGCCCCCGAGGGCCGAGCCGAAGATCCACGCGCACTTGTCGCCGACCTCCTCGCCCGAGGAGTCGAACCATGCGCTGCCCAGGGGGTCGGTGAGCGCCTCGATGTTCTCGTGGCTCGTGACGTTCAGCGTGGCGTCGGCCGGGCTGCCGTTGGGATACTCGCCCGACTGGCAGCCGGGGACATCCGCGTACGGCATCACGGCATACAGGATCGTGCTCGAGCCGCTGCCGAACGAACTGTGGTAGGCGCAGTAGTCGAAGTTCCCGCCCCCGTCCGAGCAGTCCGACCCCGAGCTGTCGAAGCAGGTGGCCACGTTCGGCGGCGTGTACATGAAGTAGACGGCGTTCAGGCCCGTGGGAAGGCCATGCGCGCTCGCGACCTTGCTGACCTCGGCCTCGATCTGGGCGTCGGTCAAGCACGGCCCGGTGCTCGAGCTGCATCCGCTGACCGGGTAGGCGTCGGTGTCGACGATCGGGCCGCCGAAGGTGGCGTTGTAGGTAGGGCTCCCGCTGCCGTCGTAGTACTGAGTGGCAACCGAGTAGTCGTTGCTGCTGGCCCCGTCGGCCGACTGCACATTGCTGAAGTACGTGTTGATGACGCTCTTGTAGGACGCGGGCGTGCTGTAGCTGCTGTTATTCGGCTCCCAGTAGATCGCGTAGTTGGCGTCCGCGTGCATCACGGGGCCGCCCCAGTACTCGAGGTTGTTGGAGCCCGCGCTCTTGGACGCCGCGCTATTGGCATTCGAGCTGCCGTACAGGCGCGAGTGCAAGTCGCTGCCCGCCGTGGAAGCAGATGTGACGACCCCGCGGTAGTGACCAGGGTGGGCCAGCGCCTGCGCCGGCATCGCCGCGGCGAATGAAAGCACGACGGCGATGAGCGCCGCCTTCGCTCCGGCCTGTCCGGTCGCCCACCGTGCAAGCTGTGTCATCTTACCCCCCATCAAGTTCGAACTTGCGCGAGATCTCAGCAGACGAAATGACCGCACCAGAAGACTTATCCGCAGCTCCGCCCCTGGGCCTTTCGCCCGTCTCGGCCGCCGACTGAGAGCGGATTCTACCCCTCTGCCTGCGTGCCTGCCTGCCTGCCGCGATGACGGAGCCGGGCCAGGCGGCAGACGACCTGCCCGACCACATCCGACGGTGGGTCACGGAGCACTCGCATCAGCCCCACGCAGCCGAGATCGGGCAAGCTGTTCGCGCGGTTGAGAGTGTGCGCGGTGAGAGCGAGCTGCGCGAGCTGTGGGACGAAGAGCAGGGTCCCCTGGATCGCCCACTGCTGAAAATGCCTGTAAAACCGTCATTTTCGCGATCCCGCTCAACGGTCCAACGGGCGATCTCGATCACCGGGGGCCTTCGTGCAGCCGTGGGCTTGCGGCCGAGTGCCCGTAGGTCGTAGGGCAGAGCGTCGGGCTGATAGGCGAGCGTCTCATTCTCGTAGGCCTCGCCAATTCGCTCGACGATCGCTGAAGGATCGGCACAAACCCGCCGATGCCTGACGGAGAAGTGACTCCGCTAGGACAGTCTCCCACAGCCGTGTACCGCGGGCGCTTCGGCGAAGAGCAGGCCACGCGGTTGCTTTGGCGCGCCGGGTTCGGGCCGCGTCCCGGCGATCCTGAGCGCCTGGCGAAGCTGGGGCTTGAGGCCGCTGTGGCATCACTTACACGGCCGGCAGGACCCGCGCGATTGATCGGGAAGGCGCCACACGACGATAAGGGCAACCCACTCGACCCGATCAACGTCTGGGGCGACGATCACTGCTGGTGGCTCGACCGCCTGGTCCGCTCGGACCACCAGTTGATCGAGCGGATGACGCTGGTATGGCACAGCTGGTTCGCCACGTCCGAGTCCGCGTCGAGCGCGAAGTTGATGGTCGACCAGAACTGGATGATGCGTCGCAACGCGCTCGGCAACTTCCACCAGCTGCTGCTCAACGTCACAGTCGACCCCGCAATGCTGCTGTGGCTCAACGGCAATACCAACGCCAAGGGCTATCCGAACGAGAATTACGGACGCGAGATGCTCGAGCTGTTCACGCTCGGCCAGGGCCGGGGGTACGACGAGGAGGACGTCGTCCAGAACTCGCGGGCGCTGACCGGATGGACGAACAACTGGAGCCAGACGAAGGGCCCCGTCGACTTCCACTTCGACCAGCAACTACATGACTACGGCATCAAGAAGATCTTCGGCCACGTCGGCCGCTGGAACTGGCGCGACAGCGCCCGCCTGGCCGTGACGCACGAGAGCCACCCGTCGTTCTTCGTCAACAAGCTGTGGGGCTATTTCGTCGGCGCCGAGCTGCCCGCCCGGACCGCTCGTGAGCTGGAGCGCGCGTACGTCTCAAGCGGCTACGAGATTAGGCCGATCGTCGAGGCGATCCTCATGCATCCGCTGTTCTACGAAGGACCGCGCCTCGTGACTCCGCCCGTTGTGTGGACTGCTGGACTGCTGCGTGCCAGCCGCCAGACGATCACGACTACCTCGTGGGCATGGGTCGCCTCACTCACCGGGCAGGTTCTCTTCCAGCCGCCCAACGTCTCAGGCTGGGACTACGCGCAGTGGCTCGACACCTCGCGATGGGCCGGCCGTCTGGAGGCGGTCAATACGGCGATCAACAGGCCGCTCCAGGGCAAGACCTACCCATACGGCATCCACGAGAACAACACAGAGGCCTACGAGCACGCGCTCGACTTCTGGGGCGGAATCCCGCTGTCAGACCTCGCCCGCAACCACCTGCTCAACCTCGGTCGACGCATCTCGCACGGCCAGACCCAGAAGTGGGAGCAGGTCGAGTTCCGCCAGCTACGCCAGAACGCGTTGCGCAACCTGATCCCGATGACCCCTGACTGGATGACGGCATGAGCGACGGCGCAGATTCCCCCGTTCCGGCAGGGCAGATCCACTGTGACGGTTTTGCACGGTCGCAGGCGATCCGCCGCGTGCTGGCAAGCGGCAAGCCGCCGGTGGCCCGGGAGTGGGACTCGCGAATGCCGATCCCGGCCGGCGTCAGCCTCGACCGTCGCCGCTTCCTCATCGCGGCGGCCGGCGGCATCGCGCTCGTTTACGGCGCGGGCCGCGCCGGCCTCACGGACCCCATGCTCGGTGACGGGATCGCCCAGGCCGCGACTCTGCAGAAGGCTGACAGCCCGATCCTCGTATCGCTCTTTATGCAGGGTGGCCTCGACTCGCTCTCGCTGCTTGCGCCGGCGGGCGACCCGCTCTATGAGAAGTTGCGGCCTACGCTCGCGGTCGCGCCCGGTGTGGGCGTGGCCTTCCGCGAAGATCCGAGCCTCACCTGGCACCCGTCTGCGACCTCCCTCGCCAACCTTCACAACGCCGGCAAGGTGCTCGTGTTTCCAGGCATCGGCTACAGCAACGAGGACATGTCGCACTTCACCTCGCGCCACTACTGGGAGGTCGGCGCCACCGATGCATCCCTCACAACCGGCTGGATGGGCCGCTACCTCGACATCGCCGGCGTGGCGGGAAACCCGTTCCAGGGACTCTCACTGGACGGGCAGATGAACCCGTTGCTCGCCACCGCCAAGAACCCGGTGGCCGCGATCGACCAGCCGAACAATTTCAGCGTATGGGTGAACGGCGTGTGGGGAGATGCGTCAGATTGGACGCTCGAGTCGGCCTCCTCATTGGGCGACAAGCAACGCAATTCCCACGATCCCGCGATCCGACAGGTCGCACGGGCGGCGTCGGAGGTCGGCGTCGTGCGCCGCACGCTGAACCCTTGGACGAACGGCCCCCAGAACAGCGCCGATTCGAGCGGGAGTAAGAACCCGGCCGCCGTCTACGGCGGCTCGGTGACCTATCCACTCTCGTCCGGAGATGACCTGCCCGCCCGCCTCGCCGGTCTCGCGTCGATGATCGCCGCCGGGATCCCGCTGAAGTGTGTGGCGCTCACGACGGACGTTCAGTTCGACACCCACTCGAGCCAGCCGCAGACCTTTGACACCGGCGTTCAGTTGGTGTCCGACTCGCTCGCCGCCTTCCAGGCCGACCTCGAGGCTAGAGGCATCGACCAGCGAGTGATCGTCCACGTCTGGTCAGAGTTCGGCCGCCGCGCGGAGGAGAACAGCTCGGACGGCACCGATCACGGTGCCGCCGGCACGTCGCTACTGATCGGCAGCCGCGTGAATGGCGGCATGATTGGCGAGTTCCCGGCGCTGAGTGCGCTCGACGTGAATGGCAATCAACGCGTGAACGTCGACTTCCAAGGCGTCTACGCCTCACTACTCGAGCAATGGTTCAATCACGATGCCGCGGCGATCATCCCTGGAGCGTCGAAATTCCACCGGTACAAGCTGCTCGCATGAGACGATTACTCGCCTGCTGCCTGTGTGCCGGGCTTGCCGCGCTTGCGGCGGCCCCCTTGGCCCCCGCGGCGCATAAGCACACTCCTGTACACCTCCTGATTGACGCGCAGGAGTGGTCGCTGTGGCCATCGCGCAGCAGCGTGCCGGCCGGCCCAGTGCTCGTTGAGCTGTGGAACCGAGGCCAGGACGCACACGACACATGGATCCGCCGGCTGAACGCGGCCGACCAGATGGTCGGGCCGGTGCTCGGGAAGGTTGCGAAGACGCTGCCGGGGAAGATCAGCCAGGCTACCTGGCACCTGAAGGCCGGCCGCTACGAGCTCTTCTGCTCGATGCACGGCCACATGGCGCTTGGGATGCACACGAACCTGCGGGTCACCGCGCGCTAGCTGCGGGCCGCTGCAACTCGCAGAAACGGCCTCGCGTTCAACGAATAAGGAAGAGGTCCCAGGCTCGAATCCTGGATCGCCCATTCGACGAAGCGCTCGTGGGTATGCGTCGCGACCGGCCACTGCCAATCGGAACGGCAGCTCTAGGTGAGCACGGCTGTGGGGTCGCTGGATCGGGTCGCGCCGAGTGACGGAGAGCGCGCGTCGGGAGCGATACGGCCGACGCGGACACAGTTGCGGCCGGCGGTTTTGGCTGCGTACAGTGCTTGGTCGGCGGCTTCGAAAGTCTCGTCGTAGTTGAAGCAGCTGGGTTCGCTGGCGCTGACGCCAAAGGACATCGTCACGGGCACGGTTCCGTGGAGGGTGTCGTGGATCGTTCGGCGTAGATCCTCGGCGATGATCGCGGCCTCGCTGGCGTTAGCGCCTGGGAGGAGTACCAAGAATTCCTCGCCGCCGAGGCGGTAGGCGAGATCGAACGCGCGTAGCCGCTTGCGCAGGCAGTAGGCGACGTCACGCAGGACGGCGTCACCGGTGGTGTGCCCGTGGGTGTCGTTTACTGCCTTGAAGTGATCGAGGTCGCCCACGATAAGCCCGACCGGCCGCTGAACAATCGAAGCCTGATGACGAAGCTCGTCAGCTCGAGCTCGCAGTGCGTTGCGGTTGAGCATGCTCGTGAGTGGATCGATGACGGACTCGGTGCGGTGGTGAACGTCTGATTGCATCAGCGCGACCGAAAGCAGTGCGACCGCTCCCAGCAGCGCGAGGGGGAATAACACGCGCTGTGGGCTGGCGATTACCTGTGCAGGGTCAACACCGAGGGAGCTCGCGAGCATCAAGCCCGCAGCGACACTGGTGCCGGCGACCACCCCGCGGACGTTGAAACGCGCCGCCAGCGCCACCACGGGAAGCACCAGCCATGCAAGGGCCGGACTGCGTGCGCCGCCTGTCAGTGCGACGCTCGCGGCGATCGCCACCTCTGAATTCAGCCATGCGATGGCAAGTCGATACTCCGGACGCGGGGAGGTTTGCAACCCACGGTCAGTCAGGACAAACGCGAAGCTCGCGACAGCAAGTGGGATCAGTGTCCACCAGCCCATCCACGGTCCACAGACCAACAGCGCGACGGCAATTACAGCGAACGAGCGTGCGCGCAGCGGTCTCAGGCGCCGCTCCATATCAAGCACACGCTCGCGATCAGCCTGAGTCGCGCATAACCAGGAAACGCGAGGCTCGTTGGCACTTCCTCCCATGGGTGCTATATCGGCTCGTGCGATCACGCACATGAGCATGCAAACCCAACCCGTCAACGCCCATTCACCGATTCCGGGATGCCCGTCGCCAGCGCCGGGCCGTCGTCCGAGCCAACACAGGACCAGACCGCTCCAGCGCGACAGCACGCGCGGGCGGGTCACCCCTTCTGGCGGTGCCCGAACGTCAGCACCAGCACGGTGATCCCGACGCCCAGCAGGACCTTGCCGAGCACCGAGCCGACCGCTGTCCAGGCGTTGCCGGCGACCATCCCGATCAGGATGAAGCCGGCCGCCCAGATCGCGCAGCCTGCCACCGTCAACGCCACGAACTCGCCGATCGGCACGCGTCGCACCCCGGCCGGCAGCGAGACGAAGCTCCGGGCGAGCGGCAGCAGCCGGGCGATGAAGACGGCGCGGTTGCCGTGGCGTGCGAGCAGCCCGTCCCAGCGGGAGACCACCCCGCTCGCGCCTGGCACGCGCGCGACCACTCCCGACGCGCCGACGCCGTACGCGATCATCGAGCCGACCAGGTTCCCTGCCGTGCCCGCGAGCACGGCGGCGGGGAACGAGAGCCAGCCCTGGCCGACGGCGAAGCCCGCGAACAGCAGCGTGAGCTCGCTCGGTACCGGAATGCACGCGCTCTCCGGCACCATCAGCAGGAACACGCCCAGGGCGCCAAGTTGTCTGACAAGCTCGGTCACGGGTTGCACACAGTTAAGCTTACTTAACTATTAGCAGATGTCCCCACCGCCCTCGCGACGCAGACCTGACTCCAGCTCGGCCGCGGCCGCGCTGCTCGAGACCGCTCCGCTCGTGTCGCGCTGGACCGAGCGACTGCTCACGCAGGCGCAACCTCCGCTGACCGTCTCCCAGTACCTGGCGCTGCGGGCGGTCGCGGACGAGCCGCTCACGGCCGCCGAGCTCGCTCGCCGCGCGGGCGTTTCCAGCCCGGCGGTCTCTCAGCTGCTCGCGACGCTGGTTGAGGCCGGCTGGATCGAGCGCCGCGAGGCGCCGTCTGACAGGCGCCGCCAGGACGTCTCCTTGACAGCGACGGGCCACGCCGTGCTGCGAAGCGCAACCGTCCTGCTCAGCGCACAGCTCGCGGAGCTACTGGTGGAGGTGCCCGCGCCCGAACTGGACGCGCTCGCCCGCGTGCTGCCAGTCGTACGCGCGGCGCTGGCGGGTACGCCCCCTCCGCGCCGCCCGCGCCCACCCGGACCTGGCCGCCCACCCGGACCACCGCCGCGCCCACCCGGAGCACCGCTGCGCCCGCCCGGCGTACCGCGACGGTGACCCCTGGATCGCCGGGAGGCCCGCTTCACTACCTACGAATCTCTCCGCTTCGCGACGCAAATTCACGAGCGCGTCCGCTAGTGGTCCGGTCCGCTTGCCTCCGGTTGCGGACCGCTCGCCGTTGCCGCTGTGGCTGAGCTGCCAAGCGCGTGGATTGCATCGAGCACCTCTTTGATGCCGCCTGCGGTGTTCACGTCGAGCCGGTCGAGGATCGTCTCGGTGTCAGCGAACTCCTTGACCGCGCGTGCGTCCGAGGCCGCTGACTGCACCGACTGTCCGACCATGATGATCGACAGAAGCACCAGCTGCAGGAACGTCTGCGCGACCCAAGCCACGATGATGATCACCTGTCCGGAGCTGATCGCTGCCGGGAGGCTGATCAACGCGATCAGGGCGAACACATAGGCGCACGCCATCGTTCCGACGGTACGGGTGATCACGAGCGCGATCTTGGCGTTTATCCCTTCGACCTGGCGCACCGCGTTTCGGATCTCCTTTGGATCGAAGCGCACTACGTGCGCGAATTGCTGTCGAACCTTGGGTGGCGGGTCCATGTGAAAGCCTCCAATCGAGAGGGCTGGCGTCGTTCGCGTTGCTCGGCGTGCGCAGCTTCAGCCATCGGTCGGACGTGTTTATGTGCACCCCTCGAGCTGACCCGCACACCGGCGATAATCATGGACATGCCACCAACCGGAGGCTGAAGGACACGGTGAGCACGGACCGCACGCAGGTGGCGATCATCGGCGCAGGCCCAGCCGGACTGACGCTCGGGCGACTGCTCGAGCGCGCCGGGATCGAGGCCGTGATCCTGGAGGCGCGCGACCGTGAATACTGCGAGGCGCGCGTGCGGGCGGGCGTGCTCGAGCAGCGCACACGCGACGTCCTGATCGAGGCAGGCGTCGGCGAGCGCCTGCAGCGCGAGGGCATCCTCCACGGTGGCATCTACCTGCAGCTCGATGCCGAGCGCACCCACATCCCGATGCAGGAGCTCACGGGCGGTGCGGTCACGATCTACGGCCAGACGGAGGTCGTCAGAGATCTGATCGCCGCGCGCGTTCAGACCGGAGCGCCGCTGGTGTTCGAGGCACATGACGTTGGGATCGACGGCCTGGAGGCCGACCGGCCCGTCGTCCGTTACCGCCACGGCGACGTCGAGCACGAATTGCGCGCCGACTTCGTCGCCGGCTGCGACGGCTTTCACGGCATCTGTCGCCAGTCTTTCCCTGCCGGCGCACTGCGGCTCTGGCAGCGCGACTACGCGTTCGCATGGCTCGGGATCCTCGCCCAGGTGCCGCCCTCCACGGATGAGCTGATCTACGCGCGCAACGCGCGTGGGTTCGCGTTGCACAGCATGCGCTCGCACCAGGTCAGCCGCCTGTACGTGCAGGTCGACGTCGACGCGGACATCGCCGATTGGTCCGACGCGCGCATCTGGGACGAGCTGCACCAGCGCCTGGCGGTGCCCGGGTGGGAGCTCGAGGAGGGTCCAGTAACGGAGAAGTCGATCACGCCGATGCGCAGCTTCGTCGTGGCGCCGATGCGACACCGCAGCCTGTTCCTGGCCGGCGATGCCGCCCACATCGTGCCGCCGACCGGGGCCAAGGGCCTGAACCTCGCGATCGCGGACGTCGTCCGCCTCGCCGCCGCCCTGGCCGACCGCTACGCGGCGAGCGGCAGCGATGCGCCGCTTGACGCCTACTCCGACGGGTGCCTGCAGCGCGTGTGGCGGGCGCAGCACTTCTCGTGGTGGATGACCCAGATGCTGCACGTCGACCCGCGCGAGGGTGCATACGATGACCAGCTTGCGCGTTCACAGATACGCTATGTATGCAACTCAACGGCAGCAGCGACCTCGCTCGCGGAGAATTACGTCGGGCTGCCTTTTGACGGAAGGTGAGTGTCGGTGGCTGAACTGGTTTCGCTAGGTGAGGCGATCGAGAGGACGGTGAAGGACGGCGACAGCGTTGCGCTGGAGGGATTCACCCACCTGATCCCGTTTGCGGCAGGCCATGAAGTGCTGCGCCAGGGCCGCCGCGAGCTCGAGCTGATCCGGATGACCCCGGACATCCTGTATGACCAGATGATCGGCGTCGGCGCCGCCCGCAAGCTCGTCTTCTCATACGGCGGCAACCCCGGGGTCGGCTCGCTGCACCGCTTCCGCGACGCGATCGAGCACAACTGGCCACATGCGATCGCGGTCGAGGAGCACAGCCACGCAGGCATGGCCAACCGCTACGTCGCCGGCGCCTCGAAGCTGCCGTTCGCGGTGATGCGCGGCTACACGGGCACCGACCTGGTCGGGCACACGCGCGTGAAATCGATCACCTGCCCGTTCACCGGCGAGCAGCTCACGGCCGTGCCGGCACTCAACCCGGACGTCGCGATCGTCCACGCTCAGCTCGCCGACCGCGACGGCAACGTGCAACTGTGGGGCATCCCCGGCGTGCAGAAGGAGGCGGTGCTAGCGGCCGAACGCGCTGTCGTGACCGTCGAGCGGATAGTGGACACGCTCGAGCCACGGCCCGGTGGCGTCGTGATCCCCGGCTGGGTGATCGACTACGTTGCGTACGCGCCCGGCGGCTCGCAGCCGTCCTATGCGCTGGGCATCACAGAGCGCGACAACGACTTCTATCGGGAGTGGGATGTGATCAGCCGTGATCGCGAGCAGTTCCTCGCGTGGATGAACACGCACGTGCTGAGTGCGGTGAGCGCGTGACCGGCCAGGACGGGCCTATGGTCGCTACTGCTGGCCCGCTGGCCAGCAGTAGTGGTGAAGCGTTCACGAGCGGTGAGCTGCAGACGATCGTCGCCGCACGCAGCCTCAGCGGCAAGCGCTCCTGTTTCATCGGCGTCGGGCGGCCGAGCACGGCCGCCCTGCTCGCGCGCATGGTCCACAACCCGCGGCTGGTGCTGGTCTATGAGTCGGGAACGATCGGTGCCAAGCCCTATCACGTGCCGCTCTCGATCGGTGACGGCGAGCTTGCCGAGACAGCCGATCTGGTCGTGTCCGTGCCGGAGATGTTCAACTACTGGATCGGCCCGGGCCGGGTGCAGGTCGCGTTCCTCGGCGCCGCCCAGGTGGACCCGCGCGCGAACCTCAACTCGACCGTGATCGGCGACTATGAGCACCCGACGACGCGCCTGCCCGGCGCCGGCGGCGCACCGGAGATCGCGACCGGTTGCCAGGAGGTCGTGGTGATCGCCCCGCACAACCGCCGCACGTTCGTGGAGAAGCTCGATTTCAAGACAACCAGCGGCGACCGCACGACGCTCGTGATCACCGACTTGGGCGTGCTGGAACCGATCGACGGTGAACTGACGCTGACGACTCTGCATCCGGGCGTGACCGTGGAGCAGGTTCGGGAGGGCACGGGTTGGGAACTTAGAGTTCCTGACAAGCTGGGCGTGTCAGCGGCGCCGAGCGTCGAGGAGCTCGAAGCACTCCGGGAGCTGGTTGCGCGATGAGCAGGGCAGAGGGAGACAAGGTCAGCGAGGGCGGGGCGGGCGACCGGCAGGAGGAGGTCCGTCAGATCTATGACCCCGTGGCGGACACGCCGCAGCGGTACCGTCGCGAACCCGCCGAGGCGCAGCCGCCGCTGGACTACCCGCCCTACAAGTCGACACAGCTGCGTCATCCGAAGCAGCCGCTCGTCTATCTACCGCACACGGTCACCGAGATCACGGGTCCGCAGCTCGCGGCGACGGTGGGCATGGCCGGCACCGACAGCGACCTGACGGTTCAGCATCGGGGGGAGCCGATTGGCGAGCGGATCATCGTCTCCGGCCACGTCTACGACACCGAGGGTAAGCCGCTGCCCGACACGCTGGTCGAGGTCTGGCAGGCCAACGCCGCCGGGCGCTACGCGCACAAGTGGGACCGCTGGGCGGCGCCGCTTGACCCCAACTTCACGGGCGCCGGCCGCTGTCTGACCGATGCCGACGGGCGCTATCAGTTCACGACGATCCGGCCCGGTCCGTACCCGTGGGGCAACCATTACAACGCCTGGCGTCCGGCGCACATCCATTTCTCATTGCTGGGGCGCGCGTTCGCGCAGCGACTCGTGACGCAGATGTACTTCCCCGACGACCCCTTCTTCCCGTATGACCCAATCTTCAACTCGGTGGCAGATGAGAAGGCGCGTGAGCGGATGATCTCGACCTTCAACATTCACGAGACACGGCCGAACTGGGCGCAGGCGTTCAACTGGGACGTCTACCTGCGCGGCCCCGCCTCGACGCCGTTCGAGGAGAGCTTCGAATGATCTTCGAGGTGACACCGTCCCAAACGGTCGGCCCGTACTTCGCGATCGGCATGCCATACGAGGGCGGCAACCTGATCGTCCCCGCGGGCACGCGGGACGCGGTCACGATCACCGGCACGATCCACGACGGTCGCGGCGACATCGTCCCGGACCACCTGATCGAGTTCTGGCAGCCCGATGGCGAGGGCCACTTCGCCGACATCCACGGTTACGGCGAGCAGTCGACGCTTGAGGGCTTCCGTGGCTTCGGCCGCTGGGGGGTGGAGGACGGCGACGGCGCCTACGAGATGGTCACCGTCAAGCCCGGCCAGGTCCCCGGCCCGGGCGGCCGGCTGCAGGCGCCGCACATCGACGTGACCTTGTTCGCACGCGGCATGTTGCACCGCGTGGTGACGCGCATCTACTTCGCCGACGAGTCCGACGTCAATGCCTCCGACTCCGTGCTCACGACCGTGCCGGCCGCCCGGCGCCAGACGCTGCTGGCACAACCGACCGACGCCGGCTACCGCTTCGACATTCATCTCCAGGGCCCTGCCGAGACCGTCTTCTTCGATATCTGAGCCTCGTGCCGGGATCTGACCTCTTTGCCGGGACCTACGCGCGCGGCGCCGCCGCTGGCGCCGTCGATGCCGAGGCGTGGGTGCGGGCGATGGTCAATGTCGAGGTGGCGCTGGCCGCCGCCTGCGAGGACGAGGGCTTGATCCCGCCACAGGCCGGCGAAGCGGTCCGCCGCGCCGTGCAGGAGCCGTTCGACGTGAATGCGATCGCCGCCGGGGCCGGCGAGAACGCGACCCCGGTGATCCCGCTGGTCGACGAGCTCCGCAGACGCGTGGAGGTGGAGTCTCCTGAGTTCGTGGATGCTGTTCACTTCGGCGCCACCAGCCAGGACATCGTCGACACGGCGGCGATGCTGGTCGCGCAGCGCGCGCTCGAACCGACTCTGACCGACGCGCGCGCCGCCGCGACCGCAGCCGCACGACTGGCCTTCACGCACCGCGGCACTCCGATTCTCGGACGCACGCTGCTCCAGCCGGCGGTACCGACCTCCTTCGGGCTCGTCGCAGCCGGATGGCTGGTGGCGCTGGAGCGCGCCGCGGTCGAGCTGGAGCGGGTGCGCGATGAGGCCCTGGCCGTGCAGATGGGCGGCCCGGTCGGAAGCAGGGCGCCGCAGGTGGCGGCCCGCATGGCTGCGATGCTCGGGCTCGCCGAGCCTGTGATCCCGTGGCATACCGACCGCACACGCGTCGCGCAGCTGGCCGCTGGGCTCGGGGGACTGACGGGCGCGGCGTCCAAGGTCGCACGCGACATCACGCTGCTGGCGCAGGCGGAGGTCGACGAGGTGCGCGAGGGCGGCGAGCGCCGCGGCGGCTCATCGTCGATGGCCCACAAACGCAATCCGGTCGCGGCGGTGTCCGTGCTCGCCTGTTCCAAGCGCGTGCCCGGCCTGGTGGCGACGATCTTTGCGGCGATGGAACAGGAGCACCAGCGGGCAGCGGGCGCATGGCAGGCAGAGTGGGGCACGCTCAGCGAGCTGCTGACCCTGACCGGTTCGGCCGCGGCCTGGCTGGCGGACCTGCTGGCCAGCCTCGAAGTGGATACCGGGCGGATGCGGAAGAACCTCGCGGTTCTTGCCGAGTCTGGCGTCACCGAGGCGGCCGGGATCGAGCTCGAATCCCAGCTGACCGGCGCCGGGGAGCTCGTCGATCGCGCGCTGTTGGAGGTCAAGCGGTGAGCGCGGTCGCGCCGTGACCGGGGTCACGCGGTGAGAGCCGTCGCACTCCACCACGAGTCGATCGGCCCGCTGGACGGGCCGCCGCTCCTGCTCGGCGGATCGCTGGGGACGGCGCTCGCGATGTGGGAGCCGCAGGTCAAGATCCTCGCCGGCCGCCTGCGGATGATCCCGTTCGACCACCGCGGCCACGGCGCCTCGCCGATGCCGGCGGCGCCCTACACGATCGCGGAGCTCGGCCACGACGTGATCGCACTGATGGATCGCCTCAAGCTCGAGCGCGCCTCCTACTGCGGGCTCTCGATCGGCGGCATGGTCGGCCAGTGGCTCGCGGGAAACCATCCGGAGCGCATCGACAGGCTGATCCTGATCGCAACGACGTCATACCTGGGTGAGTCCGAGCGGTGGCTGGAGCGCGCGGCCACGGTGCGCACGGCGGGCACGGTCGAGGTGATCGCAGACGTGGTCGTAGCCCGCTGGTTCACGCCCGCGTGGGCCGCGACGCACGGGCACGCTGTACGGGCCTACAGGGAGATGCTGGCGGCCACCGCCGTGGAGGGCTACGCGGGCTGCTGCGAGGCGATCGCCGAGCTCGACCTGCGCGCAGAGCTCAAACGGATCACGGCTCCGACGCTCGTGCTCAGCGGCGCTGAGGACCCGTCGATCCCGCCGCCGAACCAGCAGGCGATCGCAGACGCGGTCGCGGGCGCCCGCCTGGAGATGATCGCCGACGCCGCGCACCTGCCGAGCGTGCAACAGCCGGCGCTCGTGAACCAACTGATCTTCGACCACCTCGGACTCTGAGGACGGCATGACTGACGACGAGTACTACGAACAGGGGATGCGGGTCCGCCGCGAGGTGCTGGGCGACGCCCATGTCGACCGCGCGCTGGCCGGCGCGACCGACTTCACGGCGCCGTGGCAGGAGTTCATCACACGCCACGCCTGGGGTGGCGTGTGGACGCGGGACGGGCTTGATCGCAGGACCCGCAGCGCGATCACGCTGTCGGTACTGACTGCGCTCGGGCGCGAGAGCGAGATCGCGATGCACGTGCGGGCGGCACGGCGCCACGGTCTCTCCCAGGAGGAGGTTGCCGAGATCCTGATCCACACCGCTGTGTATGCGGGGGTGCCTGCCGCGAACGCGGCGTTTGCAATCGCGCAACGGGTGTTCGAGGAGGACGCATCATCCTGAGGTAGTACTCGACCTCCGACTTGAGTCGCATCTTTAGGCTGGAAGAATCAGCCCACCGGCGCTGTGCAGGTTGCCCGCACATTCCTGCCCTCGCTCAGGGTCGGCGGCGCCCTGAAACTCCTGGGCGGGGTTACGATCGCGCGCGCTTTTGGCCAGTCCTAACGAGACTCACAACAAGCACACCTACGCTCAGAAATCACAGGACGACACCCCAAACGCTTCCTGTGCACGAAGGTCCCAGAGATCACGCGCACCCGCACCCGCACGCGGACCAGCCTCCGCATCCGCATCCGGTGCTTGCGCCCAAAGCCGAGTAGCTGCTGCTCGTCGCGCGCAGCCTCTCCAACGCCGAGATCGCGCAACGGCTGGTGCTGTCGACTCGTCACGCCCGCGCGGAGCTGACGCGGGGCGGGGCGGTCGAGTCACGAATGATGAGCTGGGTCGCGAGCTCGACGTGTAGCGCTTCGAGGCGACGGTTCTCCAGAAGGCGCGTCAGCAAACTGACCCCCATGCGCCCCATCTCCGCCAAGGGCTGACGGACTGTGGTGAGCGCAGGCGTGACGAGCTCCGCCTCCGGGGTGTCGTCGAAGCCGACGATCGAGAGCTCATCAGGGATCCTGAGCCCGTGAGCGAGCGCGGCGTGAAGGACACCGATCGCGATCTGGTCGCTGAAGGCAAAGATCGCCGTCGGCGGCGATGGGAGATTGAGTAGCTGCTCCGCGGCCCGGCGGCCGCCGAGCACGTCAAACTGCGACTCGACGATCAGATGCGGAGACGGCGCCACCCCTCCTGCAGCCAGCGCCGCGCTGTGGCCGCGCGCCCGCTCATCAGTCGCGAGCATTCCCCGCGGCCCCGTGATTGCGGCGATGTGCCGGTGTCCGAGTCCAAGCAGGTGACTCGTCACGGCGTACGCACCCGAAAGGTTGGCGGCTGAGACGGTCGGTACCTGGCCGTCCAGCCGCTGACGAGGGTCCACCACGACGAACTTGAACCCGTGGCTCATCAAGGTCTGAAGCTCGCCGGCGGTCTCCTCGGGCAGGATCAGCAGCCCGCCGTCCGTCGTTCCATGGACGAGGCGATTCAGCAGCGAGACCTCGCGATCGTGCTCATGCAGGGTTGGGCAAAGGACGATTCGCATGTCGCGCTCGTAGAGGGCGTCTGTCGCCCCGGCCACGATCTCTGAGAAGTAAGCGGGGTGGATCCTCGGCACCGTGAGGCCGACCAGACCGGTGCGGCCGCTGGAGAGCCCCCGCGCCGAGCGGTTGGCCGTGTAGCCGTGGTCACGGACGACGCGTTCGACGGCCACACGCGTCGTGTCTGAGACGTAGCCCGTCCCGTTGACAACACGCGACACGGTCGCAATCGAGACGCCGGCGATCTGGGCGATCTCGCGGATGGTGGCTCCCCGCTGGTCCACCGTCTTCGGACTCATGCCGTGCGCCGCCCCTTATTCATCGGCCCCTGCCAGCTGATCACGCCTGTAACGTTACACAATAAACGTCTCATTTGCACGCGGTTGATTTTGGACTATCTTCCGCCAGGCCCGTAAACACTGGGGAAATTGGGGCTTGACTATTCGGAAACAAAAGGTTAGCGTTTCCGCACTGCCCGTCTGGGCCGTTGGCGGTGCGCCGCTTGGAGGGAGCGAGGAGAGAATAGGTGCCGTTTTTAGTCCGACGACTCGGGTTTTACGTTGTTGCTGCCTGGGCGGCGGTAACGGTCAACTTTTTCATCCCGCGGGCGATGCCCGGCAACGCGGTGGACACGATGATGGCCAAGTTTCCGAACCTTCAGGCGCAGGCGAGGAGGGCGCTCCAGGCCGAGTTCGGCGTCGGCCACCAGGGCAGCCTCCTGCACCAGTACTGGGTGTACCTCGGCAACCTCGTGCATCTCAACCTGGGGACGTCGGTCAGTCTCTATCCCGACAAGGTGACGAGTGTGCTCGCGAGCACCGTTCCCTGGACCTTGGCGCTCGTGGGCACCGCCACGATCATCAGCTTCGCGTTGGGCACGCTGCTCGGGATCCTCGCCGCGTGGCGGCGCGGTGGCTGGCTCGACCAGAGCCTGCCGGCGTTCACATTCCTGCAGGCGACCCCGTACTTCTTCCTCGCGCTGGTCGTGATCCAGTTCTTCGCCGTTGATTTGCACGCCTTCCCGATCAGCGGGGGATATTCGCTCGGGCTTCAACCCGGCTGGAACTGGAGCTTTATCGGCAGCGCGATTGACCACGCGCTGCTGCCGGCGTTGACGATCATCGCCACCTCGATGGCTGGGTGGATGTTGCAGATGCGCAATGTCACGATCACGACGATCGGCGAGGACTACGTGCTCGCCGCTCAGGCCAAGGGCCTGAGCTCGCGCCGCGTGATCTTCACGTATGCGGCCAGGAACGCGATCCTGCCGAACATCGCCGGCTTTGCGCTGGCGATCGGATTTGTCGTCGCCGGGGCGTTGGTGATGGAGATCGTATTCTCCTACCCGGGCGTGGGCTTCACGCTCTACAACGCGGTGCAGGCCAACGACTATCCGCTCACGCAGGGGATATTCCTGGTGATCTCATTCGCGGTGTTGTTCGCTTGCATGATCGCTGACCTTGTTTACGTACTTGCGGATCCGCGCACCCGGACGAGGCAGGCCTACTGATGTCGGTCGCGGCACCGCTCGTAGCCGACGCTCGCACTCAGCAGCGAGCCGCGCCTGTCTGGCGCCGACTGTCGCGGTCGATGCCGTTGAAGGCCAAGATCGGCGGGGCCATCTTCGGCCTGTTCATCTTGATCGCCATCATCGGACCGGCACTCGCCCCGTACGACCCCTCGGCCACCACGGGTCAGACCCAGGCGCTCGCGCCGAATGTCCATCACCTTCTCGGCACCACATCGACCGGGCAGGACGTGCTCTCGCAACTGCTCGTGGGGCTGCGCTCAACGGTCGTACTCGGCTTGATGACCGGTGTAATAGCCACCGTGCTGGCGGTGCTGGTCGGCGTCACGGCCGGCTTCCTCGGCGGCGTGGCCGACGAAGGCTTGTCACTGGTGGCGAACGTCTTCCTGGTGTTGCCCGCGCTTCCGCTCCTGATCGTGGTGCTCGGATACCTTCGCACGGGGAGCTTGCTACCGGTGGCGATCGTGCTCAGCGTGCTCGGGTGGGCTTGGGGTGCGCGCGTGATCCGCGCTCAAACGCTGACGCTACGCAACCGTGACTACGTTCTGGCCGCCCGTGAAACTGGAGAGCGGACCTGGCGGATCATCGCCTTCGAGATCCTGCCCAACGAGGTCAGCCTGATCGCGGCCAGTTTTGTCTCGACGGTCCTCTACGCGGTCCTGACCTCCGTGGCACTGGCTTTCATCGGTCTCGCAAGCTTCTCCGGGTGGAGCCTGGGCACGATGCTGTACTGGGCCACCGGGCAGGAGGCGGTCCAGCTCGGAGCCTGGTGGTGGTACGTGCCGCCCGGCCTCTCAGTCGCCCTGCTGGGGATGAGCCTCGTGCTGCTGAACTTCGGCCTCGACGAGATCGGCAACCCGCGTCTGCGTGACGGCGGGCGTCGCAAGATCAAGGGCGCGCGCTGGCGGGCGTCGGATCCCACGCCGGTGATCCGGGGGTTGCTGTGAGCACCCCCGAGCAGACCGCTGTCGGCACGGCGCCCGTGACTGAAGAGGCCGCCGCGACCGCGCTGCCCGTACTTGAGATTCGCGACTTCTCCATCTCTTTTGCCACCGAGTCGGGGAACGTCAAGGCCGTACGCAACGTCGATCTCAGCCTGGCGCCGGGAGAGATCGTCGGCCTCGCCGGTGAGAGCGGCTCGGGCAAGTCCACGCTGGCGCTGGGCGCATGCCGGCTGCTGCGTCCGCCCGCCGTCATCACCGGCGGCAGCGTCGTCTACCGCGGACGCCGAGTGGCGCCCGGGGGCGTGGAGATCCTCGAGCTGACGCCGCACGAGTTGCGGGCCCTGCGCTGGCGGGAGATCGCGATTGTCTTCCAGAGCGCGATGAACGCCCTGAATCCGGTGCTGCGGGTGGAGGCCCAACTCGGCGATGTGATCGACGCTCACCTCGACCTGCGGCGCGAGGAAAAGCGCGAGCGGCTCGACTCGCTGCTGGACATGGTCGGCATCCCGCGCGCACGGCTGCGCAGTTACCCGCATGAGCTCTCCGGCGGGATGCGGCAGCGGATCATGATCGCGATGGCGCTGGCCACCAATCCCGAGGTGGTGATCATGGACGAGCCCACGACCGCCCTTGACGTCGTGGTCCAGCGAGAGATCCTGGCGGAGGTCGCAGAGCTGCAGAAGGAGCTGAAGTTCGCCGTCCTCTTCATCACGCACGATCTCTCGTTGCTGCTCGAGATCGCCGATCGCATCGCGATGCTCTATGGCGGCCAGATGGTTGAGACGGGCACTGCCGAGCAGATCCATCACGGCACGGCGCACCCCTATACGCGCGGGCTGCTCAACTCGTTCCCGAGTGTCCGTGGTCCGCGCCGGCAGCTTGCGGGGATTCCCGGCTCCCCGCCCGACCCGCGTGACATGCCTCCGGGTTGCCCGTTCGGGCCTCGCTGCCGCTTCGCGAGGCCGGAATGCTCAACCGTCGATATGCAGCTGCTTCCTGCCGAAGTCGACGAGCCGCAGCACCTCACCGCGTGTCCATTCGTCAAGGTTGGAGAGACCGAGCCCGCTCCGGCTGCGGCTACCGCCAGCCACGGAGAGGTTCTGTGATGAACGACGGCGCTATGACGGTCAATGATCCCGCCGCGAGTGAGCTCGGCCCGATCGTGTTGGAGGCCAAGAGCCTCTTCAAGGACTACAGGCTCGGCAGAGGCCCCAGGTCGACGGTGCTCTCGGCCGTACGAGACGTCTCTCTGCAACTCCGACGCAGTGCCGTTGTTGCGCTTGTCGGTGAGAGCGGGTCGGGCAAGTCGACCGTGGCCAAGCTCCTGGCCGCCCAGGAGCGGCCAACAAGCGGCGAGGTCCTACTCGACGGCGAGCCCGTGCACAACTCCCGCCGCCGTGGGTTCCGGGCGTACAAGAGTGAAGTGCAGATGGTGTTCCAGGACCCGTTCGCTTCGCTGAATCCGACCCATAGGGTTCGCTATCCGCTGGAGCGAGCGGTGCGGCTGCACCGTCCCGAGCTCGGACGCAAGGCGGTGGCCGATGAGCTCATACGCCTGATGAATGAGGTCCGGCTCGGGCCCGCGCAGGATCTCCTTGCCCGCTACCCCCACCAGCTGTCGGGGGGCCAGCGCCAGCGTGTCTCAATTGCGCGCGCATTGGCGGTCAAGCCGCGGGTCCTGCTCGCGGACGAGCCGGTCTCGATGCTCGACGTCTCGATCCGCCTTGAGGTCCTGGATGTCATTGACCAGTTGCGCCAGCGCTTCGAGCTCGCCGTTCTCTACATCACGCATGACATCGCATCAGCGCGTTACTTCGCGGGTGAAACGCTGGTGATGTACGCGGGTGAGATCGTTGAGAGAGGTCCCTCCGAGGACCTCAGTCAGCGCCCCGCGCACCCGTACACACAGCTGCTTCTGGCCGCGGCACCGGACCCGGACCACCTAGGGGCCCCGCTCGATGCGCGCCTGGCCCGCGGCGCTAGAGGGGCGGGGAGCGCTCCCACCAATACGGTGGGTTGCCGGTTCAGTCCCCGCTGTCCATTTGCCGACGACCACTGCCGGGCTGAGTCACCGCCCCTGCGAGCGATCGGCGAGCATCGCGCCGCGGCCTGCTGGCGACTCGACCTTGCAGCACCCGATCTTGTCCAACGTCAACGGGAGGAGAGGAGCGTGGCACTGCCTCAATGACTCCGGTCTGATCGACCTGCCGGCGCGACAGCACACTGCCGCGCCGGTGGCCGCAAACGGCGCCGCGTGACGCACACGCGACCGCCACGTCTACTAATCACTGCAGCAGAAAGGTACATCACCTAATGGAACCGAAAACCAAGAGGCCATCGGTGCTGGGGCGTCGTGTCTCAGCCGTCGTGGCCGCCGCCGCCGCCTCAGCGGCGCTGGTCGCGGCGCTCGTCGCGCCGGGCGCGTCAAGCGCGTCCGTAAAGCACGCAACTGCGCATCCCGCGTCGAGCACTCCGCTGATCTTTGAGTCAAGTCCAGAGACCGGCTTCACTCCGGCGAACTACAACCCCTATGTGCAGTCAACCCCGGAGTACCAGGCGGGCGCCGACTCGTTGATCTATGAGCCGCTGATGGACTTCAACCTCGCAAATCCCTCGGCGAAGCCCTACTACATGCTTGCCACCGCCTACAAGTGGGGCAAGGGCGGAAAGTCCATCACGTTCACGATTCGCCAGAACGTGAAGTTCAGCAACGGCACGGCGATGACGCCGGCAGACGTGGCGTTCAGCTTCAACCTGCTGAAGCAGTACGCGGATGTCAACGTGGCCGGACTGGTGATCACCGGCGCGACCGCCTCCGGTAACCAGGTGACGGTCAGCTTCAAGACGCCGCAGTACACCAACCTGCAGTCGATCGGCAACACCTACATCGTGCCGCAGTCGGTTTGGAGTTCGGTCGGTGACCCGGCCAAGTACGTTGACTCCAATCCAATCGGTACCGGCCCCTACACGGTCACTTCGACCGGCGCGGCGGGCATCACAATGTCGGCGAACTCGAGGTACTGGGGTGGAAGCCCGGCGGTCAAGGCGGTCGAGATCCCGGCAATTGCGTCCAACACGACCGTGCTCTCGCTGCTGACGAGCAACCAGCTCACCTGGGCCGGAAACTTCATCACCGGCCTGAAAAGCGCGTTCGAGAACCCGGCGCCGTCCACGCACCAGGTATGGTTCGCTGCGGTTCAGACCAACTCACTGGAACCGAACCTGACCAAGTGGCCGACCAACCAGTTGGCTGTCCGTAAGGCAATCAGCCTCGCGATCAACCGCACCGCGATCAGCACGCAGGGCGAGGCAGGCCTCGAGCCCGTCGCGACCAACACCAGCGGCCTCGTGCTTCCTGGCTTCAAAACCCTGCTGGCGCCGATTGTCAAGAAGGACCACCTGTCACCGCACTCGCAGACCAAGAAGGCCATCGCCGTTCTGAAGGCCGCGGGCTACAAGCTCAAGCACGGCTACTTCTACCTCGGTAAGAAGGAAGTCACGATTCCCGTGACCGACCCGGCCGCCTACACGGACTACGCCGAAGACGACTCGCTGATTGCGGCGGAGCTGCGCAAGGCCCACATCAACTCGACGTTCTACGGGCCAAGCCCGTCGATCTGGGCTGCGAACATCACCAAGGGCAACTTCGTCCTGACGCAGCACTGGTCACAGACGACAATCTCTGCCTACCAGCTCTACAACTACTGGCTGAACAGCAGCGAGATCGGGACCTCAGCCGGCAACTACGAGCGGCTGAAGAACAAGACGATGAATGCTGACCTTGCGAAGCTCGCAGGCCAGACGACCATCAAGGGCCAGTTGAAGGACCTGGCGCCGGTCGAGAATTACGTTGCCACGAATCTGCCGGTCATCCCGACCGTGTACGGAGCCGCGTTCGACGAGTACAACTCGTCGAACTTCACTGGCTGGCCTTCGGCCAAGAACCCGTATGAGATCGGACAGCCCGGCTCGCCGCAGAACGAGGTCGTCGTTCTGCGCCTGAAGCCGAAGTCGTAACGCAACTCGGCGTACCGCCGTCCTGCTCCTTCCAAGGAGCGGGACGGCCGCCGCCACCCATTCAACGCCAGCACAGAGAGGACGAAAAT
>Ga0307374_10004082_pt1 | contig 24522 bp, 16 predicted proteins | sample OX3MG_FD_202532 | JGI IMG/M metagenome (GOLD analysis project Ga0307374, IMG submission 202532) | Soil microbial communities from Risofladan, Vaasa, Finland - OX-3 | ecosystem: Environmental > Terrestrial > Soil > Coastal area > Acid sulfate soil | place: Finland: Risofladan, Vaasa | collected... | reverse complement strand
CCTCCTATGCGGCGGCATGCACCGGATTGGAATCAGGAGTCGGTGTGAGAGCAGGCGTGACTTCCTGAGGGTCTGGCATTGATTCGAGAGCGGGTTTGTGCGCAGATGGGAAGCGTTTCTGGAACCCCCGGTTGATACGCTCCAGAAGGTCGAAGGCGATGCGGTAACTGCGGGTCTCGTGCGTCGCGTAGTAGGTGGCGGCGTTATAGACTTCGTAGGCCGTGGGTCTCCGCGAGGCAAAAGCCTGCCGAATTTGTTTCCGGTGCCAGGACGAGATCCCTTCAAGGATCACATCCATGGCTCCGGCCTCCAGCCACTCTCCGGCCCATTGGCGGTAGGTTTCGACGATCTGGTCGAAACCGCCCAGGTACCGGCTGGCCTGTTCGGTGAATTTTTCGAGCGGAATCTCTCCGGCATGAATCGACATGAACCCGCCGGCAAAGACCCCGCCTCCGCCCACGGCCAGGTTGGTGCAGACGAACCGGAAAGCGCCAATATGAATGGCAATCCGTGAAGTCCCGTCATAGGTGTTCTGGATCTTGAGGCAGGGGCAGATGTCGTCACCGTTCAAGACGGGCCGGGCCAGAGCTGGGAACTTGAACAGCGCCCGCATCCGGGCGCCCTGGCGGTCCACGTAAATCCCTCGGGGCACGGGTCCGAGATCGAGTGGCCGGATGGCTTGCTCGACCACATCGAGCACTCGTTGATGCGGGACGAGGGTGTAGCGGTCGGAAACGACCGAGAGGGTCTGCCCCGTGTCCGCGCGCACGATGGCCAGGCGGTGGGGGATGGGTTCGTAGGCATCATCCCTACCGTAATAGACGGGTTTGGTGGTGACCGGGAAATCGGCCGGGTTACCCCTCACGATCATTTCGTTCAGGTGCTCGGCCAAGTCCACAGTCCTTCGTACTCTTGCTTCATGCATGGTTTGAATCCTCCTTATTGGGTTTTTGAAAGAGCTGGTGAAGGGATAAACCCTTCCGGCAATGCCCGTTGCGGGATTCGCGCAACCGGAATCACCGGAAAGGTTCAGGCAGGCTTGCTTATGGCGCGCGGATCTGACAGGGCGAGATGTGGCGTCGGCGGGTCCTGGTGGCGCTCAGGCAGGCAACGCCCAAGGCTACGGCATCGAACATGTTATAGACCCGTTGCTGTTTCCATTTCCTGCCGGGGGGGAGATAGGCTTTGAGCTTGGGATACCTTGCGGCGATTGATTTCGCCACTTCCGCTTTCGTGGCCCAGCCGTGGCCTGCCACGGCCTTTTTCACCGTGTTGGGAGCGATACTCACGACGGTGATGCCATGGCGGCGGCCCAAGGCCGCGATCTCATCGCCAAGAACATTCAGAAGAGCTGCGTTCCGGCTCTTGCTGACGAAGGTCTTTTCGATGACCAGCACAGCAGGCCGGAAATCGCGGATCAGTCGTGCGACGGCGGCCCGGCCTTGTCTTAGCTGCTCCTCGGGTGACGGGAGTTTCTGGAAGGTTTCGACCCCGTGATAGAGGAGGCTGCCATTTTCAAGGACAGCCACCCCCATCTCGCGCGTGCCAGGATCGATTGCGAGGATTCTGTTCTTTTTAATCATGGGATGAGGGTGTTTCGAGGGAAAGCAAGGAGAGAGCCCGGCGCTCCCGGCGCAATGACTCATAGGACGCATAGCCGAACGCCACAGCATCAAAAATGCTCATCCGCTCATCCTCACTCATCCAGGGTTTGCGCATTGGGGGCAAGTGAGGTTCCAGTTCCGGAAAACGTTCGGTGAGCGCCACGGCGACCTGCCGCTTGGTCGCAGAGCCTGTTTTGGAAAAGCACAGTTGTGCCCTTCGCCGGGAGACGCGCTTGGTTCGAAGGCCGTGCTCCAAGGCAAGCGCACGGAGGTGTTCGATCAACTGGCGGGCACGCGGTCGGCGTCGGCAGCTTTTCGCGGTCGTCCGCTCCACGACCAGAACATCAGGCTGATACCGGGCGATCAACTCAGAGACCTTTTCGAGGGATCTCCGGTTTTTATCTTCACTCGCGTGCCTGACGCCCCAGTCAATCAACCCTGTGGGGCCTTCAAGGACCGCAAAGCCGAAGCCTTTGCTGGTGGGGTCAATGGCCAGGACACGCTTGGCCTCTTGAATCGGAACGTTCATGAATGGCGGCGAGCCCCGGTTGATACCAGGACGGAGAGGGACCGCAAAGCGGCCAGCTTGCGAGGAGTAACGCGCACGGTCTTCGCTGGGGCCAGTTTCTGAGCCAGCAACTGTGTCCGCGACATGGTTTCTTTTTTGACCTTCTGGTAAAGTCCGGCGAAGAGTTTCTTGGCCGGGATACGGAAGATTGCTTCATAGGCAAGCGCCGTTTCAAGCGTGGGTCTCTGGACCCGGCGCTCGTAGCGGGAAACCTTCATGCCGTCGTCACTACCCAACAGGAACGCGACTTCGGTTTGCGTAAATCCGGAGCGCTTGCGATACGTGCGCAAATAGTTTTGAAGGGGTACCGACATGGGTGGATTTATTTTTCAAGGTACTTTGCTCACACATTTTTCCTAGACTGTAAAAATAGCCGAAAACGGCTACTTTTCAGGGAACGAGAAAGCGCCGAGTTCGACCAGGCTCGGCACAGATGTCTTAATTTTAGCGGACTCGATGGGACCGATTTGGGGATGGCGGGTGATTAACCTGTGGGTGGAGGATGCCTCAGGTTCCGAGTTGTTTCCGGGTTGGACGATACCCGACTTCGCTCTACCCTACGGCGTTAAAGGGGATCTGTCCTGCCAGCATCGGCGGTGAAGATGACACGGCTGAGTTGCCACCGGTTCCGGTCCAACGACGTTCGGCTGTGGTTGACCATCATTGCCTATAACCTGGGAAACCTCTAGCGGCGGTTGGTGCTGCCGCAGAGGATCAAGAACTGGTCGCTGACGAGTTTACAGCAAAGACTGGTGAAGACAGGCGGGCGGCTGGCCAAACATGCCCGCTACTATTGGCTATTGCTGGCGGAGGGCCATCTAACGCGGTGGCTGTTTGGCAGTATGCTCCTGCGGATAGCCGGGCTGTCCCTTCCGGCGGGATAGCCGAGGCTCTGGCAGCCAGGAAATCGATCTGTCGCCACCAGGGACGGAGGGGTGTCTGACAAAACCGGATGGGAATGCCGCGGTCAACAGTTTCGGGACTCGCGTTGGGGCAGACAGGACCCTGTCCCGAGCTCCTGGACCCAGCCAAGGAAAAGTTATTTAGCTGGAACCCATCGAGGGGTATATGAGGGGTGTATAGTATGGGGCTGTTGGGAGATCAAACGGAATTTCTGGTAAACACATGACTCTGAAGAATCTGGAGGCAAAGTGGAGCGCGGACTTCTCGGGGGACAACTGTCCTCCCGTGCTTGGCCTCGCAGCGCTGTCAGAGGAGGAATCGGAGATCATTCACCAGCTTGTTGCGGCTGAACTGTCGCAATGCTCGCGTCCGCAGTGGAGAACACTCTTTGTGCTGCTGCAGGAGTTCCCGGCCTGTCTTGCTGTCTGGCTCGCCCGCAAAGCAGGCGAGGCCTATGAAGCGGGCGCATTCTGGGAGAAATTTGGTACGCTGATTGGCGTGACCATTCCGACCAATCAACGCGATAAATTTGCACAACGTTTTCGCCGCGCCTGCCGGAACACGATGGCGATATGTCTCCCACCGGAAGAACTAGGGGGTCACAATATTGTCGCCGAGTTTTTGCACCAAGCAGGATTGCCGCTCGACCGTTGTGACGGTTTTGCCCAGCACGTCCGCAAGGTGGAACGGAGCTTTGGCCTGCCAGACGCGGACGCTCCTGACGCCGGCGAGCAGTTGCGCGAAGCAGTGCTGAACAGCCTTCAGCCCATCCCAGTCCCAACCTTGAAGCGGGCATTGCGAGGTCCGGCGGGACCGCGAATCTGCGAAGTGGCGCTTAATGTGGTGCTGAAAGGTGACTTTTCTGGCATCAATCCCCGTCTGGGTCAGGAGTTAGAACGTGTATTCGAGCACGCCGGAAGCAGCACACTGCGTCGGTCAGCACACCAACCTTTTCTTTGCCTCGGTGAAGACTTCGGCTCGTTGGAAATCGTTGGCCCGCGACAGGATACTAGTCTCGTCACCGCAGGCGGGTTGACGTGGGTGGTGGATGGCCGGCGCTTCCCTACACCGCGGACTGAAGAGTTTCTGCTGAAGGTCACCGACCGACCGCGCGTGGTTTTGGAACTGGCCGGGCTTGTTTTTGGCGCTTTGCCTCCGCGCACATTTGTGCTCCGTCTCGAAGACCTAGCGGAACCTTTCATCCTGTTCGAGGAGCGCACCCGCAGACAGCGTAATGCGAGCGGGTCATTTCCCGCAGGACACTATTGGCTGCTGCATCGCGTCGCTGACACGCTGGTCGGCGCGGAGCAACGTTACGACTGGCCGGACGGCGAGCGAGCTCTCTCGCTCTTCGAAGTTCGTCCGGGTACCGAAGTCAGGCTCGAAAGCGGATCGGGCAGACATTGGCGCTTCGCCGCCGCGCTGACGCCGTTCTTCGATGCTGTGGGCCAACGCCTCGCGCACGAATCCGCCGAACCGGTCTGCTTCGGCTGGTCAGAGATGCCTTTCATCTGGTTGCCCGCCGAGGAAACGGACCAGGAGCGATTCACGCAATGGCGCGTTCACCTTCGCAACGGGGATGTTGGGCACGCTTGGAGGCTGACGCGCAGCGATGACAAAGCTGGTGGCATGGTGAAATGCGGCGTCGAGTCCGGCGACTTCCTCGTCGCGCTCTCACCGGGGCTGCACCGCCTCGAACTCATTCTGCGCCGAGGCGAACGCAGTCGCGTAGAGGTGCAGACTGACTATTGGTATTGGCAAGGTCTCGTCCGGTGTGATACCCAAGGCTTCCATCTCCTCGCAGCACCCGAGAACCTCCTTCACGCGGAGTGCCGCGGCTTCGGTTTCGGAAATACGGCCATCGGCCACCTGAGCGACCAACAACGCCGCCACACGCTGACGTTCGACGTGGGCGGCGCGCGCAAGGCGTTTCACTGGTCGCAGCCGGGCGTGTTCCTCGAATCGCTGGAGCGCCGCGCTGGACAACAGGCCGTGCCGCGTTCCAACCATCTCGGTGACGTGTTTTCCGCGAGTCTCAATTCAGACCGCTGGCTCAGAATCTGGCTGGCCGGACAAGCGGGCTGGGAAATCATCGTGGCCGGCCAATCGTGGCAGCGCGACATCGGCGGTGACCGGCGAGAGTTCGTGGAATTGAGCTTGGCGAGTTTGGCAACGGCGTTCCCACAAGGCGGCGAAGTTCGGATACGGCTGGGGGGAGGCGACCATTTAGTAGCACGCTTCAGCAGCCCATTGCAGCCCGTGGATCTCGAACGGGTAGATGATGAAGCACACGCCGGCTTCCGGTTCCACTTCCCGGAGCCAGTCGCGTGGATACGTCCGGTCCTAAGAGAATTGGCTTCCGGTCAACGACGCGATCTGGATGGCCAGCAGCTTGGCACGTCGGGACGCTGCGCTTTCACCGCCCCGGATCTCCCACAGTTCGAGTGTTCCAATGTCGTGGATGAGACTTTTCCCGGAGCGGCCTCGGGGCACCCCGTTACGCTGCATGTACCCAAGCAGGGCTGGCCGGAAGGTCTCTGGCTCATGGAACTCGAAGTGCGGCGCGATGAACATGCCGATTGGGAACTCGTCACCCTGCGCGGAGGCGTCCATGCGCCAGTGGTCGTATGCGTCCGTAATGGCCAAGCCTTGAGCACCACTCGCGCGTGCCTGTTTTGGCAATCTTGGAATCCCCAGCTAGCACAATCACCCGACTTTCGGTTCGACTTGGACGAGAATGGACGCACAGAGTTATTCGAACTGCTAGTGGACTTGATTGAGCTCCGTGAGCAAGATATGGTCTACGATTCGCGGATAGGCATGCCTCAGCTGAAGGAGGCTGTACGGTCACTCAGTCGGTTAGCGGGGCGCATGGCCCGCCAGGCAGATGGCAGTGGACTCCAGACGAATCTCCTAAACTTGGCCTGCCAAGATTCAAGCCACGCGGGTTTCGTTCACCTCCCGGGTCTTTTAGCACTGCCAGCGGGTAAGTATCGCGAATTGCCAAGCGGAGACCCACTAAACGAAGCGCTCCGACGATGCGGCCGCCTCGCCGCGGCAGATTCCGTCGCGGAAGCAGTTCGGTTTGACCTGGCATTGCTTGACTTTGGTTTCATCAGCTGCTTCGCAAACTTCGCGCAGGTTGCAGGGGCAGCGAATGGCGAGCCTTCTGCGGCCGAGTTCAATTGCTTTGCTCACGAACGATACTGGGAGAGTGTCATCGGAACTCCACAAAGCAACTATCTCGCCCCTGACTGGTCCGGCGAAGGGGCGCTGGGCAAAGCACATTACGTGTGGGCTTTGGCTGAACTGGTCAGACGATATGAGCATCAGACGCATGAACTGAGTCTCGGTGCAGCCAACGCCCTGCTACATTGCTCACCGCAGTTTCGTGTGTGGCTGCACCAGCGTTTGGCAGGCAGGGCGGTGATGTCCACGGCCGCTTGGAGTGCACCTTGGCCGAGATTTGTTGCACCGGATGTGGATTTCCTCGAAGCCGCTCCCCGCTTTGCCTCGCTGTTCGCTCTGGCCGCTCGCTCTGCTGCTGCCGGGTTGCTCGAATTTGATGAGACTCTCACCTGGCTCGAACACCATGTTGAGCGTCAATGGATGGCCGAAGAAGGGATCGCCGTCTTGGTTGGTCTCGCACCGGAACTGTTCGGCCACCAACTACTCTTTTGGGAACTTATCGTGCGAACCGCGCCCCATTAAAGGCCTGACCCTATGAATGAAACAAATCCTATCACTATGGGCCGCAGCTTAGAGACCAGCATCCGCCGCTATCTGAGGTCCGCCCTCCCGGTCAGTCGCAACTACCCAAAGCTTGCCGGAGAAATTGAGCGGCTTCTGAACCAACCGGAGCTTTTACTGAAAGGACCGTTTGTAGAAGCACTTCCAGATTTTCACAAAGTCGGCTCACTCCGAGCGTTGGCCACTGGGGAAGCACCATTGTTACATCGAGATTTCGCCCGGCTTCTCGAAAATGAATTCACTCGTCCACTGCACAAGCACCAAGGCGAGGCGTTACAAGCCATCGTGGGCGAGCGGCACAACGTAGTGGTGGCTACCGGCACCGGCAGCGGCAAGACGGAGTGTTTCCTTTATCCCATCCTCGACGCGTTGTTGAAAGAAACGCCGGAGGAGCGGAAGCGGCCGGGCGTGCGCGCGTTGCTCGTGTATCCGCTCAACGCGCTTGCCAATGACCAGCTTTACAAGCGCATCGTTCCCCTGTTCGTCGGACGCTTCGCGGCGGAGGGCATTAAGGTGGGACGCTTCACTGGCCTGACGCGTGACAACGTAAACCGTGCAAATGCAGTGCAGGATGTGATTACCTCCGACCCGTCATTGCGCAGCCTCTTTGGTGAGGCCATTCCGGCCAATTGGCAGCTTACGCGACAGGAAATGCTCGCGCATTCGCCGCACGTTCTCATCACAAACTACGCGATGCTCGAACACCTGCTGCTCTTTCCGAAGAACGCCGCCCTCTTCCGTCAGCCCATGCTGCGCTTTCTTGTGCTCGATGAAGTTCACACTTACGCTGGAGCCCAGGCGAGCGAGGTGGCGTTGTTGTTGCGGAAACTGCGACGCCGATTGGGGCTCGCGCCGGAGCAGGTTCGCTGCATCGGCACGAGCGCGAGTCTCGCGAAGGGTGTGGCGGCGGAGAAGGACATCCTTCAGTTCGCATCGGACCTTTTCGGTGCGCCATTTGCGCGGGTGATTCGCGGCGAGCGGCAGGAGCACTCGATGCTGACCGACAAGGCCGCTGGGCCGTTTTCGCTGCCACCCCGCGTATGGGCAGCGCTCGGCAACTCCATCGCCGTGCCTGATTGCTCCGATGAGCAAACGGTGGAAGCCTGGAACTCCGCGGCGTATAAATTGGAACTTCCAGACGCTCAAAAGACCGCGCTCAAGCTCACTGCCAGCGAACCCCTCGAACCGGCGCTGGCACGGATCTTCGCTCACGCAGGAGAGATGCGCGCAGCTTCGGAGGCTCTGGCGGGTGCGGGGGCAATGCCATTCGCCACGCTGGCGAAACACGTTTTCGGAGAAGAAGGACCGGATGCAGAAGCGGGTTTATCGGGGTTGATCAGCATCGGCATTCGCGCTCGGTTGCGCCCGGAAGAGTTTTCACTGTTACCCGCGCGGTATCACTTCTTTACCAACGGCGTTGACAATGTGACGGTGCGATTAGCACTTGGAGGTGAGGGCTTTTCCGAGGCGCGTCTGGGTGACCACTTCGAAGAGGCCGGCTGGAAGCTCTACCGCTTGCTCGTTTGCCGGAAATGCGGCCAACCTTACGTGGAGGGATTTCAGGACGGCACAGAACTGCTTTCTACCCGTCGCAAGGCTCCACGCGCGGAGCGCCGTATTCTGTGGATGGGCGAGCCTGCCGCCCACTTCGACGACGAGGACGATGATGGCACCGAAGGAACGGCAAACCCAGATGATGTTTGGCAGGTCAACCCTCAGACCGGTGAGATCAATCCCGCCACCGGGCCGACCGTGCCGCTGCGGTTGGTAACGCTAGCCGCCGACGATGACGGGGGCGGACGCTATCTCCGTAAGTGCCCGGCCTGCGGCGGCACCGCCGGGACGGACGCCGAGGTGGTGACCGGGTTCCATCCCGGAGACTTTGCGCTTTCCGCCGTTGTCACGGATGCGCTCTATCAAAGACTGCCGGAAAAATCGGGAGATTGGCAGACGCCGGGACGTGGTCGTCGCCTGCTAGCTTTCTCGGACAACCGTCAAGATGCCGCGTTTTTTGCGCCCTACCTCCAACGCACAAATCAGGATATCCTGTTGCGCTGGGCTGTCATGCGTGCCTTCGACACGAATCCCATAGCACAACGCCTTAATCGTCTAACCTCAAATGTTCACGACCTGCTTTCAGTCACACAGAGCTTTGTGGATCGAGACGGTGAGGTCTTCGACAATAATGACGATTTCCAGGACTTCCTTCGCGGAAAACTCGCGGCGGAATTCTGCCTTCCGAGTGGACGGCGAACCTCACTGGAGGCCCTCGGCCTCGTTCGTGTCACCTTGGACAGCGGTAGACTTGCACAGGCCGCGCAAGCCTTTCGCAACTCGCTCCCCGCGACCTTACAGCAGCACGCTGGCGCGCTGCTGGAGGCGCTCGTGGAAACTGTCCGCCGCGCCCGTTGCATCAGCAAGCCAAGCAACGTGTCGCTAGAGGAGTCATTCATCTGGGGAGAGAACCACGCGAACCGGAATTTGCGCGTCGCCCTAACGGGGACATCACCGCAGGTCCGGTTCAGTTGGATGCCGGCGCTAAACGACGCTGGGCGCGTCTACGCCAACCGCCGAAGCCATTTCCTCAAAGCGCAGCTCAAGCTGGACAACTGGGATGTCGTTTTGCGCGCCGCTTTTCAGGCACTCACGCAAGCAGCGCTGCTAGTGCAAGACACGCAACAACCGGGCGCATTTCTTGTGGACGTGAACCAGCTTGTTTTCAACGACGGACGCGCGACACCCATGCACCGTTGCCGCAAGTGCAGCCTGCGGCAATTCACCAGCGTCCTTAGCAAATGCACCACCTTTCGTTGCGACGGTGAACTGGACACGATTAGCGAGGCCGAGCGGAGCCGCGAGCAGCGCGAGGGACATTACTTCGGTCTCTACCTGCGTCAACATTACTCCGGAATGGTAGTTAAAGAGCACACCGCCGCCATCAACAACCACGTCCGTGAACAGCTTGAACGCGACTTCAAGGAAGGCAAAGTCAGTCTGTTGAGTTGCACGTCCACGATGGAACTCGGTGTGGACATCGGCGAGTTGGAGGCGGTGGTCTGCCGCAACGTGCCGCCGGGCATCCAGCACTACCAGCAGCGCACAGGTCGCGCTGGCCGGCGGGCGCAAGCCGCGCCCGTGAGTGTGACCGTGGCGCAAGACCGCAACTACGACCAGGCGGTGTTCATCGAAGCCGAGAGCTATCTGCGGCTTGAGCCGCGCACACCGTTTGTACATTTGGCGAACGAACGGCTTTTTCGACGACATCAGTTCTCGGTGCTGCTGGGAGGTTTACTCCAATATCGCAGCGTCGGACAGGACGGCGGTTCGCCTTCGCTGGCGGCGTTTTTCGGCGGGGAGTTTTCAGAAGAGCGGGAGACGATATTTGTCGCGGAGTGCGAGAAGTTTTTCGCCACTGAGGAAGGCCGCGCGCGCCTCCGCGAAGCCCAGGAGATGGGGAACGGTCTGGCCGAGTCGATGCGCGTGGACGATGCGGAGTTGGTGCGCGAGTTCTTGGAGCGTTTGAGTGAATGCGCGGCTTGGTTTGGAGAGCGGTGGCGCTATTACCACGGACGCTTCCGTGAGACCGCTGGGGATATGCAACGGGCCGGTGAGAATCACTTTTGGGCAAAACAAACCAGGAAGTGGCAGGACCAGTTGCTCATCCAACATTTCCCACGACTTGGATTTCTACCGACCTATAGCTTTCCAGTAAACAGTGTGCAATTGGAGGTCTTGTCTGGCGACCGGCCCGACCAATTCCGTCGGCCGTGGGAGGAGGACATCCTGCTGGTGCGCGATGCGCGCCTTGGGATAAGCGAATACGCGCCGGGCGCGCAGGTCATCGCGGCTGGGCGTGTGTGGGAAAGTTATGGCATCGGACAGTATCCGAAACATTTCATGCCGACACGCTACTACCGCGAGTGCCCAGAATGTCATCATGTGGAAACCGCCGAGGATCGCGCTGACTTCGGCGGTGCGTGTTCGAAGTGCTCAAGGGCTAGTCCGGTAACGGCGGCCCGCGCGTTTATCGAACCTAAGAGCTTCGTAACGTGCAGCGACAAACCAAACGGACAAGACCCAGGCCTCACCCGCCTGCGCCCCACCCCCGCACAGGAGGCGCGCCTGTTGAGCGCCGCGGATGAAGCGGCTTTTTTGCTGAACCCGGCCAACGTCGCGCGCACAAGCTGGGCGTGGCAGGACGCGAAGCAGGGTCGGATGTTTGTGGTGAACAAAGGGCGTGGTGCTGGCTTTCTCCGTTGTGGTTGCGGCTACGCCAAGCCGATCAAGAATCCTCACGATGAGCAGCAGGAAAAAACTCGCCCGCACCAGACGCCGTTCAATCTCAAGTGCGAGCGGCTGTTCTGGTATCCACACGAAGATCTCGCTCACGAATTTCCCACCGACGTGCTCCAGGTTCGTCTTGACCACACCCTGCCTGTTCCGGCCGACCTTCCGCTGGACAAACTCGACGACTGGCTCGAACGCTTCACGCGCACGCTTGCCGAAGCTGTGCGCCGCGGCGGAACCGACTTGCTTAGCATTGAGCCGCGCGAACTCGCCGCCACCGTCCGTACCCGGCTCTTCGGTTACCCAGAGGTGATTCTTTACGACACAGTAGCCGGCGGCGCGGGCTACTGCCGAATGTTGGTGGACCGGCATTCGATGCGTGACCTGCTCGCGGCAGCGCGCGACGCTTTGAATTGCCGCGCTGGCTGCACTAACGCCTGCCGCGTGTGTTTGCAAGACTACGACAACCAGCGCGTCTGGGAGAAACTCGACCGCCAGCCCGTATTGGGCTGGCTCAAGCAACAGCTCGGAACAGAACAACAACCGGCCAATCCGTATGCCCGTTTCAACGCCGCGCCACTCGATGTCCGCGAGGGCACTCCGTTGCTCCTCGCCGAGCTGGAGCGAGCCAGCCACCTTATAGCCGTGGCGCCCACCCTGTTCAATCTGCAGCATGCCGGCGAAACCCGCGACAGCTTCCTCGCGCCAGAAACTCTGGCCTTCGTGCGCAAACTGGTTGCCTGGATGGCTGGTGCTGATGGTAGAAGGCTCGAACTCGCGCTGGTACAGCCGCCGGTATTCAGCTCGGAGTTTTCCGGCAGTTTGGCCCTCTGGCATGAACTCCAACCGCGTTTGGCCGAAGGTAGTTTGAAGTTTTGGAAACTCCCACGTGGCTTCGACGCCCATTCCTGGCCACGCGCTTTGACAAATCCGGGTCGCAACGGCGGCGTGGCGTGGTTCACACAGGGCGGAGTAAGTGCTGCATTTCTGGATGAGCCGTTGCCTACGCCGCTTTGGAAGGCGTCGGGGTTCACCGCGGACGCGCTACTGGCTTTCCGCGAAGGGTGGGATGAACTAAGAGTCTCTGCACCGGCCAAGCCGTCTGATCTAATACTTCGTGAATATCGTGCGGGCGAATCTCGTGACTTGGCGAGTGACTTCGCATTCTGTCGTGGACAATCCTTCCCGCTCGTTCGCATCGAGGACCCCTACGCACTCGCGGACAACTGGCAATACCGTGCTTTACGCCGCTTCCTTGATGGGCTGGCGAAGCTGTGGCAGCAGTGGCCGACCAAACTCGAGATCAAAACTCGTGACACGGGCACACTGGAGCAGAAAGAGATGATTGCCGACCTCGAAAAAGTTCTGAAACCTCATGGCACTGCGTTGGACGTTCGGCGTATCGTCACCAGCGGTCCGCGACGCACCGATTTTCACGATCGCCGTTTGATCTTTCAACCCGATGTCAATAATCAGCACAAGCGTGTAGTCGTTCTCCTGACTGGCGGAGTGGATCGCTATTTGGACCAGAAGTTTGAGTGCGGCATCATCGCACATCGCAGCCTCTAGCCGCACCTTGGCGTGGCGGCCGCTGCCGCTTCCTTCAGCGATTTCCGAATCCCAGAGTCCCACATCGGCATTTCCGGATTGCTAATCCTGAGGGAAGGATTACCCGCGACAAGTCGCCCAGCGGTTATCGACAAATCCGAAGGAACGACCTGAAGCCCCGGCCCCCAGCGGAGACACCCCTCCGCTCCCTCAAGGGGACTCCGGGGACTTGGGGGACTCTATTCCGGATGGCAGAGTGGGCACTTCAAACAATGGCGCGCCCAGATAGCGCTTACTGTTTGGCTCAAAGCTCGCGTTGGCCCTCCCCGGCAGAGTTCCCGAAGTCCTCGTGGCCGTTGAGGGTCTCATGGGCTTCGTGAACTTCGTTATGGTTAGGGCGAGCTTGGTGTTGGCCGTAGTGCGGGCAGTTACACCCAACGAAACAGTTCGGATAGGCTGACCTTGAACGCTCGGGCGATTCTTTCCAGGTTCACCAGCGAGACGTTCCGTTCGCCGCGTTCGATCCCGCCCATGTACGTCCGGTGCAACCCGCAGAGGTCGGCGAACGCCTCCTGCGAAACCCCCAGCTTTTCGCGCCTCTTCCTGACTGCCCGGCCAAACCTGCGGCGGATATCTTCCATAGATTGGTTCTATGGTGTTGGCCTTGCACTCTTTATGTCTACAGCCGATGAGTAGCATTGCTTCGAGTTTTTCAGTTGCTCCGGTTGCCCTCTGGCGTATAATCATTGTCCACGCGAGTGGCTGCATCTTCGAGGCGGTTGGTAGGATTCGCCTGATCATTCAATTTGTGTGGGAGGGGAACTATGCGCGGGAAACGTACGGTGTCATTCTAGTTGTGCTGGTCGGTTTCCTTGGCGCCTGCAGCGGAAGCGGCGGAGGGGTTATCAATCCTCCTGCGGGAACAGGGCATAAGAGAAACGACAGATGATCTCCTCTGTCGCAGCACAACCAGTGGAGCGCGTGGAGGAAGTGCTGGACATCGATATTGGCGCCGCCGCATTTAGCGATTCAGGACTGTGCTTAGGGGGGATTCATGAAATCGCTACAAACCACAAGTATTGTCTGCCAAGTTGCACCAGAAGAAATCCAGGAAGAATGCGAGAGGCTTCTCGAAAGCAAGGTTTTTGCCCACAGCCAGCAACTACAAAAGCTTCTTGCATTCATGGTCCGACAGAGCCTTCTCAACAATCACCGCCGCATTACTCAAGCTATGATCGCCCGCGAAGTGCTGGAAACTGGTGATTTTGATTCGGTGTTTGATTCCAGTGTTCGCCGGTTGGCGGCGAGGCTGCGGGAACGTCTCCGTGACTACTACGGCAGCGGGGGACGCGATGACGCGGTCATCATCACCTTTCCCAAAGGCCAGCCTTACAGGCTCGTCGCAACGCACCGGCATTCCATAGAAACGGCGCATCCGCTAGACAACCGCGCCTTCGAAGAGTACCAAAGAGGCAGATCGTTATGGACAATGCGTACCCCCGAAAGTCTGCAAGCCGCTATGGATTGTTTCAGGCGGGCCCTCCGGTTATTTCCGGCTTACAGTCTGGCTCACTCTGCGCTTGGCGACTGTTACTCCTTCATGGCGATCTGGGGAGCGCCTCCGAGGGAAGTGATGCCCACCGCCAAGACCCACGCACTGCGGGCTCTTGAAATCGATGACAACAACCCGGAGGCTCACGCGCTCTTGGGAGCGGTTCTCTCCGCATACGATTGGGACTGGGCTTCTGCCACGCATGAATTTGAGCGCGCTCTGGCGCTTGACGATAAGAATCCAGGAACTTACTGCTGGCATGCATCGCATCTGGTCAGCCTCGGTCGCTACCGCGAGGCTATTCATGCCGCCCGCATTGCACAAGCCGCTGAGTCTCTGGTAGCCTCGGTGCTCGTCAATTCTCATGCGGCCAAGATCCTGCTCGTGGCCGGCTGCTATGAAGAGGCGGCCTCACTGCTCATGAGGATGCGCGACGAAAGCCCCGCCTTTTACCTCACGTATTTCTACCTGGGTATCCTGGACGGTATTGTGGGGAAGGCCTACCGCCCGGCAATCGAATCATTGCTAAAGGCAGCGGATTTGTCGGATCAGAATTCTTCTGTACTGTCCGTATTGGGCTCTGTCCATGCCAAGGCGGGCCACGTCTCGGATGCCGAGAGCACGCTCTCAATTCTCCTCGGCAAACGGCAGGAAATGTACGTACCTGCGACAGATCTGGCTTCCTTATATTGGGACCTCGGAAGGACTGACGAAGCCTTCGAATGTCTGGAACGCGCCTTCGAAGAGAAATGCATATTCCTTTCCTGGCTGGCTTCCTGGCCTCCTCTTAAGGACTTGGCCCATGACCTGCGGGGAGATGGCATCCTGCGCCGTATGGGTCTCAACAACTAAACCTATACAGTAGTTGCATCGCAGGTCACAAAAAAGTTACACACTTTTCCCTGGCCCCCCCTTGAGGTATCATCCTGGCATTCGATCCAGCACAGAGTTGCTGTGATTCCAATTTGGGTTTAGGCACGGCCAAGGAAGTGGCTCGTTCATGGAAGAGCACCTAATCAAGGGATCACCTGTAACTCAACTCGCAGTGATCTATTGTTTTCATCCTCCCATTGGCAGCACTCAAAGATAAGAAAGGAAAATGTATGGCACATCAACGAACGTATTCATGGATCATATGCGCAGGAACTGTTTTGAGTTTCCTTCTGATGGCCTTGCCGATGGCGACGGCGTATGCCCCTCCTCAGGGGCGGCATGAACGCCATATGGCGCAAGTGGAGGAGTCGGCAAAGCCCATGGGTGTTGCCGGCGGCGTAAGTTTTCAAGACCCCGCCTCGTACGACAAGACTTTCGACGACATCGTCACCTTCCTTAAAAAGCAGGGATACACAATCGATTCGGCAAGCAAGGACGCCGGCACAATTTCTACCTCGATGTCGATAAAAGGCCACTGGAGGCAGACCGGCACAAGAGTCAGCGTTTCACTCATCCGCGACAGTAAAACCGTAACGTCAGTGAGAGTTGCCGTCACCGAACAAAAACGCTATAAGGCGCTCCAGACCGAGCCGTGGGGAAATCCGAAGGTAGACAAAGCAAAGTCATCCGCGCTTGCGGGAAAGATGAAAGCGGCGCTGTCCCAATCCGACTGTGAGTGAACCCGAACGGGCTTGGGGTGGCGGGCGTATCGCGGCGCTTAGCCTTCGGTGCGGACTGCGCTGTGCGTGTGTGATAGTGCGCGCTAAATGGATTGATGGGACTTGACTGAATCGTATTGGGAAAATTTGGTCAACAAAAAGGAGCACGCATATGAGGACTATGCAAAAAAGGAAGCGGCATGCGCAGAATAGATTGATGGCAGGAATAATTTTGATGGCTGTGGCATTGGGAGGCTCCAGCAGCCAACTGTTAGCCCGCAAGAAGAACAAAAAAGAACCACCCGCCCCCCAGCAAGTCCAGGTCTCGGCGGAACTGCCAACCGTAACACCGCTTGCAGGGACGAACCTTTCCCAGGAGAAAGGGAATGTACGAATTTCAGTAGGCTTGGTCTCGTACAAAATCGGCCTTGTATATGTTTCCCATGCCCAGCGGACAAACCCTGGCTTCAAAGAGGCATTCCTGCTGCCGCACAACCAGACGGACGTTTTCATCGAACGGACATGTACCCCAATCGCCCGAATCTTTCCGAACCGGCTGGAGTTTCTCGTGTCGGTAAATAACGACATGGATCATGTATTCCGCGGCAGTGGAATGTTCGTCCGGTATCAAGTCGCGGGCAAGGACATGGCCGTGGACCAAAGTGCCTGGTCTGACCTGGCTAATGCGATCATTCCTCCGCGCGGATCTCAGCAGGTAGCCATCTATGGTCCAGCCATCAATACGCTGGGCGCAAACGGAACGCTCGGCCTTTTCTTTGATGATGTGGTCACGGCAGAGAATGCGGCCGGCGACGTGACTCAGCGCGCGAGCTTTGATTGGTACTTTCAACTGAACCTCCAGGATCAAGAACAACAGGCCGAGGAACCTCCGCCAGACCGCATGTTTGTCGGGCCGGGCCATCCCATCCCTCCGTGTCAAGTCCCAGTTCCCGTTTCCGGGTATTGATGGAGGAGATGGGTTTTCGAATCATGCGCCGTGACTTCTCGCGCAAGGACGACAAGAAATCGGAACCTGTTTTGTGAACAACGGCCCTGAAACACGGAGGGGGCAGAGGATGAATAAACGATTTTTGTTGGTTGCCTGCATCGCTTGCCTTTCACTTGGTCTGGGGTCGTGTGGAAGTACGGGTGGAGGCGGACAGAGTGGTGGCTCGAACCCGTCGTCGTTAAACCCCACGGGCGCACTTGCCGTCCCTTCGATCCTGGTATCCGGGCAGCAAACACAGGTGACGATTACGTCCTTCGTTGAAGGCTCTGCCGCTAGCACTCAGGTCCAGCTCTTCAATTTGTCCGGAGGGACATCGTCTCTTATCGGCACGATGAGCGATGATGGCCAGGGCGGCGATCAGGTTGCCGGAGACCACGCCTATACGATTACGACGAGTTTAACGGCGCCGGCCGCAGCGTCGCTTCCATTGGAAATTGTGGCTTCGGGTGGCACCGCAAGTAGTGGGAGCATAGATTTCTCAGTGCAGGTTGCCCAGATTCCATCCTACCCGACTGCTACGGACTTGAATCAAGCCGAAGCTCAGCTTTTTAACACTGCAATAGAAACAAGGACGATCCTTGCCGGCCCTAATTGGGCCACACAAACCCTCCTCCATGACATTAGCGGGAACTTAAACTCCATGTTCGGCCAGTTTGAAGCAGTCAGAAATCAGAATGCTCCACTACAGTCGGCAAAAACGATGATCCGTAAGAGCATAAGGCATCAACTGGCTGACACGCTTGCCGGAACAAGCGGCGACGCATTCACATCCGGCTTATTGAGTCCCGCAGAGAATGCCGTATCCTGCGACCAACTCTTAGAATCTCTCGGCGGCTTTCGTGGGAGTTACCCCAACGCATTGTCGTTGAACGACCCACGGCTGCAACAATTTGCTCAAGAATTGACTACGATATGTTCGACTGCTTCTACCTGCCAAGGCGCTTTTACTCAAAGTGATTTCCTTGGCGATAATATTGCCGCAGCGGAGTGGGCGAATGAATATATCGTAACGGGTCAGAGCCTACCTACTCCTATTTCGGGATGCAGCGGGGGCGTAAGCCAAAGCTTGGCAGGTGTCGCAGTTAAAGCGGAGCTAGGGCAGTTTACTGACCTTGCAGGCCAGGGAATCACCTCGCTGGCCGATGCCGGACAAATCGTTACACAGGTTGTGGGGCAGGCGGTGAATTACCTTATTGGTTGGATCGTGGATAGCTCCGGCAAGCAGACGGCCACCATCGCACAGGTTGCTCCGAATGAGACGTTTGGCGCTCCTACGGGCACGTACAACTTGGCTACTAGCTTCGGGAGCGATACGGCGAATGGGACCATCACGAACACGCCGGTCTACCCGAAATCGATCACGAACGTCAGCCCGTCACCGGGCGTGAACATAACGGTTGCGCCTCCCTATGTCACAGGCCTGACCCCGTCTCTCGGGCCAGTAGGGACGGTTGTTTCAATTGCAGGAAGCGGGTTCGATACGACCCCCGCCGGCAATCAGGTAACGTTTAACGGCACCGCCGCTCTGGTCAGCGGTTCCACGGCATCATCGATCGCGACAAGCGTTCCCGCCGGAGCCACCTCGGGCCCGGTTACCGTAGTGACAAGCAGTGGTTCAACCACGAGCTCTATGGATTTCACCGTGAGTGGTTCCGTGACCAATCCCATCCCCGCAATCTCTTCTCTTTCGCCCACCTCTGCTGCCGCAGGTTCAACATCCCAAACTCTGACCATTAACGGCAGTAATTTCTTGAATATTTCCTCCGTAAACTTTAACGGGTCGGTACGCACTCCGGTATTTGTCAGCAGCACACAGCTCACCGTTGCGCTTATAGCCGTCGACCTTGCCACGGCTGGGACGTTCCCGGTTTCCGTGACCAATCCGAGTCCGGGCGGGGGAACTTCGAATGTCATCGATTTCACGGTCTCGGCGGGAAGTGCGGGTAGCGTGACACTCAGCCCGACTTCAGTCACAGTTCCCGAAGGGGGTGCGCAAACCTTTACAGCAAGCGTAGTAGGCAGCACCACAGGTGTGACCTGGACGATCCAGGAAGGATCGTCTGGGGGAACAATTGTGAATTCCACTGCGACCTCGGCCGTCTATGTACCTCCCGGTACTACCGGTACGTTTCACGTTGTGGCGACCAGCGTGGATAATTCTGCTGAAAGCTCGACAGCCACGGTGACTGTTGCGCCGGCTATGCCGTTGGTCGTTTTGCATTCTTTCCTCGGCCCCACTCAAGGAGATGGAGCCATGCCGGAATCTATCCTAATCCAGGCCAGCGACGGCAATTTCTATGGAACCACAACTGGCATAACTGGGTCAGGCACGGGCATGGGGACCATCTTCGAGGTGGATGCCTCTGGCAACGAGACTGTCCTGCATTCGTTTTCGGGCCTGGATGGAGCGGAACCCCAAGCCGGTCTGATCCAGGCCAGTGACGGTTATTTCTACGGAACTACTTCCTACGGCGGCACCGCTGGTTACGGCACAGCCTTCGAATTGGACCCCTCGGGCAACCTCGTGGTCCTTCATTCCTTCACTGCGCCTGAAGGGGTATCACCTGCTGCCTCTCTGATGCAAGCTTCCGACGGGAACTTCTATGGAACCGCCTGGAGTGGCGGAGCAGGGGCAGGCACGGTCTTCAAAATGGACGCCTCGGGAAACGTCACCCTCCTGCACTCATTCTCGGGTTCTGACGGGGGTTCGCCGACTGCAGGCCTCATTGAGGCCAGTGATGGAAATTTCTACGGAACGACCTCTCAAGGGGGAACATCCTCGACATGCAGCGGGGGCTGTGGGACAGTGTTCAGGATGGATGCCTTGGGCAGTGTGACTGTCCTGCATTCCTTCTCCGGGTCCGACGGGATGAGCCCCTACGCAAGTTTGATCAAGGCCAGCGACGGCAATTTCTATGGAACAACGTCTGGCGGCGGAGCTCCTTGGAAGGGCACTATTTTCAAGATAGACCCTACAGGAAACCTTACGGTCCTGCACTCGTTCTCCGGCCCTGACGGGGTGAGTCCCTACGTGAGTTTGATCCAGGCCAGCGACGGCAATTTCTATGGTACAACATCTGGCGGGGGACCACAGGGCCTCGGGACCGTTTTCAAAATGGATGCCTCAGGCAATGTGACTGTCCTCCATTACTTCTCCGGTTCGGATGGCACGGAGCCTCTTCGCGGGGTCATCCAAGGGACGGACAGAAACTTGTACGGTACCACAAGCGGTGGCGGGGTTGGGTTTGGCGTGGTTTTTCGGCTCGATCTTCCGTCATCGACCCCATAGCGTTGTGGCTCTCTGCTTCAATGCTGTTCTTGTTTTGGGAAGGCGGCAGGCTGCTTGAGCAGCAAGCTCGAAGGAAAGACGGCCGCGCTCAGCTCGCAGTTTGTGGATACCCAGAAGCAGAAGAATGCGGCTTTGGGGGAGTGGGGGGATATCGCTCACCGCATGCTCATGAAAGGTGCTCGACGGAATACATCGGAAATGGCTCCCTTATCTGACCTCACTCATGTCCTTATTGCTCCAACTGCATCGACGCTAAAACGTAATCAATCTCGCCTTGGGTGCCTGCAATACCCAGCGTATACTCCGTTCCTTTTTGATCAAATATGTTTATGGCAATCGGCTTGGTGAGAGAGGCATCTCCATGCTGAAAGCCGCGGACAATGCCTGTATCAAAGCGATAGATGGGCGGGCCTCCAGTGACCAAAAGCATGGCTTTCATATCTAGCAGAACAGAGGTAAGCACTGCTTGGTTCCCTGGCGTTGAACTTGTCACTTGATCTGGTGTGGCGCTGAGAGTGGCATTTGTGATGGCATATGCCGTAGTCAGAGTACTGCTCAGAGATGCAAATTCATCAGTATTAGTGGCGCTCATTGGAACTGATCTCATAAATAAAAAACTTCTTCCGTTGGTAAACGTCTTCGATACGACGACGGCAGGATTCCCCTTGCCGGTCTTGCTTACCCCCGTCCATGGCACCCGGAAAGTGATTCCTTGGAGCGAGAATGTTGAGGAATCTGTAGTGGAAACGGGATGAAGGATTCGTGTTATTGGCTTCACGTCAAGCGTTCCCCCGGAATATTGAACAAGATATTGGATCGCTTGCATAGCTTCGGCGGTCTTCGGCGAGACGCTGGCCTGAGTAGCATTATTCGTCTGCGTCTCAGAAGATGGAGAGCGATGGGCTACATAATACCATGCCGCGCCGGAGACGAAGGCCACGACTACGACAAGCAGAATAATGATCAGCGCACTCCCGTTTTGGGTCCTGTATTTCAAGAGGACAAATAGAGTTGTGTAAAGGCCTTTGCAATAACGGTAACACTTGCACTGTTAAAGTAAAGGAGAGAGCGTGCTACTGAGAAAATCGCAGAAAATGCAGGGTGCGTTACGCTGGGGGATAATCCGACTGGATGCGAGAAAGCCGCGTCTTTGTTCGTATTGCGAACTCTATATACTTCGTTCGCGGCGACGCGATGGGGCAATCCTCTAGTCGGACCGGGGGACTCCGGGGACTTGGGGGACTTTATTCGGGTACAGAACAGTAAGGCTTCTCCTTAAAGCAAAGGCAATCCTTGCGGGCCTTCCTCGCTGCTCCCTTCCCCAGCGGAGTCCCCAGAGTCCCCCAAGTCCCCCGAATCAGCGCCGACCCCGTACTTTTCAAACAACCGGGCTAGCTTCGGTCCTTCTGATACTGCGATGAGATAATTCCCGTGATGTTTTTCGGTTTTGAGCCCTAGCTTCCTCCGGATGAGATATCCCACCCAGTGCGGCGTGATCTTCCGCTCGAAATCCTCGCTGTGGCGGGCAATGAAGCGTTCCGCAATTTCTTTGACGGCGAGGCCCGGTGAATACGGCTCCTGCTGAAGTTCCTGAATGACCTCCAATAGTTGAGCTTCCACATCCATGCCCCGGTCGGCCACAAGGTCCCGCTGATAGTCTCTCGCGACTTGGCGAAGGGAATTGCGGGCATTGGCGTCCTCGATCACGCTCAGCAAGGGCACGAAGATCTGGGCGAGACGTGGCTCAATCGAGCGGTCCACCAGGGCGGGGTCAATCTGGCACTTTCCGTAATTCCGAAACCGGAACAGGAGCAACTTGTTCCGAAGCTCCAGGGCTTCCTGCTTGTATACCGCCGTCAGGTTGATCGGAATATCCTCTCGCAGCTTCTGCCCGCCTGTCTCTTCCGTAAGGCAGCGGCTTTCGAGCGCCCGGTCCTGAAAGAAACCTCGCGTGGATACGAGCTTCGGCCCAAAGACCGTATAGGCCCTGGGGCTGAACTCGCGGCCGTTAATGGACTCACTTCGCAAGACGGGAAATCCTCGCGCGTTGCCGTTGTTCAGGATTTTTACGATCTCCGCTTTCTCGTCCGAAAACCGAAAATCACCTTCGTCGATAATCAAGGTGCCTCGCATGGCATCGAGGATACGGAAAAGCGGAGAGACGGTGGAAGCCCCACTCGCAAAGATGGGCTTGTACAAGAGCGATCCCACTGTGAGCAAAAAACGGGTCTTGCCGGAACCCGTGTCACCTCTGAGCCTCAGATAAGGCAATTCGTTAAAAGCGTCATAGACCCAGGTGAAAAGCACGTAGTAACTGGCGATCTGCTCGAAAAGGGGTGAGATATCGACGTAGCGATGGATAAAGGTGCGAATGCTTTCGACCAGTTCCTGTTCCGTCCCATATTCCGCGGGCTCTGAAGGAAACAACACAACTTCGTTGGTGAGCAGGTTATTATGGGCCGAGTAAGGGGTCAGGCGCTGGCCGTTGACCAAGAGATTCGTCTCGTAGCGGATGTCGCCGTCTTTCGAAACGCAAAAAAGCGTCCGGTTTTCTTCCGGGTGATAGAGCATCTCGACCAGCGAACCATCGGGCAGGGCCGCCGAGACGGTTGGCCTTGCCATCTGTTTCTTGACCTTTTCGGCAGCTTTCTTGATCTCTTCGCTCATGTTAGGCAGCGAGTTCACGGAGAACGCGCAGGGCCTCCGGGAAGTTCATTTGTTCGACCCACATGAGAAAGCTCAGAACGTCGCCCGCCGCCTGGCAGCCGAAACAGTAGAAGCTCTGGGTTGCGGGATAGACCACGAGAGAGGGGCAGCGGTCATCGTGAAAAGGGCAGCGGGCAACGAAGTTCTTCCCCTCGCGTCGCAACGGGAGATACCGGCCTATAAGATCCTTGATCGCGACCAGGGATTTGATGCGCCCGACTTCCTCATCCGGCGTCGTGACAATGCGGTACGTCTCTCGGTCTGGCGGTGATGTCAGGTCTCTCTGAGGTACGGGCTCCGCCGCCTCTAACAGCCTCATAAACTCTTCCCTGCTTTTGCCCAGGCGCACAAAGAAGTCTGTTACGTCACCGCCTTCGCCCACCTCTTCCGGTAACCGGCCCAGCCGGGCATGGGGGATCAGCCGGCTGACTCGTTCGGCCCCCATGCGCCCAGCCGCGTCGTTATCAAAGCAGAGAAAGACCTTCGGAATCTCTCGAAACGCCTCGGCCCATTCCGGGCGGAAGGTGGCCGCGCCTGCTGTCGAAGTCACCGCCGCGAAGCCGTGGCCTTCCAGGACCAGCCGGTCGAATTCGCCTTCACAGATAAGGATTTGCTCAGGGGGCTTCGAGAGTACGCGCTCCCACCCATAGAGTTCGGCGTGCGCGCCCCGTGTGGCGAGCATCTTCGGGCTGTCAGACTGATCCTCGGGCTCCTTGGCCAGTTTGAAGAATGCAAACTTACCGTCGCGATCGGGGATGGGAATGGTGATCCGCTGGCCGTTCCACCCGAGCAGGTGCTTATGGATCAAAGCATCCGGGATGCCGCGCTCATTGAGAAATTTCCAAAGCCTTTGCGGCAGGCGCTGATGGTAGGCGAGCGCCTCGCTGCGGAGATCACTGGCTGAAGTCATTCTTTCAGCGTAAGGTGCGCCCGGACCCAAGCTAGACGGCCTAACTTGCCGGAAACGGCTACTTTTCCCATCTTGGCCGGGAGCCGACGGTGACTACGCTGAGAAGAATGGAGAAGGTCCCGCCTTCACAAAATCACAAAGGAAACCGCCAAACAGATCTTGAGGAATTCAAGGAGTTCTTGGGGTCAATCGCGACCCGATACTCGGATGCACAGTTGATCCAGCTACGCAGCGACATGCACAGCGCTGCACGCCTACTGTTGGATCTCTACCTGCTGAAAAGGAACTCTGGCGGAAAGGCGCCGTAGGCTTTTGACAATCATCAAATGGAAACGTAACATGAACGGCATAAAGATCCCGCCTCAGCACTCAATCATTCCATTCACATGAACAACATTGTCATCTATTGCCGCGTCTCGTCCAAAGAACAGATCGACGGAACGAGCCTCGAATCACAGGAGGAAGCGTGCCGCACGTATGCCAAACAGAAAGGGATGGAGGTTCTTAAAGTCTTCGTCGAGGAGGGCGAATCTGCCAAGTTTGCCGACCGAACGCAGCTCCTGGCTCTCATCGATTTCTGTCGCGCGAACAAGGGTCAGGTCCAATCGCTTCTAGTATGGAAGGTGGACCGGTTCGCGCGCAACTCTTCCGATTATTACGCCGTAAAGAGCACGCTGATGCGGTATGGAGTAGGACGCATCGTTTCCGTGACCGAACCTATTGATGCCAGTCCAACCGGGAAACTCATGGAAGGCGTCCTGGCCAGCTTCGCGCAGTTCGACAACGACGTGCGCGCGGCACGCA
>Ga0307374_10004081_pt1 | contig 24525 bp, 15 predicted proteins | sample OX3MG_FD_202532 | JGI IMG/M metagenome (GOLD analysis project Ga0307374, IMG submission 202532) | Soil microbial communities from Risofladan, Vaasa, Finland - OX-3 | ecosystem: Environmental > Terrestrial > Soil > Coastal area > Acid sulfate soil | place: Finland: Risofladan, Vaasa | collected... | reverse complement strand
AAACACAACTTACCAAGTGATTTTAGGTCTGGCTCGCTATGCAGGGTTACGAGCGGCAGAAGCGCTTGGTTTGGAATGGAAGCATGTGGATATGAAAAATCGAACATTGCATGTTTGTCAAACGGCTATGGAAGGGAAAATCATAAAAAATACTAAAAGTGGCAAGGCACGACCATTATATATAAGTGATGACCTGTATGTTCTGCTAGTTAATCATAAACAGGCACGTCCATCTGAAGGATTGGTTGCGAGTTCACAGGGCGGCAAGCCTTATCATCATGTTCAAAAGATATTCTCGCAATTACGCAAGAAAGCGGGACTTGAGATTGGCCGTGGATATCATGTTCTGCGCCATACATTTGCGACAAAAGCAGGTGAGCAGGGAAATGCATGGGCCTTGCAAAGGGCGTTGGGGCACGCGGATATCAAAACGACAGAGCGTTACGTCCACATGAGCGCACCACATATAAAGGCTATGATTGAGGGGATGGATGCACATTCTTCAGGATAATCCGAGTTATGCCTAGCGCGGAAGCGCTAATATCAAAGTCCTCGATTCGGATGGGCCATCATGCTCACAATGGCTTGTCGGATTTATCCAAAGCGCCCGGTTCAGTGCCAGGTATTGTCAGCGCGGCGCGTTTCTTCTTAAAGTAATCCCGGTCATAAGGGCATTGTTGACTCAAACATCAATAATGATATCAAGTGACTAGGATTGAATTTATATCCGCCTGCTTCGAATTACCCACATGGATAAGGATCATTTCCACTTTTAAAAATTATTACAAGGTAGAGTAGCCAATGAACTATTGTTCAACAGCTGGCCAGTAGCCGCTGTATACTCGGATTGATAAATTTCGGATATTGCCTATTAACGGTGGTATATGAAGTACAGGGAACTTTGAGATGGACCAGTAGCTGGAGTAAGTTAGTGCTTACAGATCGTTTTAATGAAGCATTAAGTTACGCTGAGCACGCGCACCGTACTCAGAAGCGTAAAGGCGGCGAAATCGCATATGTCGCGCACTTGCTATCTGTATGCGCACTGGTACTAGAGTATGGTGGAAGCGAAGATCAGGCCATCGCGGCCTTGTTGCACGATGCCGTCGAGGATCAGGGTGGGCATGCACGGCTCGCTGAAATTCGAGATAAATTTGGCGAACGGATAGCAATCATTGTTGCTGATTGTTCCGATGCATTTATCGAACCCAAACCGCCATGGAAGGAGCGCAAGGAACAATATATCGCTGCTCTGGCTAAACATGGACCAGCAGTCAGGTTGGTGTCCTGTGCAGACAAACTGCACAATGCCCGAGCCATCCTACGAGATTATGAAGACATGGGCGATGCACTCTGGAGCCGCTTCAAAGGCGGTAAGGAAGGCACACTATGGTATTACCGGTCGCTCGTCGATCAATACATCTCGCTGGATGTAGGAAACTTGGCAGTAGAGCTCAATCGTGTAGTTACCCAATTGGAGAAACTGACGGAGGATTCCGGGGATAAAACAGGTAGGCCGCAGCAGATTTAAGGCAGTTGCATTAATTAGAATATTTGGGGTTTCCAAAACAGGCTGACGATACAGAGGGAACCAATGGCACGTAAACAGGAATCAATATTTGAAATCTTGGCTATGTGTCCGTGGTGGGTGAGTGTCGCTGCTTCGGCGGTCGCATATGTAGCTCTGAGAGACGTTCTGCCGCACGTACATACTGGCGATAAACTGTTGGGCCCAATCGCAAAAAACTTAGGTCAACTGGCTTACATGTCAGCGCCATATGTGGCCTTTCTGTTGTTGATACCGCTTCCATTCAGTCTGTTCAATACATGGCAACGAAAGCAAACACTCGAGAATCAGAAAGGACTGAAATCCATCCGTGGCTTGGATTGGAAGAAGTTTGAGCAGTTAGTTGGAGAGGCATTCAGCCGGCAGGGATATGTAGTGACCGAAACAGGACAACGCGGAGCAGATGACGGCGTGGATTTAGTGCTACGCAAAGGCTCAGAAACATTTCTTGTGCAATGCAAGCAGTGGCGCGCCTACAAAGTAAGTGTGAATATCGTGCGGGAGCTCTATGGTGTCATGGCTGCCAAGGGGGCTGCTGGTGGTTATGTGATCACTTCTGGCAACTTTACTGAAGATGCCAAGGCATTCGCCACTGGCCGAAATGTGGAATTGATTGATGGTCCACGACTGGAGAAAATGATCGCGTCAGTCCAATCTAAGGCACGGCCACAAGCACCTGTAGCAATCACATCAAATGCCGCACCCGCATGTCCAAAATGCAATAGCCCAATGGTTAAGCGCACAGCAAGGCAGGGTGCAAATGCCGGAGGTCAGTTTTGGGGCTGTTCTATGTACCCAGGCTGTCATGGAACACGCCCGATTATATGAATCAGCTCAGTTCGGGCTGAATGCAGCCCGATAGGCTGCTATATTTCGTGGGGTATTATGTCTATTCGCGAGCCAGTGGGCGGGCTGGCGAAAACTAGCCAAGCAGTCAAGCAGTAAAGGGTTGCCGTGGCTCCACAGAATCCGGAAGAACAAGCACGAGAAATCATAGACCGTTTGCTGACTGCAGCAGGTTGGGTCGTGGTTGATAGAGATCAGGTCAATATACATGCAGCACGTGGTGTAGCAGTCCGCGAATTTACCCTTAAAGAGGGTCACGGTGAGGCCGATTACCTTCTTTATGTCGATGGCCAAGCCGCCGGTGTGATCGAGGCCAAGAAAGAAGGCGAAACGCTGTCCGGCGTTGAAATACAATCGGCCAAATACACCAAAGGTCTGCCGGATGGTTTACCAAGCTGGCATAACCCGTTGCCGTTTGCATACGAATCCACCGGTGTGGAAACGCACTTCACCAATGGTCTCGACCCAGAGCCGCGCGCCCGTCCGGTTTTCGCCTTCCATAAACCTGAAATGCTGGCTGATTGGCTGGGTTCTACTCTCCTACGAGTCGCCGAAGCCCCGGCGAATTATGGTGCAGAAGGCGGCACCTTCCTTGAGCGCCTAAGGCAAATGCCGCCGCTTCCGGACAAACTCTGGCCACCGAAGCCGCAGGCGATCGCTAACCTTGAACAGTCCCTGAGAGAAAACCGCCCGCGCGCGTTGGTGCAGATGGCTACAGGTTCGGGCAAGACATTACTCGCTATTGTGCTGGCCTACCGTCTGCTGAAATTCGCAGGTGCACGTCGTATCTTGTTTTTGGTAGATCGCGGTAATCTGGCCGACCAGACCCTCAAGGAATTCCAGCAATACACATCGCCTTACAACAATTTCAAGTTCTCCGAGGAATATATCGTCCAGAGACTAACCAGCAATACAATTGATACGACAGCACGCGTCTGTATCTGCACGATCCAGCGCATGTACTCGATTCTAAAGGGCAGGGAAATGCCGGAAGACCTGGAAGAAGAATCCCTGGATCAGGTGGGTGCACTATTTAGGCAACCGGAACCGATCGAATACAATCCGAAAATCCCCATTGAATCGTTCGACATCATCATCACCGACGAGTGCCACCGGTCCATATACAACCTATGGGCACAAGTGCTGGAATACTTCGATGCCTACCTGATAGGCCTTACCGCTACCCCCAGCAAGCAGACCTTCGGCTTCTTCAAGCAGAATCTGGTGATGGAATATAACCATGCAATGGCCGTGGCGGATGGAGTGAACGTCAATTACGACGTCTATCGCATCCGCACCAAGATCACCCATGGCGGCTCAAAAGTGGAGGCTGGGTATTCCGTGCAGATACAAGAACGGGATACCCGCAAGAGACGCTGGGAGCAACTGGATGATGATTTCAGTTATGACCCGGAGCAGCTAGATCGAAATGTGGTCACACCCGATCAAATCCGAACCGTTATCAAAGCCTTCCGGGATAAGCTCCCAACGGAAATATTTCCAGGCCGCACCGAAGTGCCCAAAACACTGATCTTTGCCAAAGACGATAATCATGCGGAAAACATCGTCGAAATCGTGCGCGAGGAATTTGGCAAAGGCAATGACTTTGCCCAAAAGATCACGTACAAGACCACCGGCGAAACACCGCAAAACCTGATTAAGTCATTTCGAAATAGCTACAACCCGCGCATAGCAGTGACGGTGGACATGGTCGCCACCGGCACCGACATCAAGCCGGTAGAAATCGTGATGTTCATGCGGGCAGTCAAATCGCGTTCGTTCTTCGAACAGATGAAAGGCCGGGGCGTACGCGTTATGAATGCCGACGATTTGAAGAGCGTTACTCCGGATGCCATCGCCAAGGACCATTTCGTTGTAGTGGATGCTGTTGGTGTTTGTGAGCAGGACCTGACGGATTCCAGCCCCATGGAGCAGAAGCCGGGCGTAAGCTTTGAAAAGCTCCTGCAGGCTGTGGCATTTGGAAATACCGAGGAAGATGTACTGACTACCTTAGCGGGGCGCCTGGCACGCATGGAACACCGGCTGAGCCCTGAAGATGACAAGCGCATACGTGAGTTGTCCGGCGGACTCAGCGTTAAAGAGTTGAGCCACCGAATTATTGAATCCATTGATCCGGATCGTTACCCAACGGATAAAGAGGCCAAGCAGGCGCGGATTGAAGCAGTGAAAGCGCTGTGCGATCCGAAACTTCGCGAAGCGCTCAACGAAATCAAGAAGAACAACGAGATCGTCATTGACACTGTCAGTGCCGATGAAGTGCTGGAATTTGGCTTTTCTAAAGATGCACTGGATCGAGCCCACGGTATGGTGCAATCCTTCGAGCAGTTCATCAAAGATAACAAAGACGAAATTACCGCACTTCAAATTCTCTATTCAAGGCCCTATAAACAGCGCCTGAACTTTGAGTCCATTAAAGAATTGGCCGATGCTATCCAGAAACCACCCTATTTGTTTAGCGAAACACAACTATGGAATGCCTATGCCGCATTGGAGAAATCCAAGGTCAAAGGCGCTAGTAGCAAGCGTATTCTCACCGATTTGGTATCACTGGTGCGCTTTGCCATGCATCAGGAAAACGAACTTGTCCCGTTCCCCGAACGCGTTAATACCAACTTCAAAGCCTGGCTGGCCTCCCAGGCCCGTCATTCCGGCGAAAGCCGGAATCCAGAGAATTCATATGGTTTCAGTCCCGAGCAACTCCACTGGCTTGAAATGATCCGCGACCACATTGCCGCAAACCTCAGCATCGAGCAGGATGACTTTGAATTACCGCCGTTTACCCAGGAAGGTGGGCTCGGCAAAGTGCATCAGTTATTCGGTGGGATACTGAATATGGTTCTTGAAGAACTGAACGAGACTTTAACGGCATGAAGTTGAACAACAACGAACTTCAGTCCTTCGACGAGTTGCCGCATGGGTGGACGGTCAGTACTCTTGGCGCGACATTGCCTCTCACATACGGGAAGGCGTTAAAGAAGGTGAGTCGTGACGAAACTGGCAAAGTACCGGTCTATGGTTCAAGCGGGCAGATTGGCGTCCATTCAGATGCGCTCACAAAGAAGCCTGCCCTCATAGTTGGTCGTAAAGGCTCTGTGGGCGAAGTGTATCGATCTCCCGTACCATGTTGGCCAATTGATACTGTCTACTTCGTGGAAGAGCGCGACGACAGTGATCTCAAATACTTTGAACAATTATTAAAGGCTCTGAAACTTTCAAAGCTCGATAAATCTACAGCCGTGCCCGGCCTGAGTCGCGATGATTACAACGCTGTCGAAGTTGCGGTCGCACCTCTCCACCAACAAAAACGCATCGTCGAGGAAATCGAAAAACAATTCTCCCGCCTCGATGAAGCCATAACTAACCTCAAGCGCGTCAAAGCCAACCTCAAGCGCTACAAAGCTGCTGTTCTCAAAGCCGCCGTTGAAGGCCGCCTAGTCGAAACCGAAGCCTCAATCGCCCGCCGCGAAGGCCGGAGCTTGCCTACGCCGCGCCCTGGCGTTTACTACGTCTACGCGATCCGGTGCCAGGACGACAGCATCTACATCGGACACACAGACAATCTCGCGCGTCGCTGGGAAGAGCACTTGGCGGGACATGCCGCAGACTGGACGAAGCAGCACAAGCCAATTCAGATCGTCCACTACGAGGAATACACATCCCGCCAAGAGGCGGCAGATCGGGAGAAATGGTTAAAGACTGGATACGGCCGCAAGTGGATGAAGCGCGAGATTGAGGCTGGAAGGGCGCGGCAGGTAGGCTACGAAACCGGCGAACAACTCCTGCATCGCATCCTCGAAACCCGCCGCCAGCAGTGGCTTGCCCGCGCCGAACAGGCAGGCGGGAAAGGCAAGGGCAAATACAAAGAACCCGCTGCGCCGGATACCACAGAATTGTCCGAATTGCCGGAGGGGTGGATATGGGCGGCATATGTTCAACTGGGCGAGATTACAACTGGATTTACTCCGTCTACCTCAGACAAAGAGAATTTTGGTGGCGACATCCCATTCTTTAAGCCAACAGATCTGGATGCTGGAGAGAATGTTATAGAGGCGAGAGAGTATCTTTCACAGAAAGGAGCTAAAAAGGGGCGACTGATTTCCGCGGGTTCTATACTAGTTACTTGTATTGGAGCAACGATAGGAAAGACCGGGGTAGCCAGGGTTGAGTGCGCGACAAATCAACAAATTAATTCTGTAACATTTGCGCCAGATTTCATTCACTCAATCTACATTTACTACTGGACAACTAGTCCTTCAGGTCAGAAGCAGATTCTCGATAACGCATCTGCTACAACCTTGCCAATAATAAATAAATCGAAGTTTGAAATACTTAGAGTTCCACTACCACCACTTGCCGAACAAAATCGTATTTCCATAGAAGTTGAGCGCAGATTATCCATTATCAATGAAGTGGAAGAGCAGTTAGATAAAACTTGCATGCGTGCTGAAAGATTACGTGCTTCTACTCTTAGTAAGATGTTCACAGGCGCATATAACCAGGATATATAAGATGCTAGTGATTAATGAAATTTAACAGGGAAAGTAAAATATGAGAGAAAAGAGGCCAACATTCCGCAAACCCAAAGCCCCACAGACGTATGGTAGTCCGGAAGAATTGTTCGCTAATCTTCCAAATCGAGAAAAAACACACGGCTATCTTCGCGGACCTCAAACTGACGCGCTACGTGATTATGTGCGCCTAAAAGATAAGTCCGATATTGCGTGTGAGCTTCCAACTGGCACAGGTAAGACCGCGGTAGGCCTTCTAATTGCAGAGTGGAATAGACGACGTACAAATGAGAAAGCCGCGTATTTGACTTTAACAAATCAGTTGGCGAAACAGGTAATGCACGAAGCAGAGAAACTTGGGGTCGAATATACAAATCTAATTGGTACAAAAGATACAAGAGACGCTGGCGAAGTTGGAAGATACTTGACTGGACAAGCTGTCGCAGTTACTACTTATTCCAATCTTTTTAATATAAAGCCAGTAATACAGGCTTCGAATATTTTAATATTTGATGATGCCCATAGTGGAGAAAATTATGTATCAAGTATGTGGACTGTGAGAGTGTCATCGGAAGACAATGAAGATATTTATAATGAATTATTGAATGCTATTAGACCTTCATTATCTGAGTCGCAATATCGTGTTGTCACTGATGCAAGTGAGTTTGCTTCCGTTGAGTTGGCTAGCGTACATCTGCATGAAGAAACGCTTTCGAATATGACAAGCGTACTAGATGAAGTAGAAGAGGCAAATATTCATTATCCTTGGATGTCGATACGAAATAACCTACCCGCTTGTTTATATTTTGTGTCATGTCGTGAGATATCGATTAGGCCAATGGTGCCTCCAACTCATACACATGCTGCATTTAGCGAATCTAAGCAGCGAATTTATATGTCAGCCACATTAGGCGGTGAAGGTGACTTACTTAGAGGTTATGGGATAACAAATATAGAGACGATTAAGGTGAAACATGCTCAATGGGGAAGGCGTTATATATTTATGCCGAGTTTATATTTTGAAGAATATGAGTGCCCAAAAGTTGTTTCATCTATCTGGAACGAAATGGAAGAACGTCGTGCACTGATACTTGCTCCATCCTTCCCTGTAGCAAGCCGGACATTCGATGCCTTGTCTGAAGATATGACTCCATCACCATCGAAACTTGAGGCACGAGACGTTGAGAACAGCCTTGAACCGTTCACGAGCGAACAGAGCGCTATTTTGTGCCTTGCTGGGCGCTATGACGGTATTGATTTGCCAGGAGATGATTGCCGGTTGCTCATTATGTCTGAAAGTCCGGGTGCCATCAGTACATTGGAGCGTCATCTCCGTGAGTATTGGAAATTAGGCCCCTTGCTCCGTCGCCGTGAAAGAACGCGTTTAATTCAAGGTATGGGACGTTGTACCCGTGATGCTACCGACTACGCAGTGATTATTCTTCTAGGCCAATCGTTAGTGGATAGCATTACTACACCGGATTTCTCGGAAACTCTTCCAGGAGAGATACAGCGAGAGCTATCTTGGGGAATGACGCAGGGAGAAGTTGCTAGAGAGGACGCGGACGCACTGAGAGAAATGATCGTCGGCTTGTTTACAGATGAAGAATACCGAAAGGGCGCGAATGAAAGCATATCTGAATTAAATATCCCCAAGCAAAACGATGTTGAATTAGGAGACCTTGAGAGCGGGAAAGCTGAAGTGTGGTACCTTCGCTCAATGTGGGCGAGTGACTATTCAAACGCATATGAAGGTGCACGGAGAGCCGCCGATAACATCAATTTACCAGAGTTAGCTGGCTATCGAGCTTGGTGGCTATTTCTTGCATCAATAGCGGCGCATTTGGGTGGCGAAATAGATAGTGAAATTGACTGCCTAAGGAGAGCAAAAAGCGTAGGAATAAATACAGGGTTTTTAGATGTATTGCTTAGACACCACAATAAAGATCAACCGAAGCTTGAAAAACAGGATTCGCTGAATGTCCAAGTCGAGTCTGTATGGAATCAGCTAGTGACTTGGGGGTGGCAGGGGCCGGGGTTCGCTAAAAAGATTGGTGAAATGCAGTCCGGCTTGTCAAATCCTGGAAAGCACACGCAGTTTCATATTGGTTTGGAACGGCTGGGACAAAGCTTAGGGGCTGAAGTAATTAGATCAACGGTGGACGGTGCGCCGGATGTGGTATGGATATTTTATAACCGTTGTTACACGTTTGAAGCAAAGGCGGGAACACTTCTTTCAAAGAAATATGTGTTACAAGCTAAAGGCCATGTCGAATGGCTAAGAGCGGAGAGACCAGATATAAGCATTTTGCCAACGGTACCGTTGATCGTATCTGCAGATAAGGTTGTGGATGAATTTGCGAAGCCTCATATCAAAGGACTGAAATATGTCTCTATAACAGAAATCCAGAAATATGGAGCAGATGTTGCTAAGGAAATATCAAAAATACGTACGCAATTCGCAGGTAAAGATTATGGTGCTGCACATGAAAAATTAAAGGTCGCCTTACGTCTAGCAAAGATGGATCAAGATTCAGTGCGCGAGTTGTTGAATACGGATTTATAAGGATTAAGGTCATTTAGTAATGAATGTAAACCAAAACTATAAAATAGTGCAGAAGCTCTGGAACTACTGCAACGTCTTACGCGACGACGGAATGTCGTATGGCGACTATGTCGAACAGCTTACGTATCTGCTGTTCCTAAAAATGGCCGATGAACGCACGAAAGCCCCTTATAACCAAGAAAATCCAATACCTACTAAATGGTCCTGGCCAGAGTTAATAAAGAAAGATGGTGAAGCCCTTTTTGAGCACTATCGCCATACCTTGGAGGCCTTAGGTAATAAACCCGGACTTCTAGGGCTGATATTCAACAAAGCACAGAACAAGTTTCAGGACCCAGCCAAACTAAGGCGATTGGTGGTTGACCTCATCGACAAAGAAGAGTGGGTTTCGATGAGCGCCGATGTGAAGGGCGACGCTTACGAAGGCCTGCTAGAAAAGAATGCCCAGGACACCAAATCCGGCGCCGGCCAATACTTTACCCCGCGACCCTTAATCCAGGGGATTGTGGATGTCATGGTTCCAAAGCCGGGTGAAACCGTCAGCGACCCGGCCTGCGGAACCGGCGGCTTCATGCTCGCGGCCTATGACTATGTAATTAAGCACAATCCAAATCTAACCAAACCTGAGAAAAAGAAACTCAAGGAAGAAACCTTCAAAGGTTGTGAACTGGTGCAGGCCACAGCGCGCCTATGCGCCATGAATATGCTGCTACACGGTATCGGAAGCCAGGATTTCGAACCTATTACAGTTGCCGATTCCCTGGCAGCTGATCCGGGCGACCGCTTCGATTTGGTGCTCACCAATCCACCCTTTGGTAAGAAGAGCAGCACCACCATCGTGGGTGAGGAAGGAAAGGTCAGCAAAGAAAAAGATATTGTCGAGCGCGATGATTTCTGGACCACCACCTCCAACAAGCAGCTCAATTTCGTACAGCATGTCAAAACCCTGCTCAAGCAGAATGGCCGCGCTGCTGTGGTGGTACCGGATAACGTGCTATTCGAAGGCGGCGCGGGTGAAACCGTGCGCCGCAAGCTCATGCATGAGTGCGACGTTCACACATTGCTGCGCCTTCCGACGGGTTTGTTCTATGCCCAAGGCGTAAAGGCTAACGTGATCTTCTTCGACAAAAAGCCAGCCTCAGAGACTCCTTGGACCAAAAAGCTCTGGATTTACGATCTACGTACCAATAAGCACTTCACCCTTAAGACCGACCCCTTGAAGCGCGAAGACCTGGACGAATTCGTGAAGTGCTATAACCCTGTCAATCGCCACCAGCGTAAAGCCACATGGTCAGATAAGTCACCCGAGGGCCGCTGGCGCGAATATAACTATGACGAACTCATGGCCCGCGACAAAGCCAGTCTCGACATTTTCTGGCTCCGCGACGAAAGCCTTTCCGAATCCGACAATCTCCCACCGCCTGATGTTATCGCCCAGGAAATCGTGGATGACTTGGAAGCAGCTCTTGAACAGTTTCGCCTTATAACCACGGACTTAAATGAGGCCTCTAAAGCAGAAAATGACTAGTCGAAAGATATCAAATAAAGCAAGTCATTGACCGGATGTCTGGAGTAAATTATGACGATCCCTACATTTGAAGATGTTAAGGTGCCAATGCTTAGGATGTTTAATGATGGTGCAGCACACAAACTAGGGGAGTTAGTTGTACCTTTATCAAAACATTTTGAGTTAAGTGACGAAGAAATAAATAAACTATTGCCAAGCGGTGGAGAAACGAAATGGCATAACCGTGTTAGCTGGGCATTATATGATCTGTATCGAGCCGGTCTTTTGGGACGAATCAGGCACGGAACTTATCAAATTAGCCCACTTGGAAAAGAGGTCCAAGCCGCGAACCCACGCTCACTCAACCGCCAAACTCTAATGCAATATCCTGCCTTTGCAGCTTGGTTGAGGGACTCAGAGGAAAAAGGTCATTCTGGATCTTCAGAAAATGCAGAAATTAAAACAACTAATGAGTCTCTTAGCATTACTCCAGAGGAGCGAATTGCAGAAGCGCATTCTGTATTACAGTGCAATCTTGTCAGCGACGTTCTTGGTTTATTAAGGAATATCGATCCATTACGCTTCGAAAAGATTGTGATCGATGTTTTATTGGCAATGGGCTATGGAGGCTCTCGTGAAGAAGCTGCGAGCCTTACCAAGGCCTCTCATGACGAGGGTATTGATGGAATTATCAACGAGGATCGACTTGGATTGGATGTCATATACGTTCAGGCAAAACGTTGGAATGAGAAGGCTACTGTTGGTCGAACAGAGATTCAGAGCTTTGTGGGCGCGTTATCCGGTAAACAGGCAAACAAGGGTATCTTTATAACTACCAGCACCTTTGCAGATACGGCCACGGCATACGTTCGACAAATACCACAAAAAGTGATTCTAATTGATGGGAATCGCTTTGCAGAGCTTATGGTGGAGCACAACATTGGTGTTACTACTCAGCGCTCTTATCAGATCAAGCAGATAGATTCAGATTATTTTGAAGATTAATAATGGAATGAATTCAAAACCCAAATAGTTGTTTACAAGTACCACCTATGAACTTGACATAACATACACAATCCCTGTATAATCTTACGTGCGCCGATTTGATTTCCAGCTTGCGGGCGCATCTAAAATAAATTCAGCTAAAGCGCGCAATGATTCCATCTAGGATTCGCCCGTTATAGCTTGAAAGGCTGGCGGGTTTTTTATTGCTTGAATATCGCCGATTTGATCATCAGCTTGCGGGCGATTCATCAAATGCAGCTAAAGCGGCAGCGTGCTTCTTCCCCTGCACCCGCCTATTGCTGTATCAACCGGGGTCAGAGGAATTGTATGAGCCAGTCTTCATCTCTGTCCGAATTCACTCATAAACACAGCTCCACTCTTCGCCGCAAGCGGCTGAGACACGCACAGCCACAGGCGAACTATTTGAATTACGCCGCCGTATGGGCGTTGAGGCTACTTTTAACGGTGAAAGACGGTAAAAGAATCCAACGCTATTTGTGCGACCAAGAGGAATTCTTTGAAGCGGTGGGTATCCCGCCAATGGAACCCAGCTGCGGGTCAGATAACCTTAGGGCGATTCTCTGGGAGCAATTGCCGGCGTTGGAAGAAAGCTTACCCCCCGATATGGCGGTATTAAGCGAGAACATTCAATTGCTGGGAGATGCCCTTGATCTAACAAATATAGAACGCGACATCTTAGCCTTTGCGGTCGTTTTGTATACGGTCAGTTGGCTCGAAAACTCTGCAGATACGCTGGGGGTTCTGGATACCCAGCGTGCGTGCAACGCTCTTGCAACGGCACTCTTGCTGGAGGAATCCGACGTACGCCGGGCATTGGCCCCGGATGCCACTCTGGCAGCTGCGGGCATACTGAGAGTGCGGGCTGATATGGGCGATCTCAAAACAAAATTACAGCTTCTTCGTTCCCTCGCCGATGTTCTGCTGACTAAACAGGACAATACACAGGTGATGTTGCAGCCATTTTTCCACACCTCACCGCCTGCAGCCCTCACACGGGAAGATTTCCCGCATGCAACCGCGGAGTGGTCGTTGGTAGCGAGATATCTCGAATCAACACTACATGACCACAAATCTGGAATTAACGTGCTTATCTATGGTTCCCCGGGCTCAGGTAAGACCGCATGGGTGGGGGCACTTGCCAAGGAGTTACATCTAGAGCTGTGTGAAGTTGCGACGCAGGACACCGAAGGTCAGCCCCTTAAGGGCCAAGAGCGGTTTTGCGCCTTTTTGTTAGCCCAGCGAGCATTGCGACGAATGCGCCGGCATGTGCTGCTCTTTGATGAGGTAGAAGACGCGCTGCCGCAACTAAGCATGGAGGTATTAGGCGTACGAATGCGGGGGTCGGGTTCCATCAGCAAGGCATCTATGAACCAAGTGCTGGAGCAAAATTATGTCCCCTGCATTTGGGTGAGCAATTCCATTGAGCAATTTGATCCCGCCTTTCTAAGACGGTACGACCTGATATTTGAGATGCCTCGACCCACCAGGCGTATCCGCAAGATGATGTTACGTCGTTTTCTTGAAGACCTCCCGATCACCGACAGCTGGTTGAATAATATGGCCGACAACCGGGATTTAATGCCCGGTGTTATTGAACGGGCCAGCAAAGTGGTACGCAACATACGTCCCAATACGCCAAAGGAATCTGAAACGATTCTGAATCAGGTATTGAAGGGCACGTTGGAGGCGATGGGGTACTCTGCCGGGCTTGCCAAAACCCCTGTAAATTCGTTGCCCTACAGCCTTGATTATGTGAATGCCGATATAGATCTAGCCGGCGTGCGAGATGGTTTGAGAATGCGGGGCTGTGGGAGCTTGTGCCTGTACGGAGCGTCAGGCACAGGCAAGTCCGAATATGGCCGATATCTTGCACGAGAGCTCGATCGGCCAATTATCATAAGAAAATGTTCAGATCTGCTTAGCATGTACGTCGGTGGCACCGAAAGAAACATCGCCAATGCCTTCAAACAGGTATCGGAAGACGGCGCCATCCTGCTGATCGACGAGGCGGACAGTCTACTGAGGGATCGTCTCCTTTCTCACCACTCCTGGGAAGTCACCTTAGTGAACGAATTGCTGACCCAAATGGAGAACTACCCAGGCATCTTCATCGCAACCAGCAATTTAATGGACAACATTGATTTGGCCGCATTGCGACGGTTTACGATGAAGGTAAAGTTTAATTATCTAAAGCCTCAGCAGAGTCTGGCCTTACTGGGGCAAATATGTACTGGGAAGGGTGAATTTTCAGAGGCATTAAAACGACGGATTCAGATTCTCGAATTCGGTCCAGGTGATGTAGCCACTGCGGTTGCCCAGGCGGCATTATGCCGGGGACCCGTTTCAGCAGATGCTCTGGTGACTGTCTTGGAGCGTGAGTGCGCGCTCAAGAACAGAGGTATCAGACCTTTCCTCGGCTTTACTGGCACCGCGGCAAGTGTGTAGGCCATGTAGGCCATGTAGGCTGTGTAGGCACGTTGACAAAGCTCCCATAGGGAAGTGGATATAAATACTTTTAACGAATGCCTACATAGCCTACACAGGCTACACATCACTGACTACTGATTGTCCGCTTAAGCGCATGGTAATCATTTAAATTCCTTCTTATGTTTGCCAGAACTGCTTACCGTGAATAAATACTACTGAACAAGGCACATACACGGAATATTCTCGGGTTTTCGTGGGACCTTCATATTGACGGCGAGATCCAGTCATGCGTGATGTATACCCTTGAAGTATGGACGGTGCCAATGTTAGACAGGATATTTAATTTATGAAAACCGATTCAAGTATAAATAAACAAAAAGTCGATTCAAACGTAATCCCATTTTCAAGTGCGAAAAAGTTGGCAGCCAAAAAGTCTCTCTGCAAATCCGCTGAGGAGGAACGTTCGGAGATCGACAGAATCAACGAAGATTTTAATTACATAACGCTTATTAATAATCCGACCGAGGCGATGCAACTAGCGGCAGTGGAAAAATGGGGTAACGTCATTCGATACCTGGATAATCCGTCAGAGGCCGTGAAGATCGCGGCGGTTACCAATTGGCCAGAGGCAATAGGTTACATAGACAATCCATCTCGGCGCGTCCTTGAAGCAGCCGAAACGGCTCGCAATAGCGGCATCTGCGCTGAGCGCGTTGTGGAGAAGAGTTTTCAGGATGGGTACCACAACGGATTTTTTGAAGGCCTTGATTACATTTACGGGCTGATATCCAAAGAACTTGGCATAGAAATCTCTACTTCTATGCCGCAGGATGAAGCCATTCGGCTCATAAAAAATGCATTAAAATGAAAGGGATGACCTGCCTATCGCTGACGGTTTTGGGTACGGCGTTTTCTGGTGAGAAAAATCTTAGTGGGACACCTGAGACCCACGGGCAATGGGTTTGGGGATACCGGTCTGGGATGCCAAGCGTGTAAAACCAAGGGGGGAGTAGAAATCACTTACAACATTGCCGGCGTCGACGTTGAGCGTTATCCGGTCTATGAATGCATAACCTTATAACAATTAAGGAATGATTGTCCCTTTTCTGTTAGCCAGAATTGTCCGTCTTTTGAAACGGCTATTAGCCCCATTTTTAATAAAATATGAATTTGCAAAACTAAACAATATTTCATTGCCGTCTCATCATCACAACAAGTGTCAGCGCCGTGAATGAGCCTGCTCTCTGCTTCACTAAGCGTGGTTATATTATGTGACCAATACAATTGCAACTTATCAAGCATAAATCCTATATCGTAGTTAGATATGTTATTCAGCTTAATCAAAGTCAGATCTTCAGCACTCAAATCACCGAGATCCGTCATAATTTCGTATTCTTCGGTAAAAGGCTCTAGTGCTTTCCAATATTGCCGTTCTGCTTCAAGTTCTGCTTCAAGAATAGCTGCAGTCTGTTTATCTCGTTCTGCCTGACTTGTTTGCATGCTTTCCTTCATAACTGTTTTGATAAGTGTTTGTGTTGGATTTGTCATACTATATTTTATCCTCTAAATAATTTGTAATTCTTGGGCGTCGCTAATGCCGGAGGGTATTCAACGGGTTCCGGCAGCTGTCTAATACTTTATTTAAATGACTACACGGCCTACACTGCCTGCACATCGTTGTTGTTCGCCCCATTGCGCCCTATTCGGGCTTTCAACCTAGTCGTCAAGCTGTCAATGCTTAATCCGGGGTGTATATCACCCAAGCCATGCTGCTTGTTTAATGACAGTCCGTGGTAAATGCAGCCACTGCTTGACCTCGATTTCGTCAAGCCTCGTTCAACTAATTTATTAAAAAACCTGTTGCTGCTAAGGGGACGTCCGCCGTTGTCAACGGTATAAAATTTATAGGAATCATAGAGAGCGCCTGCACGCTCATGCTCCGACGGTTCCATCGAACACATGTCATCAAGCCACTGCTGGAGTTTATCCATCTCCCGCCGGTATTCGTTCGTTGCGTCTTTAATGCATTCTGGTTCTGTTAACCCCTGCTGCTGATATTTCAGACAGCCCTGAACCGCCCAATTCAAGATACCTGGCAACTCGTTTTCCAGTTTGGCAAGCAGAGTCCTATCCTGCTGTTCGGCAGGTATTGTCACGTTGAACGGGATCAGACGAATTCTGCGCCACATGGCGTGGCCGTCACCGGCATTCGGCTTGTGGTTGGTACATATCCATACCTTAAAGTAGGGCGTGAATTCAAAATCCTCTTGGTACAGATAACGCGCATTTACGCGGTCTCCACCCGTCAATTTCTTAATGCGTTCCTCATCAAATCGCTTCCCCTCATTGATTTCCGATACTGTGACCAGGCGGGCACCTTCGAGCCTGGCAATATCGTTCGATTGCCTGCTATACGAGGTCGACATCAACGTATCCGCTGACATCGCTCTGGCATGGTCACCCAGTAACCTACGTATGGTTTCGATAAAGACGGTTTTCCCATTTGCCCCTGCACCGCAGAGCATAAACAGGATCTGTTCATCTGTTTTGCCAGTCAGGGTGTATCCGATTGCTTTTTGAATGTATTCGATCAAAGTCTGATCGCCGTCAAATATTGTGTTAAGGAACCCCAACCATATCGCGCATTCGGTAGCGTCGCTGTAGGGTGCTCGTACATATTTGGTTATCAGATATTCGGGAGCATTTGGCAGTAGCTTGCCCGTAGCTAGATCCACTACTCCATTTTCAACACCAAGAAAAATTGGATTTGCGTCGAGCGTCGCCTGTGAGACGGCTATTCCGGGCTGTGTTATCGCCAAATCGACCATCGCTTGCAGGCGGCCCTTATTCTGGCTTGCCAGAGCAAACCGTGACACTTCCCTTTGCTGTTCGGCACTGTCCAGGAATGCAGCTTCAACATGGATGCTCTTGGCGACTTGACAGGCCATAGCAAGTATCTCGTGGGCATTCACCGCGCTCCAGCGGTCATCTTTCCACACCATCCATTGCTTGTGCTCGGTTATATAACGAATTGTTCCGTAATATCGGCTTGCAAAGCGCTCAGCATTGCCCAGGTCACTGCAATTTGGAGCTGTTGATGGGATGCTTGAAGCGTCTGTGTACTGGATAGCCAGAAACTCTTGCAAATCTTTAATGGTCTTTTCGGAACAATGTCCATGCTGGCATTTGAATCCGGGTCCTGCGTAACCGTTGTAATGGGCCTGAAAATAGGCTGTTCCGTCATTGCCTGTCGTATGCGTGTCCCGCCAGGGGCACAGAATGTCATACGCGCCCGTTTTTCCTGAGATAGGCCCTTTCACCAAGCCTTTGTTCTGTAACGCGGCCAGAATCGGATCTAGCGCCGAATTGGGACCATTAGCGCCCGAGTGGGTGTTGTTGTCGCTGGTTAAAGCGTTGAAGTGGCTGCGTATGGTATCTGCTGAGTAAGTCGGTATTTCATTGACAGCAATCAGACGAGTCACGAATGGGGGTCCCTTCGGTCTGCCATCCTGCGCAATCTTGTGCCAGGTAAAACCCGGCAGCCGCATCACCCGGGGCAGGTCCTTTACCGACTTGTCGCCATCGAAAGTTTCGATAATTGCTTTCTGTATTGTTTCAAAATCGTTCAACGGTAAACCGTTAACCAACCAGTAGGCATGATACCGGCCAGCCGAGGACTCCACGATTATCTGAGGTTTTAAAGGAAAATCCGTGACAGGCCCCAACGGAGCCCCATCCAGGTCAACGAAGACGGCTCTCACACCAACTATATTCGTCTGCTTTCGGCCGGCTCCATTAGTTTTGTTCACGGTAACGAATACGCCAGCACCTCGGGCGTTGAGTCTGGTCAACTCAGCCCGGTGTTCGGCGAAAGTCCCGTTGAGCACGCGAACCAAGTCGGGGTTCTTATCAATAGCGGAATCGCTAAAAGTCTGAAATGTGAACTGTCCACTCGGATCCAAGCAGTTTAAAAAGCGCTCAGATTCATCGAAATTCTGGTTCATTGGAACATTGCTACAGCAATTTTCATTGTTTTGTGAAATATTTAACATTATTATTCCTTTTAATTTCATTATTTTTATTCGTCTCTATAATGACCGCATGCTGATTTACCCATTCGAATAATTCTCGTACTCGGTAGCGGACCGTCCGTGGACCAAGGTAGAAAATCGGCAACTTGCGCTTTGAAGTCCAATCCTCGATTGTCCTAACGGATAACCCAGTAATGAGTGCTGCGATTTCCTTGTCCACAAGTTCATCGCCGCCAAAAGTCATGTCATGTAATCGGAATGGTTGTGTCATGTACGCTCCTGTTTGTATTCTTGCGTATTCTTATTTATTCGGCTGGATGGCGTATTTAGCGGATAATAGTGGCTTATGTCTAGAAAATATTCTATAATGTAAAGATGCGCAGGCAATACAATCAGTCAGAAAAACTAAAAATCGTTAAGGAGGTGAAAGGCCGCAGAAGCGGACGTTCTATAGAGGACGCGTGCGAAGACCAAGGAATCAACAGAAGTCAATATTTCAGGTGGAGAAAAGCATTCGAATTGGGGGGTCCAGCTGGTTTGGCAACGAAATCACGTCGTCCGAAAAGAATTGTTCGGAAATTGTCGTCGAAAATGCAGAAGTTAATTATAGAGGAGGCGAATTCAGGACAATTTAAATCTCCCGCCGAAATTACCCGGAATTTAAAATCTCGGGGCTTTAAAATATCGAATAAAACTGTCGGAAAAATCCTCATATCAGCAGGAATGTACGATTTTAAATACGACCAGAAGACGGGAAAGCGAAAAGGAAAGCGCAGGTACATTATAATTAAAGCACAGATAGCACATTGCACTTTTAAATCTCCAGCGACTGCATAGACTAGCCCATCGAGCAATGCATACCCATTTTTCGACAACAACTTGGCCTCAGATCAATAGAAGGGTTAGTTCGGACCTGAATAATTGTTGCTCCATTGTTACCTAAATCCCTGTCAGGCCACCGTACTGCATTGATTTCGTGGATATTTCATCGCTTCAATCGATTGGTCATGCCGATTCAACAATTTGACCCAATTTGCCTGCAATCCCCTCAATTAAAGTGCTCCAGCCACGTTCTGCGACGGTCTCAAGCTAAATAATTTAATGACAATGAAGAACCTAATGCGAGTGATATCTGAAAAGTATGGCCTGCAGTATTATGTCGGTTCGGCTTGCACGCATCATCCTTTTGCACCGTTTTGCCCACGAGAAACGCATACAGGCGAGTGTGCAGTCAGTCACAAATTGCGAGTCGCAACATTTGATCGCGATTTTGCTGGACGAAAAAAAAGGCTCAGACAGGAACGCGCGCGGCGTAAACGCGAAAGAAAAGAGTCTTATCGGTTACGGATTGCGAAAAAGATGGAAACTCAGAATTCATTCGTGTGGAAGATGAAACAACGATTAAAAAGAGTGAGAGAAATTAAAAAGGCCGAAATCGACTGACTCCAACTTTATAATCGTGGCTCTACCGAGTCTAACTTCTAGGAAATTAAAAAATGAATATGCAAACTGACTCAGTATCACTTCTCCGATTGCGTGATGTCTGTGCAAGAACCGAATTATCGCGTGCGCGGCTCTATCAGCTTCAAAAAATTGGTGAATTTCCACAAAGCTTTAGACTAGCTGGGGGCAGGGCTGTCGCGTGGCGCAGCGATGAAATCGCAGCATGGATTGATGCCCGACCACGCTCGAATGTGGTCATTTAAGCTACTATTTCTTTTTTGTCGTTATAACATTACCAATAATAATTGAGGCCATAGGTAATTTCATGCCTGCGTTTATTGTCAACGGCCCCGACATTCCGGACCGGTTGCTTGAAGCCCATGAAGATGGACGTGTAGTCTTTTTCTGCGGTGCGGGTATTTCGTACCCTGCCAAACTCCCTGATTTTAAGGGCTTGGTATCTAGGCTCTATACAGAGTTAGTAGTAACGCCAAATGCTGTTCAAATGGCAGCGATTAGCAACAAACAGTACGACACAGCAATTGGGCTACTAGAGTTACATGTTCTAGGAGGGCGCTCCAGGGTACGAAAAGAGCTTGCCAAGATCCTTACACCCGATCTACAAGCAGAAGGAGCACTGACGACACATGAGGCCTTATTGACATTGGCAAGATGCACCGATGGCCCTTTGAGGCTTGTCACAACTAACTTTGATCGCCTATTTGAGGAAGTAATATCAAGAAAAAACCTGCCTATCAAGACGTTCAAGGCACCGCTGTTGCCAGTCCCCAAACAGCGTTGGGACGGTTTGGTGTACCTACATGGTTTGTTGGATCTAGAGCCTACGGACTTAATGCTTGATCAACTTGTCGTTTCGAGTGGAGATTTCGGCTTGGCTTACCTTACCGAACGTTGGGCAGCACGATTCGTTAGTGAGATGTTCCGGAACTACAAGATTTGCTTCGTTGGTTACAGTATTAACGACCCGGTGCTGCGCTACATGATGGATGCACTTGCCGCCGATAGGTTGTTGGGCGAGTCAACCATCGAGATGTTTGCATTTGGCGACTACGACCCAACAAAAGTAGGTTCGTTAGAAAATTGCGAGGCAGAATGGAAAGCTAAGAACGTAACGCCCATCCTATATAGTAATGAGACCGGTCATTCAATACTGCACAAGACACTACACGAGTGGTCAACAACTTTCCGCGATGGCATCTATGGTAAGCAGATGTTGGTACGCCAGCATGCTGGAACTTCGCCGGTGGTTCCTTCGCGGTTTGACTTTGCAGTCGGCAGGGTGTTGTGGGCCTTAAGTTATCAACATGGAGCGAAGTATTTTGCTGAAATGGATCCAGTTCCACCATTGAAATGGATAGAGCCACTTAGTCAAATCCAGTATGACTATCACGATCTGAAAAGATTCGGTGTCATATCGAATCCGGTTGAAGAGAGAGATATGAAATTGTCATACTCATTCGTGCAAAGACCTACACCATACTACCTAGCTCCACAAATGAGCTTAGTAAGTCTTGGACCGAGGCAGATACAGCTTGATGCCGTGATGATTAATATCGCGCGGTGGCTTTCTCGCCATTTGAACAACCCTAAGCTTTTGATATGGGTTGCACAACATGGTGGGCAGATGCATGAACAATTTGCCGCCATTATTCAGGAGCGACTAACCAGCATCGAGACACTTGAGCGAGACAATGATGCTGATGCTCTTCACAAGTTAATAGAGAATGCACGTGACGCTGTCCCACGTACCTCGATGCGGATCTTATGGCGATTATATTTGGATAATCGCGTCAAACGTCGTGCCATTCATCTAGACATGTATTCATGGGTCAAGAAGTACAAGCTGGTTGGGTTGAATGCAGCATTAAAAATTGAACTTCGGCAACTACTTACACCGTGCGTACTACTGCGTGAACCACTTGATTGGAGGCAAGCTGAAGACTCTGCGGATATCAGCACTATCGTGCAGTGGGAAATCGTGCTAACTGCTGACAATGTTAGCGACGCCATGAAGGGACTCTTTACAATGGACGAATGGAAGTTGCTATTGCAGGAGTTCCTTTCCAACGCAGTAGTTCTACTGCGAGACGCAATGGATCTCGCACAGATGCTAGGTGGTGCGAATGAATTCCGAGATCTTTCTTACTTGCAGCAGCCCTCTATCGCTGATCACCAGCAAAATAGAAGTTTTCATGACTGGACGGTTTTAATTGAGATTGCCCGCGACGCGTGGTGTGAAGCAGCGAAATACGATCCGGTGGCTGCGAATGCAACGGCAACTTTATGGTTCAAGTCACCTTATCCACTTTTCAAAAGACTGGCATTCTTTGCTGCAGCGCAAAGCGGGACACCTGTCCCATCTTCAGAAGCGGTGTCCTGGCTCTTGTCAGGGGATAGATCTTGGTGGCTATGGGCGGTTGATGCCCAGCACGAAGCTATACGATTGCTCGTTTCTCTAGGTGGGCGTCTCACAGATGACGATCGCAGACGCGTGGAGGATGCCATCTTGAGAGGGCCTCCACGTACGATGTACCGATCTGATATCAGCAATGAAGATTTCGAGCGTACAGTTAATCGCATGACTTGGCTCTTGCTTGCCAAATTCAAGTCAGGTGGCGTTGTCTTAGGTCCTGAGGCACAACAGCGCTTTGACAAATTGTCAGTTGAATTCCCCGGATGGATACTCGCTGAGGACCTGAGCGACGAGTTTCCATATTGGATGAGTGATGGAAGTGATCTGCGCAGAAACACGCCAACACCTCCAGGCCTAGATGACTTGGTTATTTGGCTTGAGCAGAATCCTGTTCCGGACTTCTGGGAAGTAGATGATTGGCAGGATCGGTGCAGAACAGATTTTAGTCAAGCCTTCGAGGCGCTCAGTGTGGTGGGGGAAAGGAATACTTGGCCGATCGAACGGTGGGGCCAAGCGCTTCAGGTCTGGGGGGAAGGCGAATTATTAGCAAAATCATGGAGTAATGTTCCCACAGCGCTCCTATCAATGCCCGTGAGTGAGTTTGCGAAACTCGCACACGCTGTGGGTTACTGGCTGATGCAACAGTCAAAAGTATTTGAGAGAAATGAAGGCAGTTTTTTCAATATTGCGCAAAAGCTAATTGAAGCCACAGGCGTTAGTGATTCATCCGCCAACGGAATGGTTACCGATGCACTGAATCATCCGATTGGGTTTGCAACCCAGGCGCTATTGAACTGGTTGTATCGTCAGCATCCCCCCGATGGAAGTGGCCTCGACGGCAAAGTTAAAACCATATTTACTACTCTAAGTAACGTACATGAACACCGATTCAGGCATGCACGTGTGTTCTTTACCGCGCATGTAATAGCTCTGTTTCGAGTTGATCAAGACTGGACACTGCGATACGTCATTCCCCTATTTAATTGGGGGCAAGAGCCTGATACGGCCAAATCTGCATGGGCGGGATTTCTATGGTCACCACGTTTGTTCCTCCCACTTATTGCTGTGATTAAACCAGCACTACTAGAAACAGCGAGCCATTATTCAGAACTCGACTCTGATGATGGCAGGCAATATGCACAGTTTCTCACGTACATCGCCCTGGACACAGGTGATCTATTTACGGACGATGATGTCGCCACGGCGACACGAGCTTTGCCACCGCATGGGCTCGAGCAAGCATTGTTTGCGGTATTCAATGCTCTGAAAGGCGCCGGGGAGAAGCGTGTTGAATACTGGCGACACAGGGTGTTGCATTACATTAGTCGTATCTGGCCGCAGTCAAAGGATGTTGTAACTGATACCATCTCTTTGCGCATGGGCCAGATAGCATTAGCCGCCGGCGACGCATTTCCGGAAGCACTTAAGTCACTCAGGTTCTGGTTGAAACCAAGTGAGAACGTGTTCACGCTTATCGATAATTTACACAATGAGGGGTTCTCTTCAAAATACCCGTCAGCCGCGTTGGATTTTCTAAATATAATAACAAGCGATGAAGTGATGTGGTTGCCATCCATGTTCAGAGATTGTCTCGACGCGATAGTGAATGCAGATGTAACACTCAAGATCGATCACCGCTATATACGGCTGGATAATCTTGCTGCGATGCGCAGCTGACCCCCACTAAATGACGAGATTGAATATTGACTCATGTCAATAAAATCCTAATTTAAGGGCTTCCACCTAACAATTGAACCAATCTACTGGCGCTCGCCATCCCCTTTCGGAAGGTAATGGCGTAGGCGTTGGAACACAAATCCATTGGTGCCTTTTGATCACCTCCAACAACCGCACCGTATAAAGACATTCGCCACACGGTCAATTCACGAAATTCGGATGATTGCACACCTTCGTAAACAAATACGCCTTCACCGAGATTCACAGTAACGCGCTGATTAGCTTCTAGTAATATTAGTTTCTCGACTGCTTCGCGTCCGACCGCGGATAAATATCCTGTCAGTATGTTGATATTCACCCCGGATTGACCCAGGATTTGCATATTAACTAACCCACCTCTTTAGGCACTGGCCGTTGATAATGATTGCAATTACTGCATATTGCGTGGGTCAGTGCAAATGAAAACGGTGGG
>Ga0307374_10004080_pt1 | contig 24526 bp, 21 predicted proteins | sample OX3MG_FD_202532 | JGI IMG/M metagenome (GOLD analysis project Ga0307374, IMG submission 202532) | Soil microbial communities from Risofladan, Vaasa, Finland - OX-3 | ecosystem: Environmental > Terrestrial > Soil > Coastal area > Acid sulfate soil | place: Finland: Risofladan, Vaasa | collected... | reverse complement strand
CACGCTCCTGCGAGTCGCCGAGCGTGGTCTCTACCGTCCGCTGTGGTCCGGGCGGATCTTGGCCGAGGCACAGGGGGCGATCCTTGCGATCCACCCTGATATCGACGTCGCGACAGTCGCGAGGCGATTCACCGACATGGAAATGGCCTTCGATGACGCCATGGTGACGGGATGGCAGGACCTCGAGGAAACGATCTCGCTGCCTGATCCCGACGATCGTCACGTGGTCGCCGTGGCGATCCGGGGAGGAGCCCAGGCCATTGTGACGAGCAACTTGGCGGACTTCCCCTCCGATACCCTCGCTGCCCTCGACCTCGAAGCCGTTCATCCCGATGACTTCCTGCTCGATCAGCTCGACCTCAGCCCCGTTATCGTCCAGGATGTCATTCGCGAGCAGGCGAAACATTCCAAGGCGCCACCCCTTACGGCCCTGGATTTGATCCTCCGCCTCGAACGGTCAGGAGCTCCACAGTTCGCCGATGAGCTCGGGCGGTTGTTCGCCGCCCGGTAAGAACTGCGGCCGTCGGAACGAGATGGACTTCTCCGGGGGACGCACAGTGTCGGTTATCTACGAGCGTTCAACACGAACCGGTCCGTCGGCGTCGCCCCAGTGGAACGGACCCGGAGGTTGTTGCTGCGTCATCGCCCAAACTGTTCGAGATCTTGCACGGTTCGGCGTCCGGTAGTGACCGCACGCCAACTCACGTGCTTCCGCCCGGCGTTTTCGGGACTTGGCGGAGAGGAAGCACCGCCGCGTCTGGGCGGACGTCGTCACATGGATCATCGAGGCGAATGACGAACCGCCAGCCCTCGTAAGCCTCGAGGGCCTGCCCGAGCTCCTCCCAGCTGAGCGTCCTTCCGTCGACGACCACGTCGTATGGCGTGCCGACCTCGTTGCCCTCGTGCCAGACCAGCCGGCCCCGCAGCTCGTCGTGCTCCTCCGCCAGGAGCCAACCCGCCCGATGCTTGTTCGGCGCCAGGTATCGCCTCCCCAGCTCCTCCTTCGCCATGCGGCGGAGGTGAGCCTCCAACTCGGCAATGTCCGCGTCATGGGGACCCAGGACGGCCAGGTGGAAGCCCTGCCGGGGTTCGAGGCTCGCATCTTCGAGTTCCATCTCGACGCCGGTAGGGGCCCGCCAGAGGCGAAAGCGGAGTGTGATGGGGCGACCGTCGACGCCGCTCAGAACGATCGGAGCTGGAGGATCGGGTAGCTCGGGATGGCCGGTGTGGTGGGCGATTCGCCGATCGGCGCAGCGGTCGCACAGGTGGTCCCCATCGATCGAGGCCCTCGGATCGGCGGCGCCGCAGTCCCGGCATGCGTCGGATACGGCAGGAACGTTCGTGGGCGAGGCGCCAAGATCCCCGACGCGCTGGAAGACAAGCTCGATTGGATAGTTGGAGCCAAGGGGACCAAGGATCGTCCTCCGAAGGCAACGATTGATCGCACGGACATCGCAGCGTTCAAGGCCACCAGCATCCTCGATGGCGAATCGACAACGTTGGCTCAAGTCGTTCATGCAACCGAGCACGCTTCGATCGGCAGTCTTGGCGATCCGAACATTGGCAGGGTCGAGCCGACCAAACGTGTCAAGTGGCAGCCCTTCCGAGTCGAGCTCCTGCTCGATGAGCCTGGTTGTGAAGCTCCCAATGGACCGGAGCGCAGCCACTCTGACATCGGTGGCGAAAGCCGAGAACATGGTTCCCGCATGAGTGACAAGGAGGCATTTGCGTCCATCGAACCAGAGCAGATTCATGTACCAGTCGTCGTTATGCGGAGCCATTGAAGATGTCGCAGTCTCGAGCGTGTCAGGTTCGAGAAGCTTCAGGACCTTCGCGGTGCAGCGCAGAACCGTCGGTGTCATCGGCGTTCGAGCGTACTGTTGCACGCCGAGTGGCAACACGACTGCGTCAGGAAGTGCGCCATGACGGCGCCATGACGCTGATGTCAACGGGCAACGGCCCGTCGCTGACCAGGAGGAATGTGAGGTGAGGTGAGAGCGGGCGAAGGGAATCGAACCCTCGTTCTCAGCTTGGGAAGCTGATGTTCTGCCGCTGAACTACGCCCGCGAGAGTGGGGTCACTGTATCGTGCTGGCCGTGGTTCTCTCAGACCGGACGATTCGTGAAGAGCTGGAGAAGGGGCGGATCGTGATCGATCCGTTGGGGGAGGGCTGTATCCAGCCGTCGTCGGTGGATCTGCACGTCGATCAGCACTTTCGGCTGTTCCGGAACCACTCGATGCGGGTGATCGACGTGCGGGAGGACCTGGAGGACCTGACCGAGCTGGTCGAGGTGGCCGACGGGGACGCCCTGATCCTGCACCCGGGGGAATTCGTGCTCGGGTCCACCCGTGAGCGGGTGGGTCTGCCCGACGACCTGGTGGCCCGGCTGGAGGGGAAGTCCTCCCTGGGGCGGCTGGGGCTGCTGATCCACTCGACGGCCGGGTTCGTGGACGCCGGCTGGGACGGGCACCTGACCCTCGAGCTCTCGAACGTGGCCAACCTGCCCATCACCGTCTATCCGGGAATGAAGATCGGGCAGATCAGCTTCCTGCAGATGACGACGGCGGCCGAGAACCCCTACGGTTCCAAGGGCCTCGGATCGAAGTACCAGGGCCAGCGGGGACCGACTCCCAGCCGGTACTTCGAGAACTTCCGTCGCTGATCAGTACCCTCAAACTGACCAGGGAACCCCAGGAGGAGATGTGACCGTCAGGATCGTCATTGGTCTGGCCGCGACCGGCCTCGCCTTTGCTGTCGCCGGCCGACGGTTCTACTTCCTGTTCCGGTTGGTGCAGTCCGGGAAGGCCGACCACGGCCGGATGGGGAACATCCCCGGGAGGATCTGGGCCGAGCTGTCCGAGGTGGGGGGGCAGCGGAAGCTGCTGAAGAGGCCGGTGGCGGGACTGGCCCACGCCTTCACCTTCTGGGGCTTCACCATCCTGATGCTGACGATCATCGAGGCCTACGGAGATCTCTTTCAGAAGACCTTCGCCATCCCCGGGATCGGGCACTCGGCCGCGGTGGGCTTCATCGAGGATTTCTTCGCCGTGACCGTGCTGGTGTCGCTGGGTGTCTTCGCCGTGATCCGGACGGTGAACTCACCCAAGCGCCGCGAACGGGGCTCACGCTTCTACGGCTCACACCTCGACGCCGCCTGGATCACCCTGGCGATGATCAGCGGGGTGATGATCACGCTGCTCGGCTACCGGGCAGCACAGACGCGGACGGGGAACTTCCCCTACGACCACAGCTGGTGGGCCTTCGCCTCCCGGGGGATCGGGGAGGCCTTCAACTCGGTGAGCCCGGGGACGGCCCTGACCTTCGAGACGGTGTTCCTGCTGCTGAACATCGGCTTCATCACCGGCTTCCTGGTCTTTCTCTCCTACTCGAAGCACCTGCACATCTTCGCCGCCCCCATCAACGTGGCCACCTCCCGGCGGCCCCGGGCCTTGGGGCCGCTCTATACGACGCCCGACATGGATATGGAGAACATCTCCGAGGACACGATCTTCGGGGCCGGGCACATCGAGGATCTGAGCTGGAAGCAGCTGCTCGACACACTGACGTGCACCGAGTGCGGCCGCTGCCAGGATGCCTGTCCGGCGTGGAATACAGGGAAGCCGCTGTCGCCCAAGCTGCTGATCATGGGGTTGCGGGACAATCTCTACGAGTCCGCCCCGCGCCTGGTCGGAGCCGGGAAGTCGGCCAAGTCGGAGGGTGCGGACGGCGCTGAGGGTGGCCCCGCCGGTGGCGCCGGAAGTGTGGCCGAGGTGCCCACGTTGGTGCCCGGAACGATCGACCCCGATGTGTTGTGGTCGTGCCTGACGTGCGGAGCGTGCGTCGAGGCCTGCCCGGTGGACATCGAGCATGTCGACACGATCGTCGACATGCGGCGGTACGAGGTGCTGATGGAGTCGCGGTTCCCGGCCGAGGCCGGGCTGATGCTGCGGAACATCGAGAACCAGGGCGACCCGTGGGGGCTCGGCCAGTCCAAGCGGAGCGAGTGGACCGAGGTGCTCGACTTCGAGGTGCCGGTGATCACCGGGAAGATCCCCGACGAGATCGAGTACCTCTACTGGGTGGGCTGTGCCGGGGCGCTCGACGAGCGGGCCCGGAAGGCGACGCAGGCGACGGCCCGGTTGCTTCATCGGGCCGGGGTGAAGTTCGGGATCCTGGGGCCGCGGGAGTCGTGCACGGGGGACCCGGCCCGGCGGCTCGGGAACGAGTACCTGTACCAGGAGATGGGGAAGGCCAACATCGAGACGCTGAACCAGGCGGGAGCGAAGAAGGTGGTGGCCTCCTGTCCGCACTGCTTCAACTCGTTGTCGCGGGAGTATCCCGACCTGGGGGGGAACTTCGAGGTGATTCACCATTCGATGCTGCTGAGCCATCTGATCGAGACGGGGAAGCTGACGTCGGGGACCTTCGAGGCCAAGGTGACATACCACGACCCCTGCTACCTGGGGAGGCACAACCGGGTGTTCGACGAGCCCCGGCAGGTTCTCGACTCGATCTCCGGGGTGGAGCAGATCGAGATGAAGAGGTGCCGGGAGAAGAGCTTCTGCTGCGGCGCCGGTGGGGCGCGGATGTGGATGGAGGAGAACATCGGGAAGCGGGTGAACCTGGAGCGGACCGACGAGGCCCTGACCACGGGGGCCGACGTGGTGTCGACGGCCTGTCCCTACTGCCTGATCATGCTGGACGACGCCGTGCGGGCCCGGTCCCGGGAGGACGACGTCAGGGTGATGGACGTGTCCCAGGTGATGGAGGCGTCTCTGAACGCAAACGGCAGGGGTCCGGCTCCCGGTCCCGCACCCGCTGACAGCGAGAGCTGATCCGCTCCCAGCCTGCGGCCTAGTGGAAAGCCTTGGCGTCCGCTTCGCGTAGGCGCTCCGACATGGCCACCAGCAGCTTGTGGGCCAGGGCGGGCATGGCGTCGAGCAGGCCGTTGAATCGACGCTGCTCGAGGACGAGCAGGGTCATATCGGTGTCGGAGATAACGGTGGCCGAGCGGGGCCGGCGGTCGAGGAGAGAGAGCTCGCCGAAGTAGCCGCCCGGCTCCAAGGTGGCGACCTTGCGTCCGTTTCGGCGGACCGAGGCCTTGCCCTTCACGATGAAGAAGAACTCCCGGCCGACGGTGCCCTCTTCGCAGAGGACCTTGCCGGCAGGGACGTCGACTTCGTCGACGGTGCGTCGGAGGGTGCGGAGTTGGCTGGCCGAGAGGGCCGAGAAGAGCCAGATGTCCCCGAGATCGATGTCTTTCTGCCGCGGCGTCATGGCCCGCAGGCTAGCCAGGGACGCCCCCGTCGTGCTGGCTTCTGGTCGTGCTCAGGCGTTAGGGAGGCACTCCCTCGGAGACCGGCGCCTTCGCGGTGGGCGAAGAGGCCGCGCTAGCCTTTCTCGATGCCCGCAGCCCGTGAGTCGGACGACTCTGGGGGCGTCCCGCCCAAATTGAGCCTGGCCCAACGGCTGTCGCTGGCCCTGCCGCGCATGAAGCGCGACCGCGAAAAACCACCGCTGTTCACGCGGCTGCGCGACTCCATGGTGAAGCCGGTGGATCCGAGCACGGCCAAGAAGTCCCAGGACGCGGACCGGCCGATGACGGTAGCGGAGCTGGAGGATGCCATCGCCTCGGCCGACGACAAGGAGCGGCTGACCGGGCTGCTGCTGGCGCCGGTGGCAGCCGCCATCGGGCTCGTGGTGAGTGGGCTCAAGATCGCCAACGCCCGTCCGGCATTCCTTGTCAACGGCAAGGTCAACCCGGAACACGCGAATCTGGGGATCTACAACTCGCTCGAGATCGTGTTCCTGGCCCTGGCCGTGCTGATGCTGGCCACGGCGTACTTCCGGAAGCGGCTCTTTCTCGGGATCATCATGGCCCTCTACGGGCTGTCGCTGTTCAACCTGCCGCCGTACTGGGGATTCGCCTTTCCCTACATCCTGGCCGGCGCCTGGCTTTTGGTGCGGGCCTACCGGCTGCAGCGAGACCTGAAAGTAGCGACCGGAGAGGGTCCGGCGCGACCGGGCAGCCAGGGCCGAGGTCGTGGAGCGCCGACGACGGGGCGGGCCGAGCCCAACAAGCGCTACACGCCGCCGAAGCCGCCGGCCAAGAAACCGCGGGCCAAGAAACCGCCGTCCAAGCCCGACGACGAGAAGCGGGCCGGTTAGCTGGGCTGCTGCCGGAGGTGACGCCGCCGGAGTTCGAGGGCGGCTAGGGCCAGCAGCAGGAGGATGAGCAGGATTGTCGGGAGGACGAAGACCTTCCCCGACGATTGTTCACCAGTCAGGGCCCGGGCCGTCTCGAGGAGAGCCGGATCGTCCCGCACGGTGACCGCCCTGACCGTGGTGCCCGGGATGCGGAGGATGTTGCCGGGGATCGACTCCGAGTAGCGCCGGCCGTCGAGGGTGAACGAGCCCCGGCAGGCGTAGCCGGCCTGGTTGCTGCCGCTGCCACCGAGGAGGCCCAGGCAACCCGAGACCCTGACGTCGACGGGCACACCGTGCTGATGGAGCCGGGTGATCTGGGAGTTCTTCTGAATGCCGGTGGCGTAGAGGATGACGACAAGGACGGCCAGAGCGACCACGATGAGCGCTAGAAGGACGCGGCCGACGCGGCGGCCGTCCACCTTGATGCCGGCTCCCCGGAGGGTGCCGAGCGGCTCGTCGGACGGAACGGTCTCCCCCGGTGTCGGTCCTCCCACGATCCGGCGATCGTAGCGGCGACCTGGTTCGGGAGGCCAGTGGCCCTGCCTGAGGCCGGCCTAGTTCACGCGCTGGTAACACTGCGGAGATAGAGCCGAAACCCCCGCCCGTCATCCTGTGGTCGGCAGGGCGAACTCCTGTCGTGGCCTTGGCGGACCCGTGCTTCGGTGACGCTGCGTCCATGGCATTCGGGGGGGGAGCCAAGACGCATTCGACCTACGAGAGGAGCATTCGCCGTGCTATCGGCTGCAGCACAATTGGTTCCCTATCCAAGCTGGTTGAACACAGGCGACAACACGTGGCAGCTGGTGGCCGCGACGTTCGTCGGCCTGATGAGCCTTCCCGGCCTGGCGGTGCTCTACGCATCGATCGTGCAGAAGAAGTGGGCGGTGAACGTGCTGGCGATGATGTTCGCCGGCTTCTCGCTCGTTCTCGTGATCTGGGTCCTCTACGCCTACAAGTTGGGCTTCGGCGGCACTTCCCTCGGTGGCGGAGTTCAGACGATCCACGGAGTGGTGACGCAGACCCAGCTGACTGGCACGGGGTGGTGGAAACACTTCATCGACAACTTCATAGGCAAACCGGGCCAGATCCTGAATGCCACCAACGAACAGGGTCAAGCGGGATCGGCAGCTAACACGGCAGTGCCGTTCCACTTCCCGACGACGACACTGGCGTACTTCCAGTTCGTGTTCGCCGCCATCACGCCGCTTCTGTTCATGGGCAGCGTCTTGGGACGGATCAAGTTCAGCGCCTGGTGCCTCTTGGTGCCGCTGTGGTCCACCTGTGTCTACTGCGTGGACGCCTTCCTTCTCTGGGGCGGCGGATACTTCGCCCAGGAGGGTGCCCTCGACTTCTCCGGTGGGTACGTCATCCACATGTCGGCCGGTGTGTCGGGCTTCGTGGCGGCCTGGGTCTTAGGACCTCGACTGCTCCGAGATCGGCGAAACGCCATACCCAACAACTTGGTGATGGCGGCCGTCGGAGCAGGGATCCTGTGGCTCGGCTGGAACGGCTTCAACGGTGGTGACCCCTACTACGCCGGCGCCGACGCTGCCGCCGCCGTGGTGAACACCAACCTGGCCACTGCCGTCGGTGTCCTCGTATGGGTGGCCATGGACGCCTGGCTCAGCAAGTCGAAGAAGCCGACCTTCCTGGGTGCGGTGAACGGGATGATCTGCGGTCTGGTCGGGATCACACCGTGCGCCGGCTTCGTGAACGGTTGGGGTGCCATCGCCGTCGGAGGCATCTGTTGCGCCATCGTGTGGTTCGCCTGGAACTTCCTGTCCAAGGTGAAGCCCTTCTCGAAGGTGGACGACGCTCTCGGGGTCATCTACACCCACGGGATCGCCGGGCTCTTCGGTGGACTGCTCCTGGGCATCTTCGGTGACCCGAACACGCTGGAACTGGGCTGCGGGCACCTGAACGGCGCCGGCCAGGTAGTGAACACCTCGCAGGCGGCGTTTGGGACGGCGACGTCGTCCTGTACGCCATTCGGGGTGGGAGGCCTGATGTATACGGGCTCGGCTCACCAGCTGTGGGAACAGTTCCGAGCAGCCATATGGGTGATCTGTTGGTCGGCGTTGGTGACCTTCATCCTGATGAAGCTGATCGGGCTGGTACTCCGCGGTACCCGCTACAGCGACGAGATCCTCGAGATCGGCGACCTGGCCATCCACGACGAGGAAGCCTTCCCCGAGGAGAAGTTTGCCGAACGGGTCGGCGGCGGCGGGGGAGGTGGTGCGTTCGCTCTCGCCGGGCTGGACGTGGGTACGGTGTCACCACCCAACGAGGATCTGACGTAGTCGGTCGAGCGAGAACGAAAGGACCATTCCGGTGAAATTGATCGTGGCTGTTCTTAAGCCGTTCAAGCTCGACGAGGTGAAGGAAGCCCTGAAAACGCTTGGGGTACAGGGGATGACCCTGACCGAGGCGCAGGGATTCGGTCGCCAACGAGGGCACACGGAGGTGTACCGGGGAGCGGAGTACGAAGTCGACTTCGTCCCCAAGTTGCGGATCGAGGTCCTGGTCGATGATGCCGAGGCGAATGCGGTGGTTGACGCCATCGTCTCGACGGCATCGACGGGCAAGATCGGTGACGGCAAGGTGTGGGTCCTACCCGTCGACACCGTGGTGCGGGTGCGCACCGGGGAACGCGGGGCGGACGCCATCTGAGAAGGTGACTGGACGGTGGGGGCCGGTACTGCCGGCCCCCACCGGGCCAGTCGCTTCCCGACTCTCGACGGGTCCAGGGCTGACAGAACTTCGTCGCACGACCGGCTGGTCTCCGGGCCGGTCGTTTCTCTTGACGGTGGTCAGCCGGCCTGGTGGGCCGTTTCCTGGATGGCCGCGTTGATGGCCTCGGGGTCACCGAGCTGGCGGTGGTCTCTGACCGAGAGGTCGTCGGCCAGGGAGAAGCACCACGGGACACCGGTGGGGATCTCGAGTTCGACGACCTCGTCGTCGGAGAGGCCGGTCAGGTACTTGACGAGTGCGCGCAGCGAGTTGCCGTGGGCCACGACCAGGACGGCCCCGACGGCGTGGAGGTCGGCGACAATGGCGTCCTCCCAGTAGGGGACCATGCGGGCCACGACGTCGGCCAGGCATTCGCTGGCCGGGAGGGCGGAGGCGGGGACATCGCGGTAGCGGGGGTCGTTGGCCGGGTGCTGGGGGTCGTTGCGGTCCAGCGCCGGCGGTCGGGTGGTGTAGCTACGGCGCCAGACCTTGACCTTGTCGATGCCGAACTCGGCCGTGGTCTCCTTCTTGTTCTTCCCCTGGAGAGAGCCGTAGTGGCGCTCGTTGAGCCGCCAGTGGCGGCGGACCGGGAGCCAGGTGCGGTCGAGCTCCTCGAGGGCGAGGTTGGCCGTGCGGACCGCCCGGGTGAGCACCGAGGTATGGAGGACCCGGAGGTCCAGTCCGTGGACCTGCTCGGCGGCGATCAGCTTGCCCGCCTGGCGGGCCTCGGCTTCGCCACGGGGAGAGAGGTCGACATCGACCCATCCGGTGAAGAGACCCTCGGCATTCCAGGTCGACTGTCCATGGCGGAGGAGGACCAGGTCGGGCACGTCTCCGAGGGTAGCCCGCTGCATCGCGGGGACGAGATATCTCGGTGCTCCCCGTCGTCCCGACTCCCTCTCCGCCATGACTGATACACCCTGATGTCATCCTGTGATCGTGACGGTGGCGGATCTGGAGAAGGCCTCGGCATCATGCGGGGGCCGTGAGCGTCGAACCCGAACGGCTGACGGCGGCCGATGCGGCCAAACTCTTCGCCGTCCTCATCGAGCTCGAACGCGCCCCCCGGGCTCTCGTCTCCCTCACAGAGTGTGTATCTGACCACTCTCGTCATTCGTGACTAGGACACGCGGTCCACGCGACCGCCGATTCCGGCTCCCTGCCGATCGAGAAACCGGGTCCCACCAGGTATCCTCTGCTTCGCAGTACCAAGACCTAGAAATCTTGCCTCATAAGCACTCAATTTTGCTACACTAGGCTAAAGCAATCAGGGCCGGGCGAAGGTCGCCGGGCACTAGAGGATGTGGAGGCAACACAGATGTCCAAGGCCGTCGGAATCGACCTCGGCACGACCAACTCGGTGGTGAGCGTTCTGGAGGCCGGCGAGCCGGTCGTCATCCCCAACGCCGAGGGAGGGCGGACCACGCCTTCGGTCGTCGCCTTCTCCAAGTCGGGCGAGGTACTCGTCGGTGAGGTGGCCAAGCGCCAGGCCATCACCAATCCCGAGCGGACCATCCGCTCGGTCAAGCGTCATATGGGCACGGACTGGTCCATCGACATCGACGGCAAGAAGTACAACGCCCAGGAGATCTCAGCCCGGATCCTGCAGAAGCTCAAGAGGGACGCCGAGGCCTACCTGGGCGACACCGTCACCCAGGCCGTGATCACCGTCCCCGCCTACTTCGACGACGCCCAGCGGACCGCCACCAAAGAGGCGGGTCAGGTGGCCGGTCTCGAGGTCCTCCGGATCATCAACGAGCCCACCGCCGCCGCTCTCGCCTACGGCCTCGACAAGGAGAACCAGGAGCAGACCGTCCTCGTCTTCGACCTCGGCGGTGGCACCTTCGACGTCTCGGTCTTGGAGATCGGCGACGGCGTCTTCGAGGTCAAGTCCACCTCCGGCAACACCCATCTCGGTGGTGACGACTGGGACCAGCGGGTCATCGACTGGCTGGTCACCGAGTTCAAGAACACCGAGGGCGTCGACCTGGCGGCCGACAAGATGGCCCTCCAGCGGCTGAAGGAAGCGGCCGAGAAGGCCAAGATCGAGCTCTCCTCCGTTCAGGAGACCCAGATCAACCTGCCCTTCATCACCGCCACCTCCGAGGGCCCCAAGCACCTGGACCTGAAGCTCACCCGCTCCAAGTTCAACGAGCTCACCGCCGACCTGGTCGACGGCTGCAAGGGCCCCTTCGAGCAGGCCATCTCCGACGCCGGTCTCAAGATGTCGGACCTCAACCACGTCATCCTGGTCGGTGGTTCGACCCGGATGCCGGCCATCCAGGACATGGTCCAGGCCCTCACCGGCAAGGAGCCCCACAAGGGCGTCAACCCCGACGAGGTCGTCGCCATCGGCGCGGCGGTCCAGGCCGGTGTCCTGAAGGGTGAGGTCAAGGACGTCCTTCTTCTCGACGTCACCCCTCTCTCGCTCGGCATCGAGACCAAGGGCTCGGTCATGCACCGGCTCATCGAGCGGAACACCACCATCCCGACCAAGCGTTCGGAGGTCTTCACCACGGCCGACGACAACCAGCCCTCGGTGGAGATCCACGTGCTGCAGGGTGAGCGCGAGATGGCCATGTACAACAAGACCCTGGGCAAGTTCCAGCTCGTCGACCTGCCCCCGGCGCCCCGCGGCGTCCCGCAGATCGAGGTCACCTTCGACATCGACGCCAACGGCATCGTCCACGTCTTCGCCAAGGACCTGGCCACCCAGAAGGAGCAGTCGATGACCATCACCGGCCAGTCCTCACTGGCCAAGGATGAGATCGACCGCATGGTCCGCGACGCCGAGGCCCACGCCGAAGACGACCGCAAGCGCCGCGAGGAGGCGGAGATCAGGAACAACGCCGACTCCCTCGTGTACCAGACGGAGAAGCTCCTGAAGGATCAGGGCGAGAAGTTCCAGGGCGACGAGAAGGACAAGGTCGAGGCCGGTCTGAAGGACCTCACCACGGCCCTGGCCGGATCGGACCTCGAGGCCATCAAGTCGGCCACCGAGGCGCTCATGAACTCCAGCCACGCCTTCTCCCAGCGTCTCTACGAGGAGGTCGCCCAGGCCTCCTCCGGTCCCTCGGCCGACGGCCACGGAGGTTCCGACCACGGCGACCAGTCGGACGACGAAGTGGTCGACGCTGAGATCGTGGACGAGCCCTCGGCATGAGCCCCGAGGTCCATCGCCCCCATCTCGACCGCGACCCGGTCGCCGGCGGCTCCCCCACCGGCACCGGATCGCGCGCTGATACCTCCGCCGGGTCCGCACCCGGATCCCCAGCCGGTCCCCCCACCGGCCCGGGCTCCGGTCGCGGGCCCGGTCAAGGCCCCGGTACGGCAGACGACTTCGACGGTGCGCAGCGCCACGACAGCATCGTCAACGACGAGACGGCGGCACTCATCGACGACGGTGCTCCGGGTGCGCCGACCGCGGCCGGCACTGCCGGTAGCGAGTCTGCACTCGAGACCGTCCGACGCGAACGCGACGAGTACCTCGACATGGTCCGTCGCGTCCAGGCCGACTTCGAGAATTACAAGAAGCGGATGCAGCGCCAACAGAGCGATTCCATGGAACGGGCGAGCGAGAACCTGGTGACCAAACTGCTGCCCGCCCTCGACGCCCTGGACCTGGCCCGCGCCCATCTGAGCGACGGGGAGTCCGCCTCCGACGACGTGAAGGCACTGCTCCAGGCCACCGGTCTGATCACCGACGCCCTGGCCAAGGACGGCCTCGAGCGGATCGACGAGCCGGGGGCCGCCTTCGACCCCACCGTCCACGACGCCGTCGAGCACGCCGCGGCCGACGACGATGCCGCCTCCGGTGTCGTCGACGGCGTCCTGCGCGCCGGCTACCGCTGGAAGGGCCGGGTCATCCGACCGGCCATGGTCCGCGTCCGCGGTTGACGTTTGACGGCACGAGTCGAAGGCGTGAAGGCAACAAGGGGTGAAGGCAACAAGGCGTGAAGGTAACGAGAAAAGGCAAGAAGGAGGTGAACGGTGGCCGCACAACGTGAATGGATCGAGAAGGACTATTACAAGACACTCGGTGTCTCGTCGACGGTCACCGACAAAGAGCTCACCCGCGCCTACCGGAAGTTGGCCAAGCAGTTCCATCCCGACACCAACCCGGCCTCGGAGGACACGTTCAAAGAGATCTCCGCCGCCTACGACGTCCTCGGTGACCCGGCCAAGCGCAAGGAGTACGACGAGGTCCGCCGGCTGGGCGCCTCCGGTTTTCCCGGCGGCTTCGGCGGGCCGGGCGGATTCGGGGGGGCCGGTGGTCCCGGGGCCGGCACCTTCCGGGTGGAGGACCTGGGTGACCTGGGTGACCTCTTCGGCGGTTTCGGCGGCGGACGACGGACCCGTCAGGCCGGACCGCGACGCGGGGCCGACATCGAGGCCGAACTGCACCTCTCGTTCGAGGACGCCGTCCGCGGGGTCACCACCTCGGTCAACGTGGCCGGCGAGGCCCGTTGCGAGACCTGTCACGGAAACGGCGCCGCCCCCGGTACCCAACCCGTCACCTGCCCCACCTGTCACGGCAGCGGTTCACTCCAGGACAACCAGGGCCTCTTCTCCCTGAGCCGCGTCTGCCCCCAGTGTTCGGGCCGGGGCACCATCATCGAGACCCCCTGCCCCACCTGCAAGGGATCGGGCGTCCAGCGCCGGACCCGTTCGGTCAAGGTCAGGATCCCCGCCGGCGTGGAGGACGGACAGCGGATCCGGGTGAAGGGACGCGGCGCCCCCGGGCGCGGCAACGGCCCCTCCGGTGATCTCTACGTCATCGTCCACGTGGACAGCAATCCCCTCTTCGGACGACGCGGCCGGAATCTCACCCTCACCGTCCCCGTCACCTTCCCCGAGGCCACCCTGGGCACCACCATCACCGTCCCCACCCTCGACGACCCCGTCACCCTGCGCATCCCGGCCGGTACCTCGTCGAACCAGACCTTCCGGGTCAAGGGACGCGGCGTCCCCTCGTCGGGCCGACGCGGTCACGGCGACCTCATGGTCACCGTCGACATCGTCGTCCCCAAGAAACTGAACGACGAGCAACGCGCCGCCGTCGAAGAGCTCGCCCGCGTCTCGGACCCTGCGCCCCGTGACCATCTGGGGGCCGGCTCATGACGATCAACCCTTACCGCCGGTCCGGCCAACCGGGCCCGCCCGAGTCACCGACGCGCGCCGTCTACGTCATCTCGGTGGCGGCCGAGTTGGCCGGCATGCATCCCCAGACGCTGCGCGTCTACGAGCGCCGCGGTCTGGTGGACCCGTCGCGCACCGGCGGCGGCAACCGGCGCTACTCGCAGCGCGACATCGAACAGCTCCGGCGGATCCAGGACCTGACGGCGGCCGGCCTCAATCTCGAAGGCGTCCGCCGGGTGCTCGAGCTCGAAGCCGAGCTGACCCGTCTGCAGGCCGAGGTCGACCGGGTCCGGGCCGAGGCGCAGGCCGCCGTGGAGAAGACCCACCGCCACTACCGACGCGATCTCGTGCCCGTCCGCCAGGCCATCGTGGCCCGGCCCAAGCCGGCCACCGGCCGCACCAACAGCAGCGTCACCGATCGCCGCAGCGATCGCAGGAGGTAATCCCATGGCCATCGATCCGAACCGTTGGACCGTCAAGACCCAGGAGGCCTGGGCCGCCGCCGCCGACCGGGCCCGGACGGGCGATCACGCCGAGATCACCCCCGACCATCTCCTGGCCGCCCTGGTGGCCCAGCCCGACGGTCTGGCCGTCCCTCTGCTCGGCCGTGCCGGGGTGGAGCCCGCCGCGCTCGGCCAGCAGGTGAACGAGCGGTTGGACAAGCTGGCCAAGGCCTACGGCTCCTCGGCGCCGGCCATGGGCCGCGAGACGAGCCGGGTGCTCGACGAGGCCGACACCATCCGCGGTGACATGGGCGACGAGTACCTCTCGGTCGAGCACCTGTTGCTGGCCCTGGCCGACAAGATCGGCGTCTCGCGCGACCAGTTGCTCACCGCGCTGCGCCAGATCCGCGGCAGCCACCGGGTGACCTCGCAGAATCCCGAAGAGCAGTACCAGGCCCTCGAGCGCTACGGCCGCGACCTGACCGAGGCGGCCCGGCAGGGCAAGCTCGACCCGGTCATCGGCCGGGACGAGGAGATCCGCCGGGTGATCCAGGTGCTCTCCCGGCGGACGAAGAACAACCCCGTCCTGATCGGCGAGCCCGGCGTGGGCAAGACCGCCATCGTGGAGGGCCTGGCCAACCGGATCGTGGAAGGCGATGTGCCCGAGGGCCTGCGGGACAAGTTGGTGGTGGCCCTCGACCTCTCCTCCATGGTGGCCGGGGCCAAGTACCGCGGCGAGTTCGAGGAGCGCTTGAAGGCGGTGCTGAAGGAGATCACCGACGCCCAGGGCGAGGTCATCACCTTCATCGACGAGCTCCACACCATCGTGGGGGCGGGCGGGGCCGAAGGGGCCATGGACGCCGGCAACATGATCAAGCCCATGCTGGCCCGGGGCGAGCTCCGGCTGATCGGAGCCACCACCCTCGACGAGTACCGGAAGTACATCGAGAAGGACGCGGCGCTCGAGCGGCGCTTCCAGCCCGTGGTGGTGGGCGAGCCCTCGGTGCAGGACGCCATCGCCATCCTCCGCGGCCTGAAGGAGCGCTACGAGGTCCACCACGGGGTCCGGATCCAAGACGCCGCGCTGGTGGCGGCGGCCGTCCTCTCCGACCGCTACGTGACCGGACGCTTCCTGCCCGACAAGGCCATCGACCTGATGGACGAGGCGGCCAGCCGGCTGCGGATCGAGATCGACTCGATGCCCACCGAGATCGACGTGGTCAGCCGGCGGATGCGCCAGCTCGAGATCGAGCGGATGGCCCTGGCCAAGGAGTCCGACCCGGCCTCGGCCGAGCGGCTCGTCCGGCTCGAGGAGGAGCTGGCCAACAGCACCGAGCAGGTCGACGCCATGACGGGCCGCTGGCAGGCCGAGAAGGACGCCATCGCCTCCATCCGGACCCTGAAGGAGGAACTGGAGGTCAGAAAGGGCGAGGCCGAGCGCTTCACCCGCGACGGGGACCTGACCCGGGCCTCGGAGATCCGCTACGGAACGGTCCCCGTGATCGAGCGCAGGATCGACGACGCCACCCGTGCCCTGGCCACCCTGCAGGTCGACGGAGCCATGTTGAAAGAAGAGGTGGACGCCGAGGACGTGGCCGAGGTGGTCAGCCGCTGGACCGGGGTGCCGGTCACCCGGCTGCTCGAGTCGGAGCTCCAGAAGCTCGTCCATATGGAGCAGGACCTCGACGCCCGGGTGGTGGGCCAGGACGAGGCCGTCCAGGCCGTGGCCAACGCCATCCGGCGCAGCCGGGCCGGCCTCTCGGACCCGAACCGGCCCATCGGTTCCTTCCTCTTTCTCGGTCCCACCGGGGTGGGAAAGACCGAGCTGGCCCGGGCCCTGGCCGGGTTCCTCTTCGACGACGACCGGGCCATGACCCGGATCGACATGGGCGAGTACCAGGAGAAGCACAACGTGGCCCGGCTGGTGGGCGCCCCTCCGGGCTACGTCGGCTACGAGGAGGGCGGCCAACTGACCGAGCTCGTCCGCCGCCGTCCCTACGCCGTGGTCCTACTGGACGAGATCGAGAAGGCCCACCCCGACGTCTTCAACGTCTTACTCCAGGTCTTGGAGGACGGCCGGCTGACCGACGGCCAGGGCCGGACGGTGGACTTCACCAACACCGTCCTGATCATGACCTCGAACCTGGCCGGGGATCCCCAGGACTTCTTCAAGCCCGAGTTCTTCAACCGGATCGACGAGGTCGTCCGCTTCCGCTCCCTCGACCGCGACGACCTGCGCCGGATCGTGGACATCCAGCTGGCCCACCTCCGTGACCGCCTGGCCGATCGCCGGCTGGAGTTGGCCGTCACCGACGCGGCGAGAGACTGGCTGGCCGACAAGGGCTACGACCCCGACCTCGGGGCCCGGCCGCTGCGCCGGGTCATCCAACGGGCTATCGAGGACCCCCTCGCCCTCACCTTGCTGAAGGGCGGCTACACCGAGGGCGAGACCGTCACCGTCGACGTCGGCGACCACGGCACCCTGGTGCTCACCTGAGAGCCCGGCCGGCACCGGACGGGGAGATCCCCCCAGGCCCCGGGGTACACTGCGACGTAATCCGGAGTCTTTCGAGGCAGGAGAAACGCGTGCCCGCAACGGTGGTCGTGGGGACCCAGTGGGGCGACGAGGGCAAGGGCAAGCTGACCGACCTGCTGGCCCGGGACATGCAGATGGTCGTCCGCTACCAGGGCGGCCACAACGCCGGGCACACCGTGGTGGTGGAGGGAGAGTCCTTCGCCCTGCAGCTGGTGCCCTCCGGGGTGCTCTACCCGCACATCACCCCCGTGATCGGAAACGGCGTGGTGGTGGACCCGGGTGTGCTGCTGGCCGAGCTCGACACGCTCGAGGCCAAGGGGGTCGACGTCTCCCGGATGGTGGTCTCGGGCAACGCCCATCTGATCATGCCGTACCACCAGGAGCTCGACCGGGTGACCGAGCGCTTCCTGGGCAAGAACTCGCTGGGGACGACCCGGCGCGGGATCGGCCCCGCCTACGCCGACAAGGCCTCGCGGGTGGGGCTGCGGGTGCAGGACCTGCTCGACGAGAAGATCTTCCGGCAGAAGCTCGATGTGGCTCTGAAGGAGAAGAACGCCGTTCTGGCCAAGGTCTACAACCGGCTGCCCATCACGGCCGCCTCCATCTGCGAGCGCTACCTCGACGAGTACGCGCCGCGGATCGGGCCCATGGTCGCAGACACCGTCGCCCTCGTCCACGACGCCCTCGACGCCGGCCGCAACGTCTTACTCGAGGGGGCCCAGGCCACCTTCTTGGACCTCGACCACGGGACCTATCCTTTCGTCACCTCCTCCAACCCCTCGGCCGGCGGCGCCTGCACCGGCACCGGGGTGGGCCCGCGCGACATCGGCGAGGTGATCGGGATCGCCAAGGCTTATGTCACCCGGGTGGGGGCGGGGCCCTTCCCCACCGAGTGTCTCGACGAGGTGGGCGATCTGATGGTCGAGCGGGGCCACGAGTTCGGGACCAACACCGGCCGGCGCCGACGCTGCGGCTGGTTCGACGCCGTCATGATGCGCCAGGCCGTCCGGCTGAACTCGCTCTCCGAGGTGGCACTGACCAAGCTCGACGTGCTCGACAGCTTCGAGACGGTCAAGGTCTGCGTGGCCTACGAGTCCGACGGCGAGCGCTTCATCCACCCGCCCTACCACCAGTCCACCTTTCACCAGGTCGTCCCCGTCTACGAGGAGCTGCCCGGCTGGTGCGAGGACCTCTCGGCCGCCACCGAACTCGGCGACCTGCCGCCGGCGGCGCGCGCCTACGTCTCGTTCCTGGCCACCCAGATCGGTGTCCCCATCAAGCTGGTCGGCGTGGGACCGGGCCGCGACCAGTTCGTCCGTTTTGCCGCATGAACACGGGCAAGGCATGAAAGCGGGCAAGGCATGAAGGCGGGCAAGGCATGAAGGTCTGCGTGGTCGGCTCGGGGGGACGCGAACACGCGCTGGCGCTGGCGCTGGCCCGGACGGCCGAGGTGGTGGTGACGCCGGGGAACCCGGGGATGGCGGGGACGCCGGTGGGGGGCTACCCGATCTCGTGCAGTGAGCGGGCCCCCGACGAGATCACCGCCGACCTCTGGGTGATCGGGCCCGAGCAGCCCCTGGTGGATGGGCTGGCCGACAAGCTGCGGGCCGACGACAAGCTCGTCTTCGGGCCCGGGGCCGACGGCGCGCTGCTCGAGGGCTCAAAGGCCTTCATGAAGGAGATGCTCGAGGAGGCCGAGGTGGCCACCGCCCGCTACGGCGCCTTCGACGAGGTCGCCCCCGCCCTCGAGTTCTTGGCGCAGCTGCCCGGCCCCTGGGTGGTGAAGACCGACGGGCTCGCCTCGGGCAAGGGTGTGCTCGTGACCGACGACCTCGGACGGGCCGAGGCCGACATCAAGACGAAGCTCTCGGGGGAGGCCTTCGGCGACGCCGGCCGGCGGATTGTCGTCGAGGAAGGCCTGGTGGGGGCCGAGTGTTCGCTGCTCGTGCTCTGTGATGGCCGTCGCATCGTGCCCTTGCCGGTGGCCCAGGACTACAAACGACTCGAAGACGCAGACCTTGGGCCCAACACCGGCGGCATGGGGGCCTGCTCCGGCACCGGACTGCTCGACGACGCCGTGGTCGACCGGATCCTGGACGAGGCCGTCGAGCCCCTGGTCGCCGCGCTCCGCCGGCGGGGGATCGACTACCGGGGGGTGCTCTACGCCGGGCTGATCCTCACCGCCGACGGCCCCCGGGTACTCGAGTACAACGTCCGCTTCGGTGACCCCGAGACCCAGGTGGTGCTGCCCCGGGTGGACGAGGACATCACCGGCCTGCTGGCCGAGGCGGCCGCCGGCCGGCTGCGGACCGATCCCCGGCCGACGGCCTCGGCCGAGGTCTGCGTGGTGATGGCCTCGGCCGGCTACCCGACCGCCCCCCGTCCCGGCGACCCGATCGAAGGTCTCGACCGGGCCGGGATGCTGGCCGATGTGACGGTCCTGCACGCCGGGACGGGCCTCGACGACCAGGGCCGGCTGGTCACCGCCGGCGGCCGGGTGCTCGGGGTCTGCGGCTCCGGTGCCGAGATGGCCACGGCCCGGGCCCGGGCCTACGAGGCGGTGGACAGCATCAGCTGGGACGGCGTCCAGTACCGGACCGACATCGGGGACCTGACGTCATGATCCCCCGGTATTCGTTACCCGAGATGGCGGCGCTCTTCACCGACGAGGCCCGGATCGAGAAGTGGCTCGAGGTGGAGCTGCTGGCCACCGAAGCCCGGGCCGAGCGGGGGGAGATCGCCGTCGAGGAGGCCGTGGTCGTTCGGGGCCGGGCCCCCAAGGTGACGGGCGAACTGGTGGCCGCCATCGCCGACCGGGAGAGGGTGACCGACCACGACGTGGCCGCTTTCGTCGACGTCGTCCAGGCCGCCGTCGGCCAACCCGAGGGATCGCTCGTCCACCACGGGCTCACCTCGTCCGACGTGGTCGACACCGCCCTCTGCGCCACCCTCGTGGCCGCCGCCGATCTGCTGATCGACGCCTCGGACGCGCTGGTGGCGGTCTTGAAGACGCGCGCCCTCGCCTTCATGGACACCCCCATGGCGGGCCGGACCCACGGGATGCACGCCGAGCCGACCACCTTCGGGGCCAAGCTCGCCCTCTGGTGCCTGCAGGCCGACCGGGACCGCCATCGGCTCCGGGCCGCCCGCCGGGCGGTGGCGGTGGGGAAGCTCTCGGGCGCCGTCGGCACCTACTCCAACATCGACCCCGCCGTGGAGGCCTTCGTCTGCCGGGCCCTCGGCCTCGTCCCCGTGCCCGCCAGCCAGGTCATCGCCCGCGACCGGCACGCCGAGCTGCTCTGGGCCTGCGCCTCGGTGGGGGCGAGCATCGAGATGATGGCCACCGAGATCCGGCATCTGGCCCGGACCGAACTGGGCGAGGTGGAGGAGGCCTTCGGAGCCGGCCAGAAGGGCTCCTCGGCCATGCCCCACAAGCGGAACCCGATCCTCTCGGAACGACTGGCCGGTCTGGCCCGGGTGCTGCGCGGCTATCTGGGGGCCGGCCTCGAGGACGTGGCCCTCTGGCACGAACGTGACATCAGCCACTCCTCGGTGGAGCGCGTCATCCTCCCCGACGCCTGCCTTCTCACCTATTACGTCCTGCGCCGCGGGGCGGGACTGATCGAGAACCTCGTCGTCCACCCCGAGCGGATGCGAGCCAACGTGCTCGAGGGGTCCTTCGGCCTCGTCTTCTCCCAGCCGGTGCTGCTGGCGCTGGTGTCCGCCGGCATGTCCCGCGACGCCGCGTATCGTGTGGTCCAACGTGACGCGCGTCGGAGTTGGGAGCAGCGCCGGCCCTTCCGGGCCGTTCTGGACGAGGACCCCGAGGTGACCGTCGGGGCCGAGGTCCTGGACGAGGCGTTCAGCCTGGACCGGTCGCTGCATCACGTGAGCCGGTTCGTGGAAGCGTTGCAGGAGGTGGAGCCGTGACTCTGGGACTGGTCCATGCCGGCAAGGTCAGGGAGCTCTACGACGCCGGCGACGAGATGTTGCTGATGGTGGCCTCCGACCGGATCTCGGCCTTCGACGTCATCCTGGCCGAACCCATCCCCGACAAGGGCCGGGTGCTCACGGCCATGACCATCCACTGGCTGGCCCTGCTGGCCGACGTGGCCCCCAGCCATCTGGTCACGGCCGATCCGGCCGGCCTGCCGCCGGGGGCGGCCGGCCTCGGCGGCGATGCCGGGCTGGCCGGGATCGCCGGCCGGGCCATGCTCGTCCGGAAGGCCAAGATGCTCCCGCTCGAGTGCATCGTCCGCGGCTACCTGGTCGGTTCCGGGTGGGCCGAGTACGAGAAGTCGGGCACCTTGCACGGCACGCCCCTGCCAGCCGGTCTCCGTCAGGCCGATCGTCTGCCCGAGCCGCTCTTCACCCCGTCGACCAAGGCCACCGAGGGTCACGACGAGAACATCTCCTACGACGACGCCGTGGCGCTGGTGGGGAAGGAATTGGCGGAGCAGGCCCGCGACATCTGCGTCGAGGCCTACCGCCGGGCGGCCGCCGCGGCCGAGAGAAACGGCATCATCGTGGCCGACACCAAGTTCGAGCTCGGCATGATCGACGGCCGGCTGGCGCTCTGCGACGAGGTTCTCACCCCCGACTCCTCGCGTTTCTGGCCGGCCGACGAATGGAAGCCGGGCACCAACCCGCCGTCGTTCGACAAGCAGCCCGTCCGCGACTGGCTGGCCGGCACCGGCTGGGACAAGCAACCCCCCCCGCCGCTGCTGCCGGCCGAGGTGGTGGCGGCCACCAGCGCCCGCTACGTCACCGCCTACGAGCGGATCAGCGGCAAGTCCCTGGCCGACTGGTATGGCCCGTCAAAGTTGAGCGACGAGGTGATCCGGTGAGATTCGATGTCCGTGTCGAGGTCCGGCTCCGTCCCGGCATCGCCGATCCTCAGGGCGCCACCATCGAGCGGGCCCTGCCCGCCCTCGGCTTCGCCGGTGTCGACGGCGTCCGGGTGGGCAAGTCGATCCGTTTCGCCATCGAAGCGCCCGACGAGGCATCGGCACGCAACCAGGCCACCGAGATGAGCCTCCGCCTGTTGGCCAATCCCGTCATCGAGGACTCCGACGTCGAGATCACCGCCGTCAGTGCGGCCGGCACAGCCCCGGTCGCCGGAGCCGTCCGGTGACCACCCGGATCGGCGTCGTCGTCTTCCCGGGCACCAACTGCGAACACGACGTCGTCCGCGGCCTGCGTATCGTGGCCGGCACCGACGGTGCTGCCGGTCCTGCTGGTTCCGCGGTCGAGGTGGAGCTCGTCTGGCACGGCGCCGACTCGGTCGACGGTTTCGACGCCCTGGTGTTGCCCGGGGGTTTCGCCCACGGCGACTACCTCCGGCCCGGCGCGCTGGCCCGTTTTTCGCCGGTCATGGGAGCGGTGACCCGCTTCGCCTCCGACGGGGGACCGGTCATCGGCATCTGCAACGGCTTCCAGGTGCTCACCGAAGCCGGTCTGCTGCCCGGGGCGCTGCAGAAGAACAGCGGGCTGCGCTTCCTGTGCACGACGGTGCCGGTGGAGATCTGCACCAGCCGGACCCCGTTGACGGCGACCGTCACGCCCGGCACCGTACTGCGGCTGCCGGTCAACCACTTCGAGGGCAATTACATCTGTGACGCCGTCACCCTGGAACGCCTCCGCGACGAGGACCGGATCGTCCTGCGCTACGCCGAGAACCCGAACGGCTCCATCGACGACATCGCCGGCATCTGCAATGTCGAGGGCAATGTGGTTGGCCTGATGCCCCATCCCGAGCGCGCGTGCGACGCCCTCACCGGGGCCACCGACGGAGTGGGCCTTCTGCGAGGGCTGCTGGCCGCCGCCTCTTCCGGTCGCTCGGCCCGTTCGGCCTTGGCTACCGCTTGAGCCCCTCATCCTTCGTCGCCGGGATCCTCTGGTCCTGAGCCTGTAGGCGGGCTCGTCCGACGAATTGGGCACCTCGAGCACCATGTCGATGATCGGCTTGGCCGGCAGGTCCACCACCGACGTGGAGCCGGCGTGCTCGAGACGGATGACACGGTCACCGAGGATCTGTCGGAGCCGCTCCGCCTCGCCGGCGTAGCAGGCGGGCCAGGCCGGATCGTAGGCCCGGATCTCTATGCGGCTTTGTAACGGCTGGGGTTTCGTGACCCAGGTTCGGGCCAACAGCTCCTCGTAGGCGCCGACGTCGTCCGGGTCCGACGGCATGCGTCGGGTCGCTTGGTCGGCATTCTCCGCACCGTCGGTCGGTGGGAATGACGGGCCCAAGGTGCTCAGGCCTTGGCCGCCTTGCCCCGGCCGATTCCGGCGCGCTCGAGGACCCCGGCGTCCACGCCGGCGGCGCGCCAGGCGGAGTAGCCGATGGCCTTGCGCTCGCCGTAGGACTTGGCCACCTTCAGAAAGCGGGCCTCCAGGTCGGCCATGTCGTCACCACCGTCGGCGCGCGCCAGTTCGGCCTCCAGGTCGGACTTCTCCTGCAGCAGGTGCAGTCGGGTCAGCGCGTCGGCCCCCGAGAGTTTGTCGTTCACCACACCGAGACGGCGGTTGATCGATTCGGTGGTCCGCTTCCGGCCCGGCCGGGGCCGCTGCTCCTCGATGGCCTCGAGGTAGAGCCGGACGGCCCGGCCCTCATCCCGGCCGCGGGCCAGTGCCTCTTTGTGCTCGGCCGTCATCGGTCGCTTGGACTGCTGTTCGGGGGGCGCCATGGGGCCATCATGCCGGTCGGCCGCCGTACCTGCAACGGAGCCGGAGCAGGTACCGTGACATCGATGGCCGACCGTGACACCGCCGCCGCGGCCGACGAGACACTGCACCGCGCCCTCGGTCTGACCGACCCCGAAGCCGACCGGATCGCCGAGATCCTGGGCCGGCCGCCGAACCATCTCGAGCTGGCCCTCTACGCCGTGATGTGGTCCGAGCACTGCTCCTACAAGTCCTCGCGCAAGCACCTGGGCCGGCTGCCCACCGAGGCCCCGCAGGTCATGGTGGGGCCGGGGGAGAACGCCGGGGTGGTCGACGTGGGCGACGGCATCGCCGTGGCCCTTCGGATCGAGTCCCACAACCACCCCTCGGCCGTCGAGCCCTACCAGGGGGCGGCCACCGGGGTGGGAGGCATCCTCCGCGACATCTTCACCATGGGGGCGAGGCCCATCGCCCTGATGGACCCCCTCTTCTTCGGCCCTCCCGACGACGCCCGGGGCCGCTGGCTGGTCGAGGGCGTGGTGGCGGGCATCTCCGGCTACGGCAACGCCGTGGGCGTCCCCACCATCGGCGGCGAGCTGACCTTCTCTGCCTGCTACGCCCGAAACCCTCTGGTCAACGTGCTCTGTCTGGGCGTGCTCCGCAAGGAACACCTGGTCCTCTCCGCCGCCCACGGCGAAGGCAACCTGGCCATCCTGCTCGGCTCGACCACCGGCCGTGACGGCATCGGCGGCGTCAGCGTCCTCGCCTCGGCCGGCTTCGCCGACGCCGGGGCCGACGACGAGAAGC
>Ga0307374_10004079_pt1 | contig 24532 bp, 22 predicted proteins | sample OX3MG_FD_202532 | JGI IMG/M metagenome (GOLD analysis project Ga0307374, IMG submission 202532) | Soil microbial communities from Risofladan, Vaasa, Finland - OX-3 | ecosystem: Environmental > Terrestrial > Soil > Coastal area > Acid sulfate soil | place: Finland: Risofladan, Vaasa | collected... | reverse complement strand
CAGCGACCGCCGCCAGCCCGGCGGCGAGCGTCTCACGCGCCGGGTCGGGGAGGTCGAGTACCTCCACCAGGGGCACCGGATCCCACCGGGTGTACGCGCACATCATGAAGAGCGCACCCTCGCGGCCCCGCCACTGCGAGAGACCCACGACCTTGCGGGCGTCGGAGAAGACCTCGCCCGGACCCCGCCCGGCGAAACACACGAGCGCGCCGTACTCCCCGGGCTCCGCCGCCCCCCGGTGGACGGTGAGGTCGCCCACGCCCAACGACGCGAGCGCGTCGCACCACCACTCGCCCGCCCAGGCGGCCGACGACGTGACGTCGTTCACCCAGAGTGGATCGTCCCGGGGCACCCAGGCGTCGACCCAGAGAGGGTCGCCGGGGTGCAGGAGCACGGACCCTCCCCCACTGCGCCGGCGGGCGACCTCCACACCTCGGGCCCGGGCACGGGCCGAGTCGACGAGATTCCCCCGTTGGGTGCTCCCGAGCACGAGCGTGGATCGCTCCACGTGGCGGACGGCCGCTTGCCTATGTCGCAGCTGTCGGACGCGCTCGACGGTGAAGAGCGGGGGCGCGGGCTCGGAGCCCGTTCGCTCAGGAGGCGGCAGCGAGATACGGCTCCCACAACGGATCCACATCCGCCAGATGCCGCAACCGCCACAAGTACCCGTCCGGCGGTGCCGGCTTCACCCGGAGGGTCCAGCCCAGTTCGGACAAGAGCAGGTCCGCCTTGGTGAGGTTGTCACGCTTACAGGCAGCGACCACATTGGACCAGTCGTGGGTGCCGCCGCGACTCCGCGGGATGACGTGGTCGATGGTGTCGGCGGGCGCCGAGCAATAGACACAGACGCCGCCGTCGCGGCGGAGGACGGATCGCCGCGTGACTGGGGGCGTGCGGGCCCAGCGCGGAATGCGCACCATATGGGCCAATCGGACGATGGCCGGCACCTCTACATTGAGCGAGGCCGAGTGGAACACCGCGCAGTTCTCCCGGAAGGCAACCGCTTCGGCCCGGCCGGCCAGGACCAGTACGACGGCACGACGATCGGAGACCAGGGCGAGCGGCTCGTAGGTCGCATTGAGGAGGAGCACCCGCTCCATATGAGGGCAGAGGCTACCCGCGGCCGGGGCGCGTCCTCTGACACCATCGGAGATACGTCACCACGTCGTCCACCGTGAGAGCGCCCGCGGCACCCGCGCCGCCCTCCCCTGCGCTGCCGAACACCGTCTCCATCCGGAAGCGCCAGTACGCCTCGCCGGGGAGAGGAAGGAAGGGGCGGTGGCGCCACCAACCGGCCCGAGCCATGCGGAAAATGACCGCCCCGGCTTCCGACCACAAGGATGGGCGGGGTACGACGGCCCGCAGGACGACGGCGATGCTCGCGCCCCAGCGTTCCTTCCCCGCCCTCATGCCGGCTCCCCCAATCCGGCCCAGCCGACGGCGGCCGCGCCGATGAGCGGGCCCCGGTCGCCGAGTGCCCCCGGCACCACCGTGGTCCCGCGTGCGAAGGCAAGGCCACATCGCAGCTCCACCTCTCTCTGGGCCGCCGCGAAGAACGGCGCGCCGTAGCCCAGCGCCACCGAACCGCTGATCACCGCCAGCGGGAAGTCGAGCAGGTTGGCCACCGAGGCCACGGCGCGCCCGACGAGTGTCCCGGTTCGCTCCACCACCACCGACGGGGCCAGCGCGGCGGGCTTCCCGGTGATGGCCTCAACCGAACGACCGGAAGCCTCCGCCTCAAGGCAACCTTGACCGCCGCACACACAGGCGCGCCCGTCGGGGACCACGATCACGTGACCGATGTGGCCGGCGTTGCCAAGGCGCCCGTGAAGGAGCCGCCCGTCCATGAAGAGCCCGCCGCCGACGCCGGTCGAGACCACCATGCCGAGGAAGTTGCGCTGACCGACGGCGGCGCCGATCCATCCTTCACCTCGGGCGAGCGCCTTGGCGTCGTTGTCCACGAACACCGGAATGCCCGTGAGCTCCTGCACGCGCCGCCGGAGCGGGAAGTCCCTCCAACCCGCGATGTTGAGCGGTGACACCGTCTCCCCGCCCGGGCTCATCGGTCCGCCGCACCCCACCCCGCACACGACCACATCGTCCCTGGCGAAAACGCCGCGCACGTCACGCACCAGATCAGCCAGGGTGCTCCACAGTGATTCGGCGGCCTCCCCCCCGGACGCACCGCTCCCGCTGGGCGGGGTCGCCACCTGGGACCGGTGCAGCAGTGCCCCGGATCGGTCGACGATGCCAGCCGCCATCTTTGTCCCACCGATATCGACGGCGAGCGCCAATTCGCTCATGGGGCACTCGGCCCAGGGTGCGGGAGGGCCCGCCCCCGGCTCAGTTCTCGCGCCGGTGGAAGCGGGTGCGGAACCAGTCGCGCGCGTCGGTCACCGCGCCCTCAATCCCGCTGCTTGCGGCGGCGGCCTTCGACTGCTCGCCGTCCCTGCCCCGGGTGAGGTCGTGCCACCCTGCCTTCCCCATCTGGCGGAGATTGCGCTCGAACACGACGGCGGACGCGAACATGATGATCACGCCGATGAAACCGAGCGGCACGGAGTAGCTGTAGAAGCCGACCAGGATGGCCACGCCGATCACAAACGTGACGGCCGCCCACTTGCAGTAGCGGCCGGCATGGCGGTACACCGACTCCGAGCGGACGCGTTCGGCGAATTCAGGATCCTGGCGGACCAGGGACTCCTCAAGTTCGGCCAGGATCCGTTGCTCGTGGTCAGAAAGAGGCACTAACCAATCCCCTTGGTACTCGCCGCGTCCATGCAGGACCCATGTTTGCACGCCGACAAGCCGTCGACAACGCAAAGGGAGCCCGGCAGAGCATGGGCTGGGCGGCGTTCACTCCTATCAGCATACGGCCAGCCTGCGGCCCGTGGCTCGCGGTCGCACGCCGCCGGCGAGCCCGCGTTCCGGGCGCGAGATACCCCCGCCACCGCTCAGCTGCTATGAGAAAGGAGCCCGAAGGAGGAGAACGTGATGGCCACGGACGAGCCGCTGACCGGCGCGCGCACAATGTGGGAGCTCGTGGAACGCCGGGCCCAGGCATCCCCTGACCGCCCGATGCTGCTGACAGCCGACGGGGAGCGCATCACATTCGGAGAATTCTTGGACAGGGCTGAGCGGGTGGCCGCCGGCCTGCACGCCCTTGGCGTGGGCATCGGCACGGTCGTGTCGTGGCAGCTCCCCACGCAGGTCGACACGATTGTGCTGTCCATGGCCCTCTCCCGTTTGGGTGCTGTGCAGAACCCGATCATCCATCTCTACCGCGAACGGGAGGTCGGCTTCGCCTTGCGACAGACCGGTGCCTCCGTGTTCTTCGTACCCGAGCTCTGGCGGGAGATCGACTTCCCGGCAATGGCCGAGCGGGCGTTGGAGGGCGCGCCGAGCCGCCCGGTCATCATGACCACCGCCGCCGGCCTCCCCGAGGGCGACCCCGCCACCCTGCCCGCGCCGCCGCCAGGTGTGTCGGCCGCGAAGGCGCCGATCCGGTGGATCTATTACACGTCGGGGTCGACGGCGGACCCCAAAGGCGTGCAGCACACCGACCAGACCCTCATCGCCGGAGGATGGGGCCTCGCCCGTGCCCTGCAGATGACACCCGAGGATGTCGGCTCCATCGCCTTCCCCTTCGCCCACATTGCCGGGCCTGACTACCTGGTGACAATGCTCTCCGTGGGGTTCCCAGCCGTGCTGGTCGAAGCGTTCTCCGCCCCCGATGTGCTCCCGCTGTTCCGCCATCACGGGGCCACGATGGTCGGGGGCAGCACGGCCTTCTACGTGGCTTACCTCGCCGAGCAACGCAAGACGCCGGGTGCACCAATCCTGCCCAGTCTCCGGCTGATGTCCGGTGGCGGCGCCGCCAAGCCCCCCGAGGTGCATTTCGAGGTGCGCGACGAGATCGGCGGGCGGGGCGTCGTGCACGGCTACGGGATGACGGAGGTCCCCATGATCTCCAACGGTTCGCCAACCGACACCGACGAGCAGCTGGCCAACACCGACGGCAAGCCTGTCGAAGGAGCCGAGGTACGGATCGTGACCCTCGACGGGCGGATGGCCGGTCCTGACGATGAGGGCGAGGTCCGCGTGCGGGGGCCGATGGTCTTCCACGGCTACACCGATCCGGCGCTCACCGCCGACGCCTTCGATGCCGATGGCTACTTCCGCACGGGTGATCTCGGGAAGCTCCGGGCCGACGGGCACCTCACCCTCACGGGGAGGCTGAAGGACGTCATTGTGCGCAAGGGCGAGAACATCAGCGCGAAGGAAATAGAGGACTTGCTCTACACACATCCCAAGGTGGCCGAGGTCGCCGTGATCGGGCTCCCCGATCCGACCCGGGGGGAGCGGGTGTGCGCGGTCGTCCAACTCGCTGACGGCGTCGGGGGAATGGAGCTTGACGAGGTCATCACCTTCTGCCGCGACGCCGGCCTCATGATGCAGAAGATTCCCGAACAGGTCGAGATCCGCACGGAGTGGCCCCGCGCCGGCACCGGGAAGATCGTCAAGAAGAGCCTGCGCGACGAGTATTCCGCGTGAGCCACGCCACGCGCGGCGCGCTTCCCGGCCCGCACCATGAGGACCACTACCGGGTCGTGTTCGTCTGTACCGGCAACATCTGCCGGTCACCCATGGCCGAAGTGGTCACGCGGACCCTCGTAGCGGACACTCCCCTGGCCGACGACCGCTCACTCGGGTCCCGCCTGGTGGTGTCGAGCGCAGGTACGGGCCCGTGGCACGAAGGCGAACCGATGGACCCCCGCGCGCACGCCGCGCTGCAGCGGGCCGGCTACCCCTCTCACACCCACGTCGCCCACCAGTTCTCCACCGCCCGCCTCGGCGTGTTCGACCTGATCGTGGCACTCGATCGCAGCCACCAGCAGACCTTGCGCAGCCTCGGATCGGACCCTGACCGCGTGTTCCTCCTGCGCTCCTTCGACCGCGCCGCTGGCGCCGCGGCAGACGTGCCTGATCCGTACTACGGCGATGACACGGAATTCGACGCCTGCCTCCACATGATCGCCATTGCCTGCCGAGGAATGGTCAGCGACCTGGCATCTGTGTTCGCGTCGTGAGGCGGGCGACGCTCCCAGGAGACCTTCCCGGCGTGTGGGCGAAGCCTGTGTGACATAGTGCCGACGTGGTCTCACGCAGGGTCCGCCGCAGGCGCCGCCAATTCGCAACGGTCGGCGGGATTCTCTTCCTGTTCCTGATCTACACGGTGTTCATCTCCGGTGGGGGGAAGAAACCATCACCGGCAGTCGCTGGCCATAACCACCCGAGCCAGACCAAGTTCCCGGCCCACTCACCGTTGAACCCAGAATGGAAGGGTAATGGTAAGGCGGTGACCCTCGCCTTCGGCGGGGACGTGCATTTCGCCGGCGCAGTGGGCGCCCGTCTCGCCCAGAACCCCGCCACCGCGTTAGGTGACACCCCGGCCCAACTGTTCGCCGGCGCACAACTGCGGATGGTCAACCTTGAGACCGCGCTGACCGCCGGTCAGTGTCCCCAGGTTGCGTCCAAGCAGTACCACTTCTTCGCACCCCCCAGCGCGTTCACCGCACTCAAGAGTGCCACCGTGACCGTTGCCGCCCTCGCGAACGATCACGCCCTCGACTGCGGGGTCACCGGGCTCGACCAGGGACTGGCCGCGGCCAAGGCTGCCGCGTTCCCGCTCGTCGGGGCCGGGGACAACGCGGCGCAGGCCTTCGTCCCGTACCGCGTCACCATCGACGGTCAGCGCATTGCCGTGATCGCAGCCACGCAGATCATTGATCCCACCCTCATCAGCGCGTGGACTGCGACCTCGGCCCAGCCCGGCGTGGCCTCCGCCATTGATCCGACCCTGCTGGTGCGTGCGGTGCAAGAGGCCCGGCGCACCGCTGACACCGTCATCGTCTACGTGCACTGGGGCACCGAGACCCTTGCGTGCCCCAGCCCGCAGCAGGAGCCTCTCGCCCAACAACTCGTCCAAGCCGGAGCGGACATCGTCATCGGCGCCGATGCGCACGTGCTTCTCGGTGGCGGCTACCTCGGCGACGCTTACATCGATTACGGCCTCGGGAACTTCGCCTTCTATGACAACGCGGCGCCAGAGACCGACAGCGGTGCACTCCTCATCACCGTCGAGGGCCGGCACGTCGTTTCGACCAACTTCCGGCCAGCCACCATCCTGGGCGGCCTGCCCCAGCCCCTGACCGGAGCCCCGGCCGCAACGGCCCTGCAGAACTGGAACGCGGCACGCGCCTGCACCAACCTGGCGGCCAGCCCGAGCTTCAGCCTGGCCTCCGAATCGGGGGAGACCGTTCCGTTCACCGCTCCAGCCACGACCACGACCACGTCGTCGTCCGGCACCGCCGGAACCGGGACCACCACCTCCACCAGCAGCACCAGCAGCAGCAGCAGCACCACGACGACGCCGTCAACAACCACCCAGCCGACCGACAACGCTGGCTGACGCCCTCCTAGTCGGGAAAGAAGCGGGGCAGATACGAACGGTTGGCCCCCAACAACGCGTCAGCCAGCTCCGCCGCCAGCGGGTATTGCCCGACAAGCGGGTTGGCCAGAAGCGCACGCACTACGTCGTCACGGCTCCCCGATCGTGCCGCCCTGACGGCAAGGTGCTCGTACGCCTTCGCATGCTGCACCAGCCCGAGCATTTCCGGCGGGAGGGGCCGCTGCGGGATCGGATGGGCCCCGTCGGCGTCGACGATCGCCCGGGTCTCGACCACCGCGTCGTCAGGGAGCCCTGGGACCGCTCCGTTGTTGCGCATGTCGACCACCTGAACATCTCCGGTGTCGGCATGTAACGAAGCCATGAGACGCACCGCAGCCAGGGAGTAGAACGCGCCTCCCCGATACGACAGCTCGACGGGCTTCGTCACGAGCTCGGGATCGCGGTATTCCCGCAGGAGTTTCGTCTCCAGCTCGGCCACCACGTCGGCGCGCGATCGGTGCCCCGGCTTGGACTGCTGGGCGACTTCGGCGTCGTGCTGGTAGTAGTAGTGCACGTAGTAGGAGGGCAGAGCCTGCTGCAGACGGAGCACGTCAATGGACACGCCGCTCTCAAGCTCGAGTTCGACCGGGCAGCGGTCGAACAGCTCGGGCAGACGGTCTTCGGCTTCGCCGTTCACGACGGCGGAGCGGATCCACGTCAAATGGTTGAGCCCGACGTGTTCAATCTCAACACTGTCGGGATCAACGGCGAGGTAGTGCCCGAGACGGCGCTGGGTCCATATCGCCACATTGCACAGGCCGACGGCGCGGTGACCGTCGTCGACGAGCGCCTGGGTCACAATGCCGACGGGATTGGTGAAGTCGACGAACCACGCGTTCGGGTTGGCCCGCTTGGCGGTCTCCTCAGCCAGCTCCAGCACCACCGGGACGGTGCGAAGCGCCTTGGCCAGCCCACCCACCCCGGTCGTCTCCTGGCCCAGGCAGCCATAGCCGACGGGGAGGGTTTCGTCGACGTGGCGCGCCGCCTGACCACCGATCCGCAGTTGCACCACGACGAAGTCCGCGCCCTCGAGGGCACGGTCGCGATCAGCGGTCGCGGTGAACGAACCGCCCCACCCGCGGTGGCGCAGGATCCGTTCCGACAACCCTCCGACCGCCTCACGGCGCTCCTCGCTCGGGTCCAACAGGACGAGATCGCTGACGACCATTCGATCCTCGTGATCACAGAGACCTTCGACCAGTTCGGGGGTGTAGGTGCTTCCCCCTCCGACGACGGCAACCTTTATGCCCACGCCGGGTGAACCTACTATCCACTCGTGCACAACGAGCCCGCCGTCCTGGCCTTTGACGGAGGGAGCTCGAAGACCGATGCCGTGCTCATCTCTGGAGGTGGCGCCGTCCTTGGACGTTCGAGAGTCGGTCCGAGCAACCACCAGCTCGTCGGCATTGAGCGCGCGATTGAGGCGCTCGATGAGGCCGTTGTCGCGGTGGCGTACGCCGCCGGGCTGGCTGATACCACCTTCCCCCTGTGCGGGACAGGCGTCTACTGCCTGGCCGGTATCGATCTTCCGATAGACGAGGAGCGTCTCGGTCCGGCCATTGCCGAGCGCGGATGGACCCGCACGGATCTTCTCCGCAACGACACGCTCGCCGTGTCGAGGGCGGGGACGACGGCGCAGTGGGGCGTGGGGGTGGTCTGTGGGACCGGCATGAATTGTGCGGGCATCGGACCCGACGGCACGCTGGTCCGGTTCCCTGCCCTGGCCGAGCTGTCGGGCGACTTTGCACCGGGAGGTTCGTGGTTGGGTATCCGGGCTCTCGGGTTGGCCCTCCGTGGCGAAGATGGACGGGGTGGTCCGACAAGCCTCAGCCGACGGGTACCCGAGCACTTCGGGAGAGCCGACGCCGGAGCCGTCCTGTCGGATGTGTACACCGGTGCCATCAGCTACAGCCGGCTGTTCGAGCTCGCGCCGGTCCTGCTGTCTGCCGCGGCCGAGGGCGATACCGAGGCCCGCCGCGCGGCTGACACCCTGGCCGACGAGGTGGCGGCATTCGCCGGGGCCGCCATCGTCCGGTTGGGAGTAGCCGATGACGCAGTCGAGGTGGTCCTGGGCGGCGGCGTCTTCCACACCGACGACGCCGGGTTCCACGAGCGGGTGGCCGATCGCATTCACGCGGTGGCGCCCCGCGCCGTGTTGCGGTACCTGGACGCGCCTCCCGTGCTCGGAGCAGGGCTCCTCGGGCTCGATGCGATCGGGGCCGACGACGAGGCAAAAGCGCGCCTCCGCGCGGAGTTAGGTGAACGCTGACGAGGTCCGACATCGTGGGCTACCTGGTCACGTGATGGCCAGCAGAGCAATGACGAACGCCGCGTAGAGGGAGACGATGAACCAACCCGAGCCGCGGCGGAGACCCCTTCCCACAAACGCGAGGACGACAATCACGCCGGTGAGGGCGAGGTACGACGAAGCCGTCAAGATCCCCGGTCCCCCGGCCCTGGAGAGGCCGACGATGGCCGTGGGCAACAAGAACCCGGCGGCGACGTTGATGGCGTTCGAGTTGAGCGACGTGCTGAGCGCGGCTGCGCCGCGGCCGCGGCGAGCGAGGTAGATCCCGGCGACGGCATTGGGCAGGCTTGTGACAGCGGCCAGGACGAGCCCACCGACGACGGCATCCGCCACGCCGAAGCGGGTTCCCAACGACGACGCCCCCCGCTCCATCGCAACACTGGCCACGACCACGACCGCAGTGGCGATCGCGGCGACAACGGCATCACCGCCCGAACCGGCGCGTGGGTGGATGGCCACCATGAGCTCGTCTTCCTCCTCGTGGACCGCGGCCCTGATCCACGCCTTCCAGTTGTCGGGCAACGCGACGTGTTCGAGTACCGAGCTCGAGGCGCTGACTGTGAAGGAAGTGAGCAGCACCACCATCACCAGGACGAGCGCAACGATCGGCGACAGGACGCCCGCGACGGTCAGGAGACAGACAATCGAGACGAAGATGGCAATCACGCCGCCCAACATCACGACCCGACGGTGCAGCGCAATGCGGCCAGCTACGACGGCGCCGACGCCGAGAAGGACGGCCAGGTTGAAGACGTTGGAGCCCATGACAACGCCCGCGCTGACGGACTGTTGATGATGCGCTAGGGCGGTAACGGATGCGGTGATTTCAGGCGCGTCAGCGGTCAGTGCGGCCACGACCCCGAGGAGCGACTCGGAGAACCCAAGCCGCTTGCCGACGCGCTCGAGGCGCGAGACAAGCACCCAACTCGCCCCCAAGCTGACGACGGCGCCGAGAAAAAAGGCGACGCTGGACACGGTGGTGTCCATGGGAGTTCAGCCAACCTCGAATCGAAAGGAGGCATCGGATGGCATGTCGGCTCCTCGGCGCGCAAGTCAGTGCCGACCAGACTTCCCGGCTGTCCCGGCACCAGGTTACCCAAAGCTCCTGCGAGTGCGGTCCGCCAGAGGTTCCCGCGCGCCGTCCGAAGGCGCTAGTCGCCTCCGCCAACTCCCGGCACCTTGACGCGGGGCTGGGCGTCCGCCACCAGGCGCTCATCATCGGCCAGCAATGACTCGGCCAGCTGCCGCACCATCTCAAGCACCTCAGGATGCTCCTGGAGGTTCCAACCTTCGAGGAGCTCAGTCAGCCCACTACGGCGTGCTTCGGCCAGCTGCGCTATCGCAGCGGACCCGAGGGGCGTCAGCACCAGATCACAGTCGATCCCGCGTGTCACCTCTTCCACCATGCCGGCGTCCACCAGTCCATCGACACCGGGCTGGATGATGGCGCTGTCCACCTTGAGACGGCCCGACACCTCGGCGACCGTGCACGCCGGTCGGTCGGCCAGCCGGTACAGGAGCCAGCACGAGCGGGGCGGAAGGTCCAGCCCGGCCCGGCCGGCCAGCGTCCGGTACAGCTCCTCTCGGTTCTCCCGGGCCGAGTAGCGCTCGAGCGCGAGCTGAATCTCTTCCAGGGAGGATCTGGAATCGGGCAGGCCGAAGCTCTCACCGGGATCGACCGTTTCCACGGTCTTGCGGAGCTCAAGTTCGGGCAGGAGCCAGCTCAGCAGGAAGGCCAGTAGGGCGATCGGCACCGCCACCAGGAACACTGTCTGAACGGTTCCGGTGATGGCCGCAATCACCTTGGTGTAGATCTCCGGAGCCAACCGCGCCAGCTCACGGAGAGCAGAAGGGTCCTGCGTCTGGAGGTTGAGCCCTGGACCCCCCCCGTGAGTGACACCGGTGATGACGGGCGCGAGCTTGTGCGTGAGGACGTTGGCGTAAATAGCGCCGAACACCGCGGTGCCGAAACATCCTCCCAGCATCCGGTAGAAGGTGGCACTGCTCGTCGCCACGCCGAGATCCTCGTAGGAGACGGCGTTCTGCACCGCGATGACGAGCACCTGCATGATGAGGCCGAGACCCACACCGAACACGAACATGTAGCCCGCCATGACCCAGGCCCCCGTGTGCTCGCCGATCAGAGACATGAGGTAGGCGCCCGCCGTCATCAGAGCGGTGCCAAGCACCGGGAAGAGCTTGTACCGACCCCAACGTGTCACAAGACGTCCCGACAGGACCGACGCCCCGAGCATTCCGCCCATGAGCGGCAGGATCCGGAGGCCCGACGCCGTCGGGCTCACGAGCTTCACGTTCTGGAGGAAAAGCGGAAGGAATGTCAGGGCGCCGAACATGGCGAACCCCATGACGAATCCGATGGCGCTCGCCGCGGAGAATACGCGGATCCCGTACAGCTTGAGCGGGATAACCGGCTCCTTCGCCCGATGCTCCGCCAGGAGGAACAACAGGGTCAGCACGACGCCGGCCACCGCCAAGGCGACGCTCTGAGACGATGACCACGGCCAAGAGATGCCGCCCAAACTGGCAAAGATGATGAGGAGTGTGGCACCCCCTGACAACGTGACAATGCCGAGGTAGTCGATGGTGTGGCTGACACGGCGTAGTGCACCGGGCAACACGGCTCCGGTGATGAAGAGAGCCAGGATGCCAAGCGGCAGATTGATATAGAAAACCCACCGCCACGACAGGTACGAAACACACAGACCACCGATCAGCGGGCCGATGACCGTGGCCAAGGCGAACATCGCTCCGAAGAGCCCCATGTAGCGTCCACGCTCGCGAGGGGACACCACGTCGCCAATGATCGTCTGCGCTCCCACCATCAAGCCGCCACCGCCAAGTCCCTGGACGGCGCGGAACACGATCAGCTCGGTCATCGTGTGGCTGAAACCGGCCACGGCCGAGCCGACGACGAAGATGGCGATGGCGGCCTGAAAGAAGATCTTTCGGCCGTACTGGTCCCCCAACTTCCCCCACAGCGGTGTGGAGACCGTGGACGTGAGCAGGTAGGCAGTGACGACCCATGCCAGGTGCGAGCCGCCGTGCAACTCCCCCACAATGGTGGGCAGCGCCGTTGAGACGATCGTCTGGTCCAGCGCGGCGAGGAGCATCCCGAGAAGGAGGGCACCGAGGATGAACCACAGCCGGCGCTTCGTGATCGGCTCTATCGCTGGCCCTGCCCCGACGGTCACAAGGAGTCCCTCACGTCAGGCACGATGCGCTCACAGTAGAAATGTGCCGCCCGGAATGCAATCAGGGAGCACCGGCGTCCTCCGTGCCTTCCCGTGTGGAACTGACCAAGCCATCTGGCGCGCGCTACGGTCCCGGCGGCGGAAACCCGGTCCGCGGCGGACCAACGATGACCACGAAGTGAAGGAAGGCTGATCGCCATGCGCACCCGACTGACCGAGTTGCTGGGGATTGAGCACCCCGTCATGCTTGCCGGCATGGGTGGAGTGTCGTATTCCGCCCTGGCCACGGCCGTCTCCGAGGCCGGTGGATTCGGTTGTCTGGGCGCCTCGACCATGGGAAACGACAAGATGGTCGAGGAGATGGCAGCCGTGCGGGCACACACGGCGAAGCCCTTCGGTGTGGACCTTCTCACTGCCATGCCGGGAGGGATGCGGGACCAGGTCCAGCTCATCATTGAAGGCGGCGCCACAGCATTCGTCGCTGGACTCGGTGTCCCGTCGGAGGTGGTCGATCAGTGTCACAGCAACAATGTCATCGTTGTCAGCATGTGCGGCAAGGTCGACCACGCGGTACGCGCGGTCGATGCCGGTTGCGACCTCGTCGTAGCTCAGGGAACGGAGGCCGGCGGCCACACGGGCCAGGTGGCGTCCTTCCCGTTGATCCCACAAATCGTCGACGCCGTGGGAGGCCGCGTGCCTGTAGTGGCGGCCGGTGGCATCTTCGACGGCAGGGGTCTGGCGGCTGCGCTCGCACTGGGTGCCGACGGCATCTGGGTCGGCACGCGTTTCATCGCCACACCCGAGGCGCGCGGCGTACTCGGCTACAAGGAAAGGCTTCTGGCGAGCCGGGAGGATCAGACAACGGTCAGCCGCGCCTACTCGGGGAAGACGATGCGCGTCGTTCGCAACGCCTACACCGACCACTTCGACAGCCATCCCGACGAGCTCAAGAAGTTCCCCGAGCAATTGGGCATCTCCTACGGTGCCGGCGTCATGCACCTCGGCGGAGACTCGTTCACTGATGGCGTCGACATCGACAAGGAGTGCTACCCCGCCGGGCAGGGCATCGGTGCAATCACCGAGCTCGTTCCCGCCGCCGAACTCGTCCGCCGCTTCGTCGCCGAAGCGGAGGCTGTGCTTGACCACCTGCCCAGCCTCCGCGGCGTCTAGCGCCTCGCTTTCCTGCTCGCCGCGGCAACGGCCCTACACCCAACCCTCGCGGCAGGTCCCCTCGTCACGCGATCCGGTAGGTCTGCACCCCATGTGCCAGCACCCGACCAGATTCGTCGCTGGCGGTGATGTCGGTGAAGATGAGCTCTCTCGCCCGTCGAACGGTCCTGGCCTGGGCGAGCAGGTCACTGCCCGCGGTGCTGGCCGCGACGTACTGGATCGCCATGGAAACGGTCGAGGCACGGACGCCACGGTCGAAGTCGTGGTTCGACCAGGCCGCGAGGGCGCCGACCGTGTCGATCACGGCGCCAACGACACCACCATGGAAGATCGATCCGTCATTGGTGAGCTCAGTCCGGTACGGGAGTCGCACCGTGACGTCGTCCGGCTCGTAGCGCACCACCTGGAGGCCAAGCCACGCCAGGTACGGCGTCCCCGCGAAGAGTGCCGGCATGGCCGCCCTCCGCTGTTGCTGCTCCCCCTCGGTGAGGGGATCCCGTTGGCCGTCGCTCACCCCACGTCGGCCAAGCCGACGGGACAGGAAACGCCGGTGCCTCCAAGCCCGCAGTAACCCCCGGGATTCGCCTGCAGGTACTGCTGGTGGTACGGCTCCGCGTAGTAAAACGGCCCCGCCTCCGTGATCTCCGTAGAGATGGGCCCGTACCCGGCCTCCTTGAGGGTCTGCCCGAAGCGCGCCGCCAGGGCGGCTGCCGTGTCGGCCTGGGCCGCGGATGTCGTGTAGATGGCAGAGCGGTACTGCGTGCCCACGTCGTTGCCCTGCCGCATCCCCTGCGTGGGATCGTGCCCTTCGAAGAACACGCCGACGAGCTTCTCGTAGCTGATCACTGACGGATTGAAGACCACCAGTACCGCTTCGGTGTGGCCTGTCCGGCCGCTGCACACCTCGTGGTACGTCGGGTTCGGTGTCACGCCGCCTGCGTAGCCCACTGCAGTCGTGTACACGCCCTGCACGGTCCAGAATGTCCGCTCGGCCCCCCAGAAGCACCCCATGCCGAAGATCGCCTGCTCCATGCCCTCGGGGAACGGCGGCGTGAAGGCAGTCCCCAGCACCAGATGAGGCGCGGACACGTCCATCGCCTCAGGTCGCCCAGGGAGAGCCCTCTCAGCCTGCACCATGTCGGTCTTTCGGGATGTGAACAGCCCCATGTCGCCTCCCAGCGCATCGCGGACCCCACGGCGGTCCTTGGCCTCAGCACTACGAAGCCACTGACCAGTATGCGCGCCCGTCCGTACAACCGCACGCTGCGGGAAATTGTTCCATCTGCGGCACATTGAAGACTATTTCGATATATCATTAGTGTTCATTTGAGAACAAGGAGCGCCCGGCATGACGCACGATTGGCACCATGGACACGAACACGAGCCGCCGCAGGGCATGGGCCCGATGCGGGGGCTGGGCGGGCACCTTTTCGAGCACTGGGGCGGTGGTCAGCCGTTCGGTGGCGGAGGCTGGGGTGGTGGGCGGCGGATGCGCCGCGGCGGCATCCGGCGGGCGATCCTGTGGGCACTCCGGAGTGGGCCGGCGCACGGCTACGAGGTCATGCGCCGGTTGGAGGAGATGAGCGGAGGTCTGTGGCGGCCGAGCCCGGGATCGGTGTATCCCCACCTGCAGATGCTCGAAGACGAGGGGATCGTGTCCTCCACCGAGGTCGACGGCAACCGAACGTTCTCCCTCACCTCTGAAGGCGAGAACGAAGCGGCTGCCGCCGGCGGGCTGCCATGGCAGGCAGACGCCGAGGGTGACAACCAGATCAGGGCGCTCCGACAGGCCGTCACGCAGCTGTTGAGTGCAGCGAAGCAGCTCTCCAGCGCGGGAGCGGGGTCCCAGGTCGAGAGAGGCATCGCGGTGATCCAGACGGCCCGCAAGGAGCTGTATCAGATCCTGGCGGAAGACTGATTGCGGGCGGGCGGTACTGTGCCGGGAACGCCATGACCACCACTTCTGACTCCGCTCGGGTCCAGACTTCTGCCGAGGCCGAACCGGCACCGATCATTCAGACCGTCGGCCTCACCAAGACGTACGCCGGAACGGACTTCCGCGCCGTCGACGAGCTCAACCTCAGCGTGGGGCCAGGCGAGGTGTTCGGCCTCCTGGGGCCGAATGGCGCCGGCAAGACGACCACGGTGGGCGTGCTCACCACTCGTGTGATCCCCAGCCACGGTCATGCGTTCGTGGGTGGGATAGATGTCGTTGCACACCCCACGATGGCCAAGCAGCTCATCGGTGTGGTCTCTCAGCAGAACACTCTTGATCGCCAGCTCACTCCCTGGGAGAACCTGTACTGGCACGGGCGCCTCTTCGGAATGGGCACCCGGGAGTGCAAAACGACGGCCGATGACCTGCTGGAGAGATTCCAACTCTCACGCTTTGGCGGTGCATCGGTCTATGCGCTCTCCGGCGGCATGGCCCAGAGACTCATGATCGCCCGCGCCATCTTCCATCGCCCGGCTGTCCTCTTTCTCGACGAACCCACGTCCGGGCTTGACCCCCAGGGTCGCTTGGCTCTCTGGGAGCTCCTGCACGACCTGAATGCCGACGGCCAGACGATCATGCTCACCACCCACTACATGGAGGAGGCCGACAAGCTCTGCGACCGAGTGGCCATCATGGACCACGGCAGGATCCTGGCTCTCGACACCCCGTCGAACCTCAAGCGCAGCGTCGGTGCTGACACCATCGTGACCATCAAGGCCAATGGCCAACCCGAGGCATTGGCGGACACGTTCGGCCGACTGGTCGAGGGGATCACTCGCACGAGGCCGATCGACGGTGGCATCGAACTGCACGTCGAAGGTTCCGAGCGGCTCATCCCTCGCGTCGTCGCGGCAGCCGAGTCTGGAGGCTTCGCCGTCGCCGACATCTCGGTGGCCGAACCGACGTTGGAGACGGTCTTCATCGGATTGACCGGAAAGGACCTGCGCGACTGATGGCCTCCCTCATCGACTCTCGCCCGACCAGCAACTTCCGGAGCGCGGGGGCCCATCCCGTGGAACTCACCCCAACCCGCTCGGCCGCCGCCGCCAGTTGGGTGTCGTTGCGGGCGCTCATCCTGCGCGATCTGGTCGTCCTGCGGAAGCACCTGGTCGAGTTCGTGGTTCGCACGCTCGTCCAGCCGTTTCTCCTGTGCTTCGTCTTCCTCTATGTCTTCCCCAAAATCGGCCAGGGCATAGGCGGGGCGAGCGGCATTGCGGGGGCACAGTCGGCATTCGCCACGGTGCTCGTGCCGGGCGTCGTCGGCCTGTCGATCATGTTCCAGGGGATTCAAGCGGTAGCGATGCAGCTGGCGCAGGAGTTCGGCTTCACGCGCGAGATCGAGGACCGGGTGCAGGCGCCGTGCCCGATCTGGCTGGTGGCCATTTCAAAGGTCATCTCCGGGGGCGCCCAGGGCATCCTCTCCGCTGCCCTGGTTCTGCCCATCGCGTCCGTCGTGCACGCGCAGGGAGTGGAGGCGCGCATCAGCCTTCACTGGCTGTTGATCGTGACACTCGTGCCACTGTCGTGCCTCGCCATGACCTCGCTCGGCCTCTTGCTTGGAACCAGTTTCGAGCCGCGGAATCTCGGGCTCATGTTCGGGTTCATCGTGCTCCCGATCACCTTTCTCGGTGGCACGTATTACCAGTGGACAAGGCTGGCACCGGTGAAGATCGGCGCGTTCCATTGGTTACAAACGTTCGTTCTGGTCAATCCTCTGATCTACGTCAACGACGGGATGCGTGCCGCGTTCACCGAGGCACCCCACATGCACCTCTACGTGATCTACCCCGCTCTCCTCGCGTTCAGTGCGGCCTTCCTCACGCTCGGCTTGCGCAACTTCCGCAGGAAGACACTCGCCTGACCCGCAGACCAGATCTCCTCAGAGAACCCGCAATGCGCCGGGCTCAGATCGCTCGGCTCTGGTGAAGGCCCGCAAGACTCCGACATCGCCGGCATGCGCCCGTGCCAACTCCAGACAGAGTCCGAGGCAGACCTCCATGGCCGCGGCCGGCGGATCAGGGACTCCGCCGATGGCGGCACTGGCCACAAGGTCATCACCGTGCACGACGACTTCAAGGACACGGGTACGGACATAGTCGGAGGCTGTCGTTCCCGCGCCCGGGACGCGCGCCACGGGAAGGATGCGATTGGCCGGCGTGAGCGGCAACCGGTGCGCCAACTCCGCGCGTGCCGCCGTGCACGTCGACACGAGGCGAGGGTGACCCCGGCGTGCGGCCTTCTCCGCACCCTCGCGCAGAAGGACGAACAAGGGGTCGTCGTCGGTCGGCTCATTCACCCGATTGGCGCCGAAGAAGTCCGCCACCGCGAGGGGAGACGCCGATGTCATCTCCGGTTCTTCCAGGAGCTGCACGAGACGGATGACCCCTCCGTACACGGCATGCGCTGCCACCCCTCCGGTGGTGTATCTGGCGAGAGCACTTGGTGCGTCCCACGCCTGGACCACTTCGGAACGACCAAGAATTTCGACAAGCCAATCGACCGCACCCAGGTAGGTCGCAATCTCTCTTGGCGTCAGCATGGAGATACTCCCCTCAATGTCCAGGAACGCATACGCATGAGACCAGTATTTTCCGTGAAATCTTCTTCCTCCGCGCGCTTTCTTCGGGACACTTCTGGGTAGGGTGACCCCAACGAACTGGACGGGGCCTGCTTTGGCTCATTCAGGAGCGGTGAAGGGAAGGACGCACGATGTCGGAAGGCAGTGGCTGGGTCACGGCATCTCCGCTGGCGGCGGCCTATGACACCGTGCGTACGACGACCGAACGCCTGGCCGCACCGCTCAGCCCTGAAGACCAGACGGTCCAGTCCATGCCCGACGTCAGTCCGACCAAGTGGCACAGGGCCCACGTCACCTGGTTCTTTGAGACGTTCATACTCTCGCAGTACAGGGATGGTTACCGCTGCTTCGACGACGACTATGCCTACATCTTCAACTCCTACTACGAAGCGCTCGGCAATCGGCACCCGCGCCACGAGCGTGGGCTCATTTCGCGCCCAGGCATTCATGAGATTGCCCGCTACCGGGAGTATGTGGACGAGCAGATGGCAAACCTCATGGCGGGCCCGCTGGAGAAGGGACTGCCCGAGCTCATCACGCTCGGAGTCCACCACGAGCAACAACACCAAGAACTGCTTCTCATGGACATCAAGCACGTGCTCTCGTGTAACCCCCTCCGACCGCAGTACCTACCCGATGCGGCGGTCTCCGACGGGCTCGCGCCCCCGAAGGCCGACTGGACCGAACACGACGGCGGAACATCGGAAATCGGCTACACCGGCGCTGGCTTCGCGTTCGACAACGAATACCCCCGCCACCCCGTGTATCTCAGCCCGTTCGCTCTGGCCGATCGCCCAGTGACGTGCGGCGAGTGGCTCTCATTCATGGAGGATGGCGGGTACAGCCGGCCCGAGTTCTGGCTGTCCGACGGGTGGGCCGTGGTCATGGCCCAGGAGTGGCGCGCTCCCCTCTACTGGTTCAACCACCCGGATGATCCTGGTGCGTGGCAGCACTTCACGCTGTCAGGGGTCCGCTCGGTCGACCCCGACGAACCGGTCTGCCATGTGAGCTATTACGAGGCCGACGCCTTCGCCCATTGGACCGGCATGCGGCTGCCAACCGAAGCGGAATGGGAGACCGTCGCTGCGGCAACCGCCGACGGCGACAACTTCCTGGGTGACGGTCCCCCGCACCCGAGGCCGGCCGTCTCCACCAACTCGCTCTTCGGGGATGTCTGGGAGTGGACCTCGAGCGCCTACTCCCCCTACCCCGGCTTCCGGGCGGCACCCGGGGCGGTCGGCGAATACAACGGCAAGTTCATGGTGAGTCAGTACGTGTTGCGGGGCGGATCGTGCGCGACGCCGGTCGGTCACACCCGCTCGTCGTATCGGAATTTCTTTCCACCCGGAGCTCGCTGGGCGTTCAGCGGCGTACGCCTTGCCCGGGACCCCTGATTCGACATGACCTTCACGATCGACGTCCACCTCTCCCCCGACGATGTGCGCCAGCGCATGCGCAGCGACGCCGTCGCCGGGTTGCGAGCCGCACATAAGTCCATTCCTCCTGTCTGGTTCTATGACGAGAGGGGCAGCCAGCTCTTTGAAGAGATCACGCAGTTGCCCGAGTACTACCCCACCCGCGCTGAGCGACTGCTCCTCGAACGCCACGCGCTCACCATCGCCCAGCTCTCCAAGGCGGACACGCTGGTGGAGCTCGGCGCAGGGTCATGCGAGAAGTCGCGGGTGCTCCTCAGCGCAATGCAGGAGGCCGGCAGCCTGGACAGGTACGTGCCCTTCGACGTGAGTGACGAATTCCTTCGCGGCGCGGCATCAACGCTGGCCAGCGAGTACGACGATCTGAGCATTCACCTGGTCATCGGGGATTTCCATCACCACCTGGCAGAAATCCCCGCCGAGGGACGGAGAATGGTGGCGTTCCTCGGTGGGACCATCGGCAACTTCAATCCGGAACAGCGAAGCCGGTTCCTGTTTGATCTGAACTGCACCATGACCAGTCACGACACCTTGCTGCTCGGGACGGATTTGGTCAAGGATCGCCAGCGGCTCGTCGACGCCTACGACGACGCAGCCGGTGTCACCGCAAGCTTCAACAGGAACGTTCTCCACGTGCTGAACGAGCAGCTCGGCGGTGACTTCCGACCTGAGCTCTTCACCCATATCGCCTGCTGGAACGAAGACCAGCAATGGATTGAGATGCGCCTGCGAGCCGAGCAACCGACCCATGTGACCTTGCGCGAGGCCGGCATTCAGGTGGAGTTCGCCGAGGGCGAGGAGATCCTCACCGAAATCAGCGCCAAGTTCACCCCCGCAAGGGTGGAGGCCGAACTGGGCGCGGCAGGGTTCGTCATTGACGACATGTGGGGTGCTGAAGAAGGCGAGTTCCTGCTTACGCTCGCGCATCCCTTCTGCTGACGTCGCGGCGTCGCCACAGCAGCCACACTGCGAGCAGGACAGCCAGGACACCCGACGCGCCCAGAGTCAGAACGGTCGCGGCGAGGAGATGGGGCGGCCGGTAGTTGAAGGTGACGAGGTCGTCCCCGGCGGGGATCCGCACCTCCTGGACCAGATGGGATTGCACGACTGTCACCTTGCGCGGCGGTCCGCCGTTCACCGAGACCTGTGCTCGCCACCCACTATCCCAAGCCACGTCGCGCACGAGGGATATGGGATACGGCGTTCTCAGCGTGACCGTCTCCGATTTCGTCGTGCTCGCGACGATGTGGATCGGGGGGGCTGTACCCGGCGCCCCAACCGTGTGGAATGGGTGCGGGGCTTTAGGGTTCCAGAAGACGGCGTAGCTCCCGACGGCTCCGTCGTACTCCCAGGTCCCGGGGCGGACTACCGCCGAGAGCGACCCGTCGAGCTCGTACCGGCTGGCACCGACTGCGATCACTGCCTGGTGCGACGGGAGCTCACCGCCCATGACCTCGACAGCCAGACCTGTCGCGTTCCCGCTCAGCTGCGAGCTCGAGACACTCAAGGAACCGGCGGGTACGGCGACGGGTGGGCCCCACCGCGCGGTCCCCGCCGTACCGAGCACACCGAATCGGATGGTCGCGCCCACGCTGGGCTTGGTGAAGACCAGCGTGGCATGGTCCGCGCGCAGTGACTCCCCGAAGTACCAACTGTCGCTCTGGCCTCCCGTCAGCGCATTCCGGGGCGATGCGTAAGCCGGGTACGGCGAGCCATAGTGGTTGGGCTGGGAACCGAATGGGAGGTTGGGATCGCTCCCGCGGCTCACGTCGATGATCTGTACCGCTGCGAGTCGCCTCGGCGTGGTGGCGACCGGCACCAGGAAGTACTGCGGCAGGCCCACCAGGATCTGCAGATCGAGATCGTCCAGCTGTCCGTTCCCGAGAGCGGTGATGTTGAGGTTGCCGGCCGAGTGGGTGTAGGTGACGGTGTTGTAGTTCCCGTTCACTATGGACGCGTAGCCCGAAATGGTCGGGAGCTTCGCCAGGATGTTGTCGTCGGGCTGCGGGTTGCTGCCCGACGGCCCGTACGAGTAGCCCTGCGGGTCGTAAATGTCATAACGGCCACCGGGCGTCAGGTGCGCCGCCAGATACTGCTCAATGGGCGCGGTGCCGGAGAGCACGGAGTTCAGCGGGAACGTCGCCAGCTGGCTGGTCATGGCCGCAAGACCGACATCAAGCGCGACGAACACACCGGCCACCATGAACCACCTATCGGCGGGCCATCGCGAGCGAAAGAGCACGATCACGCCCGCCGTGACCGCGAAGGCGAGCGCGATGATGGAGGCCTCCCGAACCGTCTTGACCGTCCAGAACGACGGGGTCGTCCCGGTCAGCGTGCTGATGAGCGAGTTCGGATTGAAGAGGGCCCAGACGGTCAGACCGAGCACGAGCACAGCCGGGACGAAGGCGGCAATGCGATCGAACCATCGCAGATCGCCCGGGTCTTCGGGACGGCGGTCCAACCAGCCCGCGAAGAGCACGCAGGCGGCGAACGAGACCCCGATCATGTTGCGGCTCTGCAGTCGCTGATGGCCGTACAGAGGGATCTGGTTGAAGAGATGCTCCAGCGGTGTGTTGCTCCCGAGAGCCAACAGCAGGGCGAAGACCCCGACCAGATAGAACGCCAGGCGGTCTCGCGACGGCAATCGGCTGGGCCAGCGCGGATGCAGGAGTGCAACGAGGCCGATGATGGGCAGGATCCCGATGTAAATCCCGATTTCGGGAAGGTTGTAGTGGGCGAAGAATCCGGTCTCGCCCAGGTTGTTGTAGCCCCCGTAGAGGTAGGGCACGAGCGAGAGCCACCCGTCGGCCGGCGGGAAGCTTCCGGCGGTGGCAAAGGCCCCGCTGGCACCTGAGCGCTGGGAATTCGCGACGGCGGACAGTCCCGGCAACCACTCGATGGCGGCCAGGGAAAGGCCGATGACCGCACCGGCGCCGAGGCGGGAAAGGAGCGGCCACCACGACGAGCGGTTCAGCCCGGCCGAGACCAACGCGTAGGCAAGGACGAACAGTGCCTCGTCGAGCATCGCCTCGGGCGCCCCTCCGAGAATGACCAGGGCGAGTGCTGCTGCAAAGAGGATCGACCATCTCCACCGACCGTTCCGCACGATCTGCAGGACGGCCAGCAGCATGAGCGGGAGCGCCACGAAACCCTCGGTCATGTCCACGTGGTTGACCTGGCTCAGCACCACGCCCGAGAAGGCGAAGGTACCGGCCGCGATCACGGAGGGCACAGTCGTCAGCCTCAGTGCTCGCAAGAACACATACATACCGGTGGCGATGCCCGAAAACAGGACCACCTCGGTCGCGACCCACGCCGCTCGGTCGGGCAGGATCACGAAGAAGCCCATCAGCGGGTAGAACGCACCCGCGTTGAAGTCGGCCAGCAGCGGGGAGCCGCTGAAGATGTACGGGTTCCAGAAGGGGAGCTGGCCGTGGCGCAGCATGGAGCCGACCAGCACGTGGAGGGGATAATTCTGCTGGGCGTTGTCGCCCGTCATCAGGAGGTGTCCGCCGAACAGGTCGGGCAGGATGAAGGCGGCGGCCGGGATGGCCGTCAGCAGCACGTACGGCCAGAGTGGCCCAATACGGGCCCGCAACCTATTCAGCATCGATCCGCGCCTGCCGACCCCCGTTCGACGCGCGGCAACAGAACCGTGGAGGAGCTGGCTCGACCTCAGTGTTGAGAATCGCGAGCGGCGTCCTGCGGTGATTGCGCCGATCGTGAGATCGCGCTCGCGGTCGAGCGCCATTGCACCTGAGGTTGGAGTGCCGAGGGCTCAATGCGGCCGACATGGGCGCGGGCAATGGCCAGAAGATCGGCCAGGAGCTCGTCGCCCAGCAGGAACGGCAGGAGTCCGAGATCAAGCAGCTTGGTGTGCGCGGCGCGGTAGTAGTGCTCCTGGAGCTCGACGCGTGGGGAGTCGAGGTGGACGATTTCGGCACCGCCCGCCGCAGCCGACACCATGTCCGCCAGCTGGCTGACGGAGAACGACTCGGTGAACTGGTTGAAGACACGGAACTCTCCGGGTGCCGCAGGGGTCCGGATGGCCAGCTCGACACAGGCCAACGTATCGCGGATGTCGAGGAATCCACGGGTCTGACCGCCCTTGCCGTACACGGTCAGAGGCTCCCCGGCCGCGGCCTGAATGACGAACCGGTTGAGTACCGTGCCGAACACCGCGTCGTAGTCGAAGCGGGTCGCGAGGTCCGGATGCAGCGTTGTCTCGGGGGTCGACTGGCCGTACACCACGCCTTGGTTCAGATCGGTGGCACGCAGTCCCCATATGCGACAGCAGAAGGCGATGTTGTGGCTGTCATGCACCTTGGAGAGGTGATAGAAGCTTCCCGGTTGCTTGGGGAACGGAAGCACATCCGTCCGGCCCCGGTGGGTGATCTCGATGTAGCCCTCTTCAATGTCGATGTTGGGTGTGCCGTACTCGCCCATGGTGCCGAGCTTCACCAGGTGAATAGACGGGTCGATGTCGGCGATCGCGTACAGAAGATTGAGGGTGCCAACGACGTTGTTCACCTGTGTGTACACCGCATGCTTGCGGTCGACCATTGAGTACGGCGCGCTCCGCTGCTCGGCGAAGTGCACGACGGCGTCTGGGCGGAAACGCCCGATCATGTCGTAGACGAAGGCCTCCTCGGTGAGATCCCCGATGAAGAGATCCATCTCGTTGCCGGAGACTTCCTTCCAGCACTCCACCCGGCGGTGTAGCGAGGCGATCGGCACGAGCGAGTCGACGCCCATTTCAAGGTCGTACCCCCGCCGGGCGAAGTTGTCGGCCACACCGATGTGGTGACCCGACCGGGACAGGTGGAGAGCCGTCGGCCATCCCAGGTATCCGTCTCCGCCAAGTATCAGAATTCGCACAGCGCACCTTCCAGTATCGTGACGGCCACATTTCGTGTTCGTTACGGAGCTATTCTTCTCTGACAGGCTGAGCCGAAGCTGAGAATCTTGTTAAGGATCCTAAAGTTGCCCGATGAGCCAGCTGTGGAACCCCTCACTTCAGCGCGCCATCGGCTGAATTCCCTGGTCCAGCGCGTAATAGGCCGATTCGACGCCCTCGGCGGCAGGCCCGGGTCGGCCGATGCCGACCCGCCGACCGGTGGCACCGAAGGGATTTCGCTGCGCCGATCAGCCGTGCTGGGCCTGGTCGCCACCGTCTCCATCGCGATCGGCGGGCTGATGGGGGGTCAGACCTACGAAACGCACCTTCCGGGTGCCTGGTTCTTCGGGATGCCGGGGGGTCATCTGGGATCGATCGGCTCAGCGTCGGACTACCCCCCGATCGTGGCCGCCATCGCGGTCTA
>Ga0307374_10004078_pt1 | contig 24534 bp, 28 predicted proteins | sample OX3MG_FD_202532 | JGI IMG/M metagenome (GOLD analysis project Ga0307374, IMG submission 202532) | Soil microbial communities from Risofladan, Vaasa, Finland - OX-3 | ecosystem: Environmental > Terrestrial > Soil > Coastal area > Acid sulfate soil | place: Finland: Risofladan, Vaasa | collected... | reverse complement strand
TCCTTGTGAGTGCCAGGCAATCGAAGACCAATACGTGTCGGTTGACCTTTGGGCGACGGGACTCCCTGCCGGCGTTGACGGGCCAATCGACGTCCCCGAGGTAGCCGATGTCGATGGCGTACCCGGGCAGATCATCTGGCGGAGTTTCACCCTGGGTCCAGGAGAGAAGATCGCATTCCACTCCACCGAGACCGTGGACCTGATGACGGTTCTCAGCGGCAGGATCACTCTGGTGATGGAGCGAGGAGAGGTCGTGTTAGTGCCAGGGGACTGCGTGGTGCAGCGGGGAACAGTACACGGCTGGATCAACGCCGAGTCGGTGCCCTGCGTGCTCATCGGGATCATGGCCAGTATTAAGAGCGAAGTGTGACTGGCCACCTCGTGCGCCGCCCCTCGGGTCGGGTGGGGTGGTTCATGAACCATGAGCCGGGTCAGCGTGGTGGGGCTGTCGCCCCACGTCGGGGAGCTGAGCCGAGGCATGGTGGGGGTGCCTGGGCTGAGACCGCCCTGGGAAGTCCCGGTGGTGGTGGCGCGGGGGCGTCAGGTTGGTCCGACCCGGGTGGTGACCAGTGGAGTTCAAGCAGCGGAGTACGTCCCCATTGAGGCTGTTACGCAGTTCTCACGCCAACTGGACTTGGAACTGCTTCGCGGCACCTTCATCGCGGTGCTGATCGTGAACATGCCTGGTTTCTACGAGCGAACCATCTACGTCAACCACCGCGACGGGAAGAACATCAACCGGGTGTTTCCCGGGAGCCCCACGGGTTCGGCCTCCGAGCGGGTGGCCGACTTCCTAGTCAGGGAGGTGATCGACGGCGCCGACGCATACATCGACGCTTCCTGGGGCTGTTTTCGGGGTCTCTGCTACCAGGACTACGCTACCTCCATGCCGATGCCAAAGCGGACGAGCGTCGATGACTTCTTCGCGCAGCTGAGCGACGTCCAGCGGCCGCACCTCGAGGCGCTCAGGGAGCTGAGCCTCCATGCCGACTCGGAGGCGCGGGAGGAACTGAAGTGGAACCTGCCGATGTACGTCCGCGGCGAGAAGACCAACCTGTGGATGCTTCAGAACTTCAAGTACCACTGCTCGCTGCGGTTCTCTCCGCCGTTCTTCGCGACCCAGAAGACTGCGGTTGAGGCCGCCGGTTACGAGGCCGGTGAAGGCTTCATCAAGTTGCCCTATGACCGCGAGCTGCCGACCGAACTCCTGGCGGCGCTGACGCGGGCACGGGTCGAGGAGTACGACACGACCGGCGCTGGCTAGAACGACCGCTGAACCCGGCTACTTCCGGTGAGGGCTGTAGCCTTGACCTATGCGGGACTGGTTCACCTTGCACGGCGTCATCTACAGGCTTGTCATGGGTGCCCTCGTTCTGGCGGTCGTTTTCCCGGTTTGGACGAGCGGGCGCCAGCCGATGTGGCCAGTTGCGCTGATCACAGTCTCCGTCGTGACCGCCGTTGGCGTCCTGCTGGCGCGCGAGCCGCACCTGCGCTACTGGTTGAGCCGCCGATGACCCCGCGCGGTCCGGTGCGAGAGCCAACACCGGCGCCAGCGCTCGAATGCATCGACGATCTACGACGGCAGCGGGCCGCGGCTTGCCCACATCAGGAAGAAATGGGCTTTGACTGAGAGCGACTCATACGGGCAGAGCTTGGATGTCAGCTGGCCGCTCGGACCCACCACCATCTATGGCACCGTGGTGAAGCCGGAGGGAGCTGGTCCTTTTCCGGGAGTCGTGCTGGTGGCCGGCAGTGGCCCGACTGACCGCGACTGGAACTCCCCACTCCTTCCCGGGGTAAATGGCAGCGGTCGCCTGGTGGCGGAGGCCTTGGGGCGAGCTGGCTTTGCCTCGCTGCGGTATGACAAGCGCGCCTCCGGCCCCCAAGTCCGCGAGACGATACCTCACCAGATCGGCGCCATCACCATGCAAAGCCACGTTGATGAGCTCGCCGGGGCGGTGCGCATCCTTGCCGAGCAGCAGGGCATTCGCCGTGACCGGATCTTCGCCCTCGGCAGCAGCGAGGGGACTCTCCACGCTCTCAACTACCAGGTCCACGACCCCGGCATCCCCCTCGCCGGCCTAGTGCTGACCGGACCTCCCGGGCGCGCTGTGGGCGCCGTCACCCGATCCCAGCTTGCCGCCCAGGCCAAGAGCTTCCCCAACGGCGAGCAGCTGCTCGGACTCTATGACGCCGCCGTCGCCAGATTCCTGGCGGGTGAGCCCGCCGCCCCCGATCCGGCCCTGCCGGAGGGATGGGGCACCCTGATAGCGGCCCTGGAGAGCCCCGTCAACCTTCCCTTCACCCGTGAGCTATGGACGGCGGACGCGGCAGCACCTCTCCGGGAGGTGCGCGTCCCGGTACTCATGATCATCGGCAAGAAGGACCTACAGGTCGACTGGCAGGCCGACGCGGAGCCTCTAAAGCGTGCCGCGGCGGGGCGGACCGACATCAGCTTCCTCTTCCCGGAGGATGCCAATCACGTGCTGAAGCATGAGCCGCGACCGCGCGATGGGCTCATGCAGGCCGAGGTGATTTCGAGGTACAGCGCGCCCGACGCCGCACTGGACCCCGAGACCGTCGCGGCCATCGTGGCCTGGATACGAGCTCGAGGGTAGGCAGCCGATCACCCAAGAAACCTTGGACGAGGATCGCCGCCGGGTCATCGAGCTAATGAAACGTCAGGGTGCTTACACCGTTGAGGAGGCCATCGCCACCTTCTCGCTCATCAAGCAGGAAGCGTTCAGGGTTTGGAACGACCATAGAGAGTCGCCCCAAGTCCGAGCCATGGCTTTGAGGGAGGCAAGGGAGGCAGAGGTCGAGCTGGACCACATCACCGGCCTGACCGACTCCCGTGGTGGCGTGGGCGTACACGTCGGAGTCCAGATGGCCGAGCAGAAGGTGACCTTCCTAGACCCGGAAAACCCGGCGCTGAGGGCTGCTCTCTTGATCCTCCACGGGGAAGAGAGCAAGCGGATCACCGATGGGACGAATGAGGAGGATCAGTGATGGAAGGAAACACTCTCGAACGATCTCACCCAACCACACGAGCCTCGCGCGCGCTCGCGCCCCAGGCGCCCGTCAACGCTCGCAGGCCCGACCAGACCGATGGCGAACGCCTGGCCCTGTTGACCAGCACGTTCGGCCCGATCTACCGGGTCTCCAACCGGATCGTGATGAGCCACCTTCAGGGGGAGCGCGCGGGCACGCCGGAGCAACAGGCTGCTCAGAATGCCCTACCGGGCAGAGGTCGGGACCAACGTGGGGCAGAACTGGCGAGCCTCCTGGATGAGTTGCGCCAGCTCCAGGCGGGAGTCGCTGCCAACGTGGTGGAGGCCGGTCCGGGGCCGATACTCAGTCAACACCGTCAGTCAGCGGCCCCGAACAGTGCCGTCTCATCTCGCCCAGCGCCCCAACGCGAAAGTCAACCTCAACTTCACGCCTCCCTGGTGAGATCGAACGACCGCCCAGCCGCAGACGGTCGAAGCGTTGTCCCACGGGGAGGTTGGGTTCACCGTGACCATCGAACCAAGCCCCTGGACCTCGAAGACCCCGAAGAGGCGCTCGCGTGGGGTGTGGAACCAAGCAGTGAGCTCCATGGCCGTGCGCTCGCGGGTCTGATCGCGGCGGTCCAGGAGGTACGCGCTGACCAGGCCCTCCTTGCTCCCGAGGATTGTCTTCAGCGGCGCCTTGGCGATCCCAGCCCGCTCGACGATCCAGTCGACGCCAACGGTGTGCAGGCCCTCCGCGTAGAACATCTCGTCGCCGGCCGCCAGTGGTCGCTCGCGGGCCGAGCCCGTCCGCTCTAGAGGGGGTCGATCACGCTCTTCTTGATGGTCCAGGTGTCGCCGGTGTGGAAGAGGCGGGTGAGGTCGCGCGTAGTCGGGCAGGAACCAGCGCCGCTCGGCCTCGATTAGTAGCGGCCACGTGTGACGCGGCTCAGCAAGAGTTGATCGCGGCCCTGTCGACCCGCGACACGATGCGGTCCGCGTCGCGGCCGAGCCGTCGCAGTTGCTCCGCTGACAAGACGTCGATCACGATGGAACGGACGTGCGCGACGTGACCGGGGGCGGCCTCGGCGAGCGTTAGGAATCCCTGATCGGTCAGGATCGCCTTGGTGAAACGCCCATCGGCGGGATCAGGCTCGCGGCAAACCAGTCCGCGGCGCTCGAGGCGGTTCACGATACGCGACAGGTGGGACATCGAGACGTTGGCCCACTCAGCCAGCGAGCTCATCCGCCTCGTGCGGTCGGGGCCACTCGAGAGCATGGCGAGAACCTGGTAGTCGACCATGGCGAGGTTGGAATCGCGTCGGAGCTGTCGATCTATCGACCAGGGAAGCCAGGTCATCAGGCGCACGACCGCTAGCCACGATTCCAGCTCCTCGGCCGTCAGCCAGTTGACGGGCACCTGCTCAGCGCTAACGGATTCGCTCACTTCTCGATGATAAGCCATCGCTTGCTACAGCAAGCATAGCTTCGAAGATCCTGCCAGCCCAGCCGAGGCGCGCACCGTGGAAACGAGAGAACGAACATCGGTTCCGCCGCGACTTATGACTTGACACGGCATGTAAGCGCCCTCTACACTTCACTTGACACGGAAAGTAACCGGATCCGGAGAGGAGTCGCAGATGTCACCTTTCAGGCTAGACGACGGTATGCGCGTAGACGGCTCGCACAGCCGAGCGATAGCCGGCATCGTCGAGCAGGAGTGGCGCGACGCGCACCCAGGCGATCTGATCGGGCTCCGGCATGTCAGGGTCGAGCCGACCCCGGCGGCTACATGGGCGACCGCGATGGGCGCCGGCCGTACCCCGGCGCTAGAGAGCACGGAGGAGCTGAGATGACCCGAATCGGTGTGATCCTCGGAAGCACCCGGCCCGGCCGGCGCGGCGAGCAGGTCGCCCGCTGGGTAATCGACCGGTCCCGACAGCGCACGGACGCCGAGTTCGAGCTCGTGGACCTCGCCGACCATCCGCTTCCGCATCTCGACGAGCCGTTGCCCCCGAGCATGGGGCAGTACCAGAACGCGCACACGCAGGACTGGGCCGCGACTGTAGGCCGTTTCGACGGGTTCGTCTTCGTCACTCCGGAGTACAACCACTCCACGTCCGGCGTGCTCAAGAATGCCCTCGACTTCCTCTACGCCGAGTGGAACAACAAGGCGATGGGCGTCGTCTCCTACGGCGCCGTCGGAGGCACCCGAGCTGCTGAACATCTGCGGTTGATCGCCGGCGAGCTGCAGATGGCCGACGTACGGACCAATGTCGCGCTGTCGGCGTTCACCGACTTCGAAAACTTCACTGAACTGACACCTGGCCCGCATCAAGCCCAGGCGCTCGACAAGCTGTTCGACGAGGTCGTCACCTGGAGCGAGGCACTAGCGCCGCTGCGGCAGAGGCCAGCAGCCGCCTAGCACCGTCGAACGCCTGAACCAACGGAATACGCTGGCACTCCTGGCGTGAGACCGCAGCTCGGACGAAGGAGGTCGGAATGACAACAGCGATCATCACGGTTGGCACCATCGACACCGTCGATCCCACGCGGTACTTCGTGAACCACGGAGAGAACATGTGGGCGGCGGTGAAGGGCTATCTCGACGAGGTCACGACGCTAGCAGCCGTGCCCGTGATCGAGAAGTACAGGGGCGTGCTCGCGGCCGCGGACCTCTTCACCAAGAGTACGACGTTCTGGGTAATCGAGCCGATCCGCCTCGACCTGGGCTACGGCTCGCAGGTGCATCCCTGATGGCGAGCCTGCCGGTCGGCGACCCAGTCGCCGACCACCTGCTGACGCCGCCGCCCGACTCACACCGGTGGCAGGCGCTGGCACTGGTGTGCGTCGCGTTCTTCATGACGATCCTCGACGTCTCGATAGTCAACGTCGCGCTGCCGTCGATGAAGAGCTCCTTGGACGTGTCGGACCACACCCTGCAGTGGGTATTGATCGCGTACACGATCACGTTCGGCGGGCTCCTCTTGCTCGGCGGGCGTACGGCCGACCTGCTCGGTCGGCGGCGGATGTTCATGATCGGCGTTGCGATCTTCTCCGCTGCGTCGCTCGTGTGCGGACTTGCGAACACGATCGATGTGCTGATTGCAGCGCGGGTAGTGGAGGGAGTTGGCGCGGCGATCGTCTCGCCCGCGACGCTGTCGATCATCACGACGATGTTCGAGGAAGGGTCGGAGCGGAACAAGGCGCTCGGCATCTGGGGCGCGATGGGCGGTAGCGGCGCCGCGGCCGGCGTACTCCTCGGCGGCATCCTCACAAAGTACGCCGGCTGGGAGTGGATCTTCTTCGTCAACGTCCCGGTTGGCGCGCTCGTCCTCGTGTTGACGCGCCCGATCGTGCGCGAGAGCCGCATTCTGGGGCTGCGTGGCTTCGATGCCGGCGGCGCGGTCACGATCACGTCCAGTCTCGCATTGCTCGTCTACGTGATATCGAACGCGCCCGACGTCGGCTGGGCGACCGGCCGCACGATCGGATTGCTGATCGGCTCCGCAGCGCTTTTTGTCGCCTTCCTCGTGATCGAGACGCGGAGCTCGTCGCCGATGGTCCCGTTCGACATCTTCCGGATTCGGAGTGTGACGGGCGCGAACGTGTGCGGGTTCTTTGTCGGAGCGGTCGTGTTCACAAACTTCTTCCTGCTGACGCTATACGTGCAACAGGTGCTCGGTTATTCGGCGCTGGAGACCGGATTGACGTTCCTCGCCACGGCGGGGACGCTGATTCCGGTTGCGGGCGTTGCGCAGGCGCTCGTAACGAGGGTCGGGCCGCGGCCAGTGCTGGCGGTCGGGCTGACCCTGATAACGTGCGGGATGCTCTGGTTCACGCAAATCCCGGTGGAGGGCTCTTTCCTTACGCACCTCCTGCCCGGGTACCTACTGGTCGGCGTCGGCATGGCGTTCTCGTTCATCCCGATCTCGATCGCCGCGCTCGCGGGCGTCGAGCCGCAGCGGGCGGGACTCGCGTCGGGGCTGATCAACACGACGCAGCAGATCGGTGGCGCGCTCGGCGTCGCGATTGCCGCGACCGTCGCCTTTACGCACACCCAGACGCTGCTCGCCTCGGGCCATTCCGCCGCGTCGGCCGCGACGAGCGGCTTTGCGCTCGGCTTCTGGGTGCTCGCCGGCATCAGCGCGGTCTCAGTCGTCGCGTGCCTCGTGCTCGTTCGCGGAACCGAGCGCGAGCGGCAGGTGACTGCGGTAGGGCTTTGACCGGGGGACTTGATGAACAAGGGCATCTTCATCAGCGTAGCGCACACCCGTCGAGCCCTAGCTGCAACTAAACGTCGCTGGCGCCCTCAAGCACAGCCAAGCGTTCGCCGGTCGCGCTGAACACCTGAACTTCCAGCCCCTACGCTTGCGTCAGGTCCATGATCTCCAGCGGCGGAGCAAGGGCGGGAGCATAAACGGCCTGCGGGGCCGTGTGCAGCAAACGCGCTCCGCGCACTCCGTAGCCGGGTGAAAATGTCCCGGTCCCGACATACTCGGTTGCGCCGTGAGGTTCCGTGCAGGCCAGGGTGGCGCCGGCGAGCGCCACCCTGTGCACGCTCTCCACGGCCGCTGAGACATACAGTTCCTGGATGGGCAAACATCTCGCCTGTAGCGGCCAGACCACTACCCCGGCTCAAGTATGAATGCCTAAGCACCTCACCAGCCTAAGTACCCGCGCTTTGGTGCTCTCGAATGATGCTGTCGAGGTGGAGGTCGTCGATCCGGCCTATGTCGAGACCATGCAGGGGATCGGGATTCGCGAGACGTTGATTCCTTACGACGACTCTGGAGACGCAGGGGCTTGCTCGCTTGCGGCCACCGTTGCGTTACAGGAGGCTTGGGACCGAGTTAGTCCGCTCGTGTGCCGGTGGTGCATGGCTACGGGCCGGGCGACTGCCTGACGTTCTACCACTACAACGTCGGAGATACCGTCACCATCGGCATCCCCGGCCGCCTAGCCGACGCAGCACTACGCAAGCTGGGGAGGCCCCACGGACACGAGGCCAAGGAAGACATACGCCCTAAGGCACGCAGCACCCGTGGCACCATGATTGGCAAGGAGTGGGCCTTCCGAAGGGCAAACTTGGCAAGGACCCCGTACTGATCGTGGGGTACGTCTCCGCTAGCCCAATTCACCTCCCCCCCCAACCCCAACCCCACGCGGGGAGTTCTGGGGTCGTACTGAGCGAGCAGGCGTTCGATATGCTGGGCCATCCGTGCCCGCGTCCCATTCCCCAACGACCGCCTACCACCCGTTGGAGCCGCTGACCCGCAGAGGGGCTAGCCACCAGGAGATCGCTCGGCGGCTGGGGATCACAGTCGAGGAGGTGGTGGCAGTCCGGCGGCGGCTCCGGCTTCTGAACTGGGTCATTGTTGGAGCCGCCTACGAGCTGGTCAGGCTGGACCGAAGGCCCAGGCTCCAGGAGGACTACATCCGGCAGGTCCAGGAGGCGGTCGCCCGGAAGCTGGCACTCCCTGGAGGGGATGTCGAGGTCTAGCGACCCACTACGGCCAGAACGCCCAGAACCCGGCTCTCCCAGCGAGGGTTACGGGTGTGAGCCCCGGCAAGGACAGGTCAACTGGTCGGCGGGACCCGAAAGAGGGCGAGGGAATCGTCATTCAGGATGGCATCGGGCCGCCAGTCGCGGTCCCGGACGGGAAGGAAGATTGGGATCTGCAAGTTACCGGGTACCCCGAGCGCATGAGTAGACCAATCGTCACCAGAACCCGCCGCTGCTCAGCTGCGCTCAAGGTCACCCGCTCGTCTTCCATGGGGTCACAGAGTCGCTGAGCTATTAGCCAGTGTCACTTTCGCTGAGCTACGACATGAGTGAGGGCACGCACTGGACAAATGGCGACAAGGATCGTTAGGCTGGCCCCGTAACCGGTGTCCTGAGGAAGGCTGTTGGCGTTTCGTGGGGCTTGCCTGTTGATCGCTTGCATCAGAGGTTGCGTAGCGCACGTTCCCATGGTCACCAAAACTCTGACGGGACCAGCCAAGAGTTTCTGCAGACGTTATTCGGAGATGAGTATGGCTGAGGCAAAATTTCTGACCGGCAAGGTGATGATCGTAACCGGGGGTGCCGGGGGCATTGGAAGGGCCACTGCCTACGCGGCGAGCGCTGCTGGCGCCGCAGTGGTGGTGGCCGATGTTCTTGACTCTGGCCAGGCGACCGCTGCCGGTGTCAGGGAGGCCGGTGGACAGGCGGAGTTTGTGGCGTGTGACGTGTCCGAACCCGAGCAGGTGAGCGAACTCATCCGGCGGACGGTGGATAGCTTCGGACGAATTGACATCCTGGTCAACAATGCCGGGGGTGGCGGCGCTCGACTGCGTGTCCACGAATTGGATGTCGAGTCTTGGGATCGCACCGTGGCCGTCAACCTGCGCGGACCGTTTCTTTGCTCTAAGTTCGCCATCCCCCACCTGCTTGCCGCTGGCCGGGGCGCGATAGTGAACGTATCCTCCGCCTATGGGCTTGTCGGGGCACCTGAAACACCAGCCTATTGCGCCTCCAAGGGCGGGTTAATAAGTCTTACGCGCGCACTTGCAGTTGACTACGGGAGCGATGGACTCCGAGCGATTGCTATTTGCCCAGGCTTCGTAGCTCTAGACGAGGGCGGCGGCGGCCGAGCTAAGCTTCCCCCGGCGGAGGCTGCGGCTCGGCTCGCGCGTCGAGAGGCGGGTGCCGCTCTCCAGCCACTCGGTCGGCAGGCCCAGCCAGAGGAGATAGCTAATGTCATCGTTTTTGTGGCCTCAGACGCCTGCTCCTTCATGACGGGCGCGGTTGTATCCGTCGATGGTGGATGCACCGCGACCTTCTATCACGGCGGCGGACTTCGGTGAGTAGCTGAACTGGATCTGATTTGGAGTCAGTGGCTCTAGCCTAACCCCGTCAGTCGAGATCGATAGCCGAGCTTAACTAGCCGAACCCGCTACTCAGCGTCTACTGTCACCTATCCGTTGAATCCAGCCTAAAGCCTGAACGATAAACTGTGCGCCTACCAGCGCATTGACCTGCAGCCAGGGCGCACCCAGATGCTGCTCGACCGCCTCCCGCAGCCGCCCGACCTCGTCGGCCCGGCTGACATCGCAGACAAACGTCGCGGCTCGGCCAAGTCCTTGCGTCGCCGCCTCCAAGGCCCGGTAATCGACGTCCACTGGCGCGACTGCAAACCCATCCGCCGACAGTCGGCGAGCAATCGCGGCTCCGATGCCGCCGCCCGCGCCAGTGACGAGGGCGATCTTTGACCGGGCCGCTACCGCCCCCGTTACACTGTGGCGATGCTGCTAACCGCGAGTGCCAACGGCTCGGTTGGGATGGAGGCTGGCTGGCGGATCCTCTTCGCTGGCGGTTCGGCTCTGGACGCCGTGGAGGCGGCCACTCGAGAGGTCGAAGACAATCCCAACGACCATTCGGTCGGGTACAGCGGATACCCGAACATGCTCGGAAAGGTGGAGCTAGACGCTTCAATAATGGACGGTGCCACACGGCGGGCCGGAACCGTTGGCGCGGTCCACGGCTACCGGCACCCGATCACGATTGCCCGGGCGGTCATGGTTCGGCTCCCCCACGTGATGGTGGTTGGTGAGGGGGCAGAGCGCCTTGCGGCGGAAATCGGAATGGAGCCAGAGGATCTGCTGACCGCGGAGGCGGAGGCGGTCTGGCGGGACGGGGTCGAGGGTAGGATCGACGAGAACGATGAACGCTACCGTTTGCTCAGCCACGTCTCCAGCATGTTCAGCGATCCCGAGCATGTGGCCGGCACGGTCAACTTCCTGGCATTGGATAAGGCAGGACATATCGCCTCGGCCGTGAGCACCAGCGGTTGGCCCTGGAAATGGCCTGGTCGGCTAGGCGACTCGCCCGTGATTGGAGCCGGCAACTACTGCGACGACCGGTACGGCGCTGCCGCCTGCACAGGCTGGGGGGAGCTTGCCATTCGAGGAGCGACCGCCCACACCGTGGTCAGCGGCCTCTCCGCGGGCCTTCCGTTGGAGGCGGCGGCAGAACGGGCAATCAACGAGCTGCGCGGGCTCAACGTCCCTGGTGAGGAGCCGATCATGCAGATGCAGCTGGTGGCCATCGACGCCGCTGGCCATCACACCGCCCTCGGCACCCGCCCCGGAACCACCTACGTTGCCTGGGAGGAGGGACACGACAACTACCTCACCCTCCCGCGTAAGGTGATCCCGCTTTTCGACTGAGACCCTATGGCGCCGTCAACGCAGCAGACGAAGCTCTGGCTCGGGTGGACGGCAAAAGAAGGAACCGTTCGAGCTGGGGCCGTTGAGCCCGGCCAGGTCTTGGCCGCTCTTCATGACAGCCAGGGCTTGGGACGCCGTTAGGGCCTTCCCTGCGACCGAGCCCAACTGACAGGCAAAGCCGGAGTGGAACTCCATGGTCGACTGGGCGCTGAACGTCGTGCTGAACGCCTGATTGGTGAAGGCGGTGCCGATCTTGTTCGCGGCATTTACCGAGAAGTCGGCGCCCGCTGCCAGCTTGTTGGTGGCGTCCTGGTACTTTGACCCCAGGTCGAACAGGACCGCACCAGTACCTATGACCGCGGCGGCCACGATCGCCAGGCCACCAGTGGAGAGGCCCAGGAAGGCGGTGTCCGCTGCGCCAGCCACAACATCCATGGAGGCAGCCCTGTCGCCCGCGTGAACGGCCACGTCAGCAGCGGCCAGGTTCATGGTGGCATCGACTGAGGCCATCGTAGTCTCGAGGGACAGCGCCACTGCATCCACGGCGATCCCGATATCGGCCATCGCAGCGGCGATGTCAGCGGAGCTCGTGTCGGCGGTGCCGGCCGTAGTCGCAAGGGACAGCTTGAGGTCCGCTATTGCTGCGTCCACGTCAGCGGCGGTAGCGGTCGACGCGGGGCCAGCTGCCCCCCACGGACCCCCATCTGCGCTGGATATACTCAGCGGGTGGGACAGGCCAACTTCGGATCAACTGCTCGATCTATAGTGCCGGCCCACCGATTTCGCAGTCCCATGGCGTTCGCCTGTCCCTTCTCGGTCGGCCCGGAGCCATCGATCAGACTTGGCCAGTTTTCCGGCTCCGCCCACAAGCCGGCTCCAGCCTGGACCCAGGAGGATGCGGCCGGTGATTGATTCACTCGCCTCTGACCACACCGCTGGGGAACCGGCTCGGCTCGCCATTCGGGCCAAGCGCGTTCTGGATGTTCAGGGCGGACGTTGGCTCGCCGACACGGTGGTGGTGGTGCGGGGTGACCGGATCGAGCAGGTCGGCGGACCGGTCCCGGAGGGGACCCCAACGGTCGATCTGGGAGATCGCAGCCTCCTGCCGGGTCTGATCGACACCCATACCCACGTGCTGCTGCAGGGCAACCGTAGCAGCCAAGCCTACGCCGCGCAGATCCTGCAGGAGGAGCCGGCCCACCGGGTGGCCCGGGCGGTCCGCTCCATGGAAATCGCTCTCCGCCACGGCTTCACCTGCCTGCGTGACCTGGGCACGGAGGGTGCCGGCTTTGCCGATGTTGCCCTCCGGGATGCTTCCACCGCCGGGATCGTGAGAGGGCCGCGGATGCTCGTCGCCGGGCCCGCCATCGGCAGGACTTATTCGTATCCCATCCTCGGGTACCGCTCGGACTGGGAGTTTCCGGTCGGGGTGGCCGAGTGTGACGGGGTCGAAGGATGCCGCCGTGAGGTTCGCCGCCAGGTGGCCCGGGGAATCGACTGGTTGAAGGTCTATGCCACTGCGGGCAGGGGGTCGGCCATCACGGAAGATGGGTACGTGGAGTCACCGCCGCCATGGACGGAGAGCGAGCTACGGGCGATCGTCGACGAGTCCCACACGCTCGGGATTCCGGTAGCTGCCCACGCCATGGCCGTTACCGGAACCGAGATGGCGGTGGCGGCTGGAGTCGACTCCATCGAGCACGGCTCAGCCATCCGGCCGCAGACGGCCCTCGCCATGGCGCAGCGCGGCATCCCACTGGTGCCGACCCTCTTGATTGGTCCCGAAAAGCAGCAGCGTGGGTTCCTCAACTGTGTCGCTGCCGGGGTGACCATCGTGTTCGGGACCGATCATGGTTTCTCTGAATGGGAGGAAGTGAACCAAGCCTCCGAACTAGAAATCATGGTCGGCATGGGCCTCAGCCCAGCCGAGGTCATTCGCAGCGCCACCATCGCCGCGGCAGAGATGCTGGGCCAGAAAGGGGTGTTGGGTGAGATCACCGCAGGCGCTCAGGCCGACCTGATCGCCTGCCCGGGCGACCCCCTGACTACCATTGCAGCTCTGACGGGCGTGGACGTGGTGATGAAGGCGGGCGTCATCGCCGTGCAGCCTCAGCAGAACCTATTGCAGACCTCACACCCGGAGCCGGGGCCGACTGATCGCCGACGGTGACCTGCCAGTGGTGAGGCTATCGGCTAGGGTGGTTCCGGTCCGCCCCTCCGACCTGGCGGCCTTCGTCGATTCCCGGCGCTCGTGACACCGGCCTAGACCTGCCAGGCGGCTCTGTGCGTCGATTCCAGCCACTAAACGGATGTTTGGCTCACCAGGGCCGCGACGGCCGTCCGGGCCGCCTCCTGGGCCGTTTTTCGGCCCCAGGACAGGCCCAGGACGACCCCGGGCCGGAATCCGTGCCCGCCTTTATCGAGTGGGTGCAACACCAGACGTCATGCTCTAGGCTCCCGCCTCGCTACCGCAAGAGGCGCTCACGGCGTAGACGGCCAATCGATGACTTTCAGTCCAACGTCTTCCAAGCCCGAGAACTCGACGAGCAGCTCAAACGTCTCGGGCGCGCCGTCGCAGAAGACGCGCAGCCCGATTCCAAGCATTTTGAGGTCATCTACAGGACTGCGGCGCCCACGGGTGCCAACAATCCCGCTCGGTTCGAGCATCAACTCACCGTCTGGCGTTAGCAATCGGAGCACTTGAGCGAGCTTTCCAACCTTCTCAAGGTGGCCGATCCGCACCACGCCGAACGTCCCCGGCTTGAGTTTGCACGTCTCTTCTTTATCGGCCCAGCGCACGTTCCAAGGACTGATCTGCACGGGCACCTTTGTGTTCTGTGTGTGCTGACCCTCGACTCGAAACTCCGCTTCTCGGGAACTAGTGTTCGTGATGACCACGAGTACCAGTCGGTCCTTGTTTACCCACACCCTATGTAGTAGCCTGCCTTGTCTGCGGGAATGGGTAGTAGACACGTAACTCCGAGTGGTGGAGTGGAGACGGACCCGGACTCAGCGAGCCCAGCAGGCGTACCGGGAGGACGGAGCCGGGGTCTGGGTAGTTTCGCGAACCCATCCACGTTGAATTCGAGCGATGCGGCTCTGTTCCCCCCAACCTCCAACAAGTTCAGGGTCACCAGCCCTCGGCCACCGAACATGGGATTGGCTCTGGCCTCAGGGGACAACGGCCAGAGTGGGAGGGTGAACCGTAGTGACACTCGTGCTACGTCATTGGCCGGGACAGTGATCGCCCGAGTACCTTCTTCTTCAGTAAGCCTCTCCTCACTCGTCTCCTCGGTCGACTTCTGCATCCAATGGGAGGGGACGCGCAAGTAGGGCGTCACCACCAAGATCTCGCTGCCCGGATTGGTCAAGACCAGTTCCTTGACGGTCCAAATCCAGTCATCCCATACATGCGGGCTCTTTATTCGTTCGCCGCTTAGTCCACCTAATGCGTCAACTCGGATCGGCAGTGTGCTCTCGAAGCGAGATGCCCTAATGGGCCCGGCACCGGTGAGCTTGGGTTCGCCCACTGCGACCATGGACCAAGGGTCCGCTTCGATAACTTCAGAGGCAGCGGTGAAGTCAGAGGGTTGAGGGCTCCAGAGGACTGGGCTGGCGAGCGTCGCGACCGGCTCGGCGGCAGCGAACCAGGAACCAACTGGGGCAGCCAGGGCTGGGCCACCGTGCTGCCAAATCGGATTTGAGCGTGTTCTCGGTAGCGGGAGGCCCAAGAATGGGCCGACCATGGCGTACACGCCCACACAGCCGATTACGGCCAGTGCCGCGACGAGGGCCCCTGGCGGGTAGGCTCCCTCCAGCTCGACGACGAGCGAAGGGGCCGTCACGACCACCAGAACCCCGCCGACCGCGACCCAGAGGGCGTGGTGTGGCTGATTGGAGTCCATCGTCCTAGACCATACCCCGATCCCGACGCTGGACGAGTTCGAAATAGGCATCCGACACACGGCGGTAGCGCCCGTGCCGCTGAGGCAGGGATGAGGCTGGCGGAGTCGGTCAGGTGATCTGAGGGGGCCGTCGCAGTCCATCTGAGAAACCGTCGCCGCGAGCTGAGGCAACCACCGCACTCGATCTCAGGCAACCATCGCCGGAGGCTCGTAGTTAGGGCACCTAAGCGGGCGACCGCCTGCGACCTCTGCCGGACGGAACTCTCGCCAACTGACCCAGAACCCGGGGGTCTACGGAGTTCGGTACGGAGTAACTCCCGCACCCTGCTACAACCAGAGGGCACTCCTGTAGATCAAAGGATGGTCGGCCCGCTGGGACTCGAACCCAGGACCTGGGCTTTATAAGAACCCCGCTCTAACCAGCTGAGCTACGGGCCGCTGTCGGTTCGCCTTGATCTCGCTCTGCCTCGCCTCTGGTTCGACCGTCCGCACCAATCTTTGCACCAATCGATCTGCACCAATCTCACGGCTCTCACCACCGGTGGACCTGGTCGGCTCCGCCAGGGTACGCGACTCCGATCGGCCGTGGTCCCTTGCGGAAGGGTACTGGGAACGGTCCCCCGAGAACGAGAGAGTATCCCGGATCGGGATGGGGTCCAGCCGGGCGTGGCACGCCGCGATGAGGAGTACTTGCGAGCCGGGAGTCTACGACCTTGGGCGATCGCGGGGACGTAACCGCGATCTTGGGTAGGTGAAGCTCCAGACGGGACGCCCGATGGCAAAAGAAGTAGCTGTCTGGATGGGCCTCGTCGCCGGCGGCGTGTACATCATGGAGTTCCTTGCGGTCCCAATTTTCAAGCCCCTCGGAAGCCACCTTCAAGGGCGGCTATGTCATCTCTGGTCGGCCTCACGGGTAGGCGGCCCGGTGACGGCAGCGGGCACTGTCGCGCTTGTATTCGTCGCGTCCAGAGTCAGAAAATCGGCCTGGCCTCTCGCTGGCCTCGCAGATCTTGAACAGGTGCAGCAGGGCTGCTCCCGTGAGACGATGCCAATATCAGATACTAGCTGATCGCCATGCCCAATCGACTAACTCGAGTACCCGAATCGCCACCTCCGCCATTGAACAACTTCACCTGGCTCGTGAGGGTGGCCGATTTAGCCATGAAATATTTTTTTCCACCCCCGAGTCAGGAACGCTTCGCACCACGTGGGTCACTCCTGCAACGTTGTGGATCTCCTACCCGGCCGCCATCGGATGGATCGTGATTGCCTTGCTCGCTGCATTTCATTACTCGGTGTCAATTCCTCCTTGGGTCGATCTCCCGATCGTAGGTATCAGTAGCCTTCTCGGAATATCCTGCGCCGCTATCGCGGGTACGGGGACGTTGCAACGCATCCACTCCGGTGATTTGCCAACGTCACCATGATGCGCGTAGGAGCGGCGCGACCAGACGTATTGAGATGGAAGCCTGAGGTTGTGCTCGGCTGGGGATTTGCTTAGTTGGCGGTCAGGGTTCACTCATTCACCGACGGACGGGAAAGTGAGGCCGACCCAGAGTCCCGACCATCTGGGTCGTCATGTCACGGCCACTCTGTACCAGTGACTTTTTGGCCTGGTCCGTCCGGAGTGTCCGCGGCGCAGACGGCGCCGACCACAAACCTGACGTTTCAATCACGTTGCCGCTGCCAGTCGGCGTCAGCGGCAACGCGAAAGGCTGGACCATTACGGGTATCCGAACCTTCAGAGCCAATACCTGCCCGCGCCGATGAGCCCAGAAGCCGTCGAGTTCCAAACTCGGCGGCCGTTGAGCGAACTGGCGAGGTTTGATCTCAGAAAGACGACTCCCTGAAGACTTTAGACAGCCCGCTCTGACCACCTGACCTAGGCGCCGCGCCGACAAGGCTAGAGCAGCCGGTGCCCGCCCTTGTCGCGAGCTGGATGGAGACTGAGGGCCGCCATCCCAAAGCTGGCTAGACGACCAGTTCCACCTGCCGGTCGGGAACCACCACCACCCGCTTGATCGGGGAATTGTCGAGCCACTGCCGCACCCGCGGGGATTCCAATGCCAGACGCTCTAGCTCGGCCGCCGCAGTTCCGGCCGTAACCAGCATCTGGTCCCGCTTCTTGCCGTTTACGGACACCACCACCACGACCTGATCTTCGACCAGCATGGCCTGGTCGGCGACCGGCCACGGTTGTTGGTGCACCGAGGCAGGATGACCCAGCCGCTCCCAGATCTCCTCTGCCAGATGCGGGCAATAGGGGGCGAGCAACAGAGCCAGTGTCTCCATCGCCTGCCGGGGCACCTCGCCTTCGTGTTCGCGCAAGCGCTTGACGAAGGTCATCATCGCTGCGATCGCGGTGTTGTACTTGAGCACGGGAGTATCGCGGCTGACGTCCCGGATGCAGCGGTGGCGGGCTCGGGCCAGATTCCCAGGCTCGGGCTCCTCAGCGTCGCCCGATGCTGTTCGGTCCAGCAGGCGCAGCAGTTGGGTGAGAAAGCGATGAGGGCCATTGATCCCGGTGTCGATGAAGTTCCCACTCTCGTGGTATGGCCCGAGGTATAGCAGATAGAGGCGGAATGCGTCGGCACCGAAACGCTCGATGTATTCATCGGGAACAACGACGTTGCCGCGGGATTTGGACATCTTGGCGCCATCCATAACGAGCATCCCGTGGGCGCGGAAGGTGGTGAACGGCTCGTCGAAATCCAGGTATCCCATCTGATTCAACGCCATGGTCACGAAGCGCGAGTAGAGCAGGTGCAGCACGGCGTGTTCGTTGCCGCCGTCGTAGTAGGTGACAGGCAGCCACTTGCGGGTCAGCTCGGGGTCGAACGGGACATCGTCGCGGTCGGACGAGGGATACCTGAGGTAGTACCAGGAGCTGTCCAGGAAGGTGTCGGAGACATCGGTCTCGCGCTGGGCTGGTCCTCCGCAGCGTGGACAGGTGGTATTGAGAAACTCGGAATCGCGGGCCAGCGGCGACTCCCCGGTTCCCAGCGGCCGGAAATCCTCTATGTAGGGCAGCAGGACCGGGAGTTGGTCCTCGGGGACCGGCACTGCTCCGCAGTTGGGACAATGCACTACCGGGATGGGTGGCCCCCAGTAGCGCTGGCGGGAGATTCCCCAGTCCCGGAGCTTGTAGGTGACGTGGGGACGGCCCAGCCCCGCCTCGACAAGGGCGGCGGTGATCACCTCGCGGGCGGGATTGGGAGCGGCAAGTCCGTCGAACTGCCCGCTGTTCACCAGCACGCCGGTTCCCGGGTGGGCGCCGCGGCCGTCACCGCCCGAGACCACCTCGACCACCGGAAGCTGGAACTGGAGCGCAAAGGCGTGGTCGCGCTGATCATGGGCGGGCACTGCCATGATCGCCCCGGTACCGTAACCCGAGAGCACGTACTCCGCGGTGTAGAGCGGGATGCTAGCTCCGGTCAGCGGATGTTGGGCGTCACGCCCCAGCGCCACCCCACCAGAGTTCTCCTCCTCGCGCTTTCCGGCGATGCGGTGCCGGGCCGCCTCCGCCACGAACGCGGCCACCTCGGCCCGGCGTTCCGGCGCGGTCAGCTCGAGCGTGCGGGGGTGGTCGGGCGCCAGCACCATAAAGGTGGCTCCGAAGACGGTGTCGGGGCGGGTGCTGAAGACCCGCAGCGGCTCGGCGTCGTTGATGGGGAAGTCGATTTGGGCTCCCTGGCTGCGGCCGACCCAGTGCCGCTGCAGCGCCTTGGTGCTCTCCGACCAGTCCAGCTCGTCCAGGTCCGCCAGCAGCTTCTCGGTGAAGGCGGTGATGCGCAGGAACCACTGCTCCAGCTCGCGCTCGATCACCACCGCGCCACAGCGCTCGCAGGTGCCGTCGGCCAGCACCTGCTCGTCGGCAAGGACGGTCAGATCGTGAGGACACCACTTGACGTTGCGGCGGGCGCGGTAGGCGAAGCCTCCCCTCCACAGCGTCAAGAACAGCCACTGGGTCCAGCGGTAGTAGGCGGGATCGGTGGTGTCGACGGTCTTGCTCCAGTCGAACTGGGCTCCCAGTCCCTCCAGTTGTGCCCGGAAGCGGCGCACATTGGCGGCGATCAGCTCAGTCGGGTGGCGGCCGACCTTGAGGGCGTAATTCTCGCTGTGGATCCCAAAGGCATCGAACCCGATGGGCTCGAAGACGTCGAAGCCCTGCATTCGCTGGAAGCGGCCGTGGGCGTCGGCGCCCGAGAAGGCGAACATGTTGCCCACGTGCAGCCCTTCCGCCGACGGATAGGGAAACATCATGAGGTTGTAGTAGGGTCGCGGAGCGCGATCGAGAGCCACCTGGTAGAGGTGGCTCTCTTGCCAGCGAGCCTGCCACTTGGCCTCGATCGATTTGTGATCGTAGGTGGGAGCCATAGGTGGCAGTTGATGATACCGGCCGCTCTCCGGGCGATCTCGGGCGGTCCCATATACTCGGGCCCATCCCGCCCCACGGCGTACAAGGAGGCGAATTGGCGGAGACACGGCTGTCCAAGGGGAAGACGCCGGAGCGAAAGGCCCCCCGGCTTCGCGCCGGCCGCCGACTCCGAGAGCGGCACAACTTCGTGGGCTTCCATGGCCACGGGCTGCTGGCACTGATCTTCTTCGCGATCATCGCGCTGTCGGTGCTGGGTGTAGGGCTGGGACTCGCCTCGCTCACCATCTTCTCGGTCGGCCGCACCGCCAACACCAGGGGGCTGGCCGTCCTGGGAGGTCCGACCCCATCCCCCTCGGCCACCAGCGGCCTAGTTGGCCGCCCCATCGACGGCACCATCGTGGGGCTCTGGGTCGACAAGAACCTGATCGCGATCCAGCCCGCCGGAGGCCAGCCGATTCAGGCCACCGTCAACACCAAATCCACCCTTACCCTAGGCGGCGCCACCGCCACCCTGCCTGACCTGATCCCCGGAGACGCGGTGATAGTGACCCTAAGCCAGGGAAGCGACGGCACCCTGGTGGTGCTGACCCTTCAGGACATCCAGACGGTGCCGACCAACACCCCCAGCGCCCCGCCGACTCCGATCCATACCGCCCCGCCCGCCCCTAGCGCGGAACCGGTGCCGACGGCCTCCCCGGCGAGTGGCTGAGCCGTCCCCCAGGGATGATCAGGAGATATCGGAAGCGCCCGGCAGTTCGATGCCCCTTCTGGCCAGCACCACGTGAGGGGCCTGGGTGGCCACCCTCGCCACCGCTTCGGCGGCGAGCCCGCTCCCGGCCAGGACCTGCAAGGCCCGTTCCGGGGTGAGCAGGCTCTCGGGCCGATGGGCGTCGGAGTCCAGGACCAGGGCAGCCCCCACCTCCAGCGCCACCTTGGCCACATGGCCGTTGCAGAGGCCGTGGAGTCCGGCGGCGCTGATCTCGAGGTGGATCCCGTTCTCGCGGGCGAACTCCGCCGCCTGCTCGGTGATCAGACCGGGATGGCCGAGGATGTCCACGTCGGCGCAACGGGCGGCCGCCAGATTCAGTCCGGGCTGGGGGAAGTCACCCAGGGTCTCCCCGTGGACCACCACTAGCTGAGCTCCCAGGGAGCGCGCCCTCGCGGCGACTTTGGCCACCCGATCCGGCGCCACCCTAGTGACCTCGACCGCTGGAATGGCCACGATGCCCAGCTCGTCCCCCACCCGACGGCAGGCGACCACGATCTCCACCACCCGAGCGTCCACAGTGCCTTCGTCGACGTGGTCGCTACAGACGTAGGCGGCGTAGCCGTTCTTCTGGCACCTACGGGCCATCTCCATCGCGTCGGCGTGGCCATCGGAGATGGTGGTGTGAGTGTGGAAGTCGAAGACCGGCACCGGCCCAGCTTAGGGCAAGCCGCCTCTCCCCAAGCGCGGCCGGGCCGGTAGCCGCGGAGGCTCAGCCTCGAGCCGAGATCGCGGCCGCGAGCCGGAGCAACACCCCGTCGCGAAGGCCTCGCTCGGTCACCACCATCTGGTCCGCTAGGTGATGGTCCAGCAGTCCCATCAGAACCATCACTCCTCCTGCCATGAGCCGGGCCCGGGCCGGGCTGAGCCCGGTCTCCTTGGCGACTTCGGAGCTTGGGTGGTCGGTGGTAAGTCTCACCGCCCGCTCCACTGCGTCCCGACCGAGGGTGGTCCAGGGATCCTGTGGCGGCTCGTCCCGAAGCACACTCCCAGAGTCGGGGAATGGGCGGCGCATCCCCAGCAGCACCGGGAGGTTGGAGGCGGTCCCGCCAGTGGCGATCAGTTCGCCTGACCCGGTGGGTTCTGGCGCCGACTCCAGAACCATCGAGATCCGGGCCGCCGCGTCGGCCCGCTGGCGCCCGGTGGGCGGGTCGTCAGCCTTGGTGATGAGCAGAATCCGATCCGATCCGAGCTTGAGGCTGGCGCCGCCATTGGGCTGGTTTCCCACCCCGTGGACCACTTCCGTGCTGCCCCCTCCCACATCGACGACGGTGGCTGGCTGGCCCGCGGCAACTCTGAAGAAGGTGGCCCCTAGGTAGCTTAGGCGGGCTTCCACTTCACCGGAAAGGATTCGGAGCTGAAGCGCGGTGCGCTCTCGAATCAGGTCACGGAGGTTGTCTCCGTCCGAGGCGTTGCGGACCGCTTCGGTGGCCACCAGTCCCATCCGCTCGGCGCCATCTTCCTTGGCCTGCCGAGCCAGCTCGCCGACCAGAGCGACGGTGCGCTCGATCAGCTCGGGACCCAGCTGACCGTCGGCCGAGACCTTCCGACCTAGCGAAAGCAGGTGGACCGAGTGCCGGCGCTGGCTGGTTCCCCGCTCGTCCAGGTCAGCCACAAGCAGGTGAACGGTGTTGGAACCCACGTCGAGGGCGGCCAGGCGTCTTTTCAGAGTTCCTCGTCCTCGTCCTCGGTGGGCTCCAGCCGGACCAACACGTTGCCGTTCCCGTCGAGTCGCACATCAAAGGGCTTGACGAAGATGGCATCGGAGCTTGGGGAGATCCCGGTTCGGACGTCGTACGTCTCACCGTCCAGGGGACAGGTGACCAAGTGCCCCCGCAGCTGCCCTTCGCCAATCGACCCGCCGCTGGCGCACGAGTTCTCCAGGGCGTGGAAGACGCCCTGGACGTTGAAGACGGCCACCTCGATTCCATCGGCGTCGACCACCCTCCCGGTTCCCGGGAGGATGTCGACAACTGCGCAGATCGGGGCGAAGCCAGGCACCGCCTCGATTATGCGGAATGGGGCCCGATCTGCACCCCGGAATTTACGCCTGGCGCGGAGCGCGGATCGCCTGCCAAGGCGCTCTCAATCTCGCCCAGCACTCCCGGGTCGACTTCACAAGCTGGCGCCGCAGTTAGGGCGGCCAGCGCCTTCCCGCCGCCGATTCGCCCCAGCGCCCAAGCGCTGGCCCCCCGAACCACAGCCGATGGATCGCCTTTCAGCGACCCTGCCAGGGAGGGGACCGCCTGACGGCTCCGCCGGTTGCCCAGGGCGATGGCGGCGTTGCGGGCCAACCGCTCCCGTCCACTCCGCTCCAGGGCGGTGGAAGCGAACTGGGAGTGAAAGGCGGGTTCGGTGAGCTCCAGCAGCCCGACCAGGTCGGGAAAGGGCACTGCCCCCCAGGCGACGGAGGCCGGCCCGACCGGGACGGGAGCGGGGCTGAGTCGGGCGTTGATGGGGCAGGCCTCCTGGCAGAGGTCGCACCCGAAGACCCAGCTGCCCATGAGCGGGCGAAGGGGGACCGGGATGGGACCGCTGTGCTCGATGGTCAGGTAGCTAATGCATCTGGTCGCGTCAATCACTCCCGGAGCGACCAGGGCGCCGGTGGGACAGCTGGGAAGGCAGGCCCGGCAGTGCCCGCAGCTTCGCGATGAGGGCCGGTCCGGCTTCAGCTCCAGGCTTAGGACGATCGAGGCCAGCAGCACGTAGGAGCCAGTAGCGGCGCTGATGAGCTGGGTGTTTTTGCCCGAGAAGCCCAGTCCCGCCCGCTCGGCGATGGCCCGGTCGAAGGCCCGGCCGTGATCCACGAACCGGTGCGAGCGCAGCCCCGGCGATCTCCGGCCCAGCTGCTCGACCAGCGACCTCAGGGCCTCATCCAGCCGCCGGTGATAGTCCTCGCCCAGGGCGTAGGAGGCGATCCGCCCCCGCGGCCGCCCGCGCTGCTCGGCGGGCTCAGGGACAGGCTGGAGAGGCGCGGCCGCGGGTGGATAGGGATAACTGAGCGCGACCAGGCTCCGGCCCCAGGGGAAGCGAGGGCCGAGCTCGGCAGCCTGCTTAACCCGCTCCGGCGTGTACCAGGGCATGCCCTTCATGCGACCCTCGGCAATGGCTCGCTCTGCCCGGGCCGCCGCCTCCTCGAAGGGGGCGAGGTCGGTGACCCCGATCTCGGCGAAGCCCAGGCGACGGGCCTCGATCTCCAGCATCTCCCGCAGGGACAGGCAGGTTAGGCGGGCCGGGCCCGGCCGGGCAGAAGTCGGCATGCAGGCATTGTCGTCCCCGGCTTTGCCATGATTCAGCCGTGACCGACTCCGAATTAACGGCCCGGGTTAGGGGGGTGATCCCCTCCGGCCCCGCCAGCGACAGCCTTCTGGTGACCCAGCCGCGGCCAGGTGAGGTGGTGGTGCAGGCGCACCCCAGCTCCAACTACGTGGCGGTGCTGACGCCCCACCTGCGGCAGATGGTGGAGGCGGCCCTTCGGGAGTGGATTCCGGATTTGCAGCGGGTGAGCTTCGACCCCCATCACTGATCCTCGCGGCGGATCGTTCAGAGAGTCGGCGGACACCGTTCCTAATCAACGGACAAAGGCGACAATGGGCTCTGCCGTAGCTCAGGACCACCGCTCGGGACCGTGGTCTCGCCGGCGATCTCGCTTCCTGCTTCACCGGAGCTTGCCACCGAAGTGGTCTTACCACTCCTCCCCTGGCGGTGCTCGTCTCACCCGTGCTGAGGGCGAGGCAACCGGTCGTCGGCTGTGGGAATAGTAACCCGGACTCGGCTATCGATCTGGCAAACACCTGTTCGCGGATATGCTAGTAGCCGGAGCTACCCATCGCAACCGCCTGGCTCATGCCGGTGAGCAGCTCCGTCACCCCACGGTCGTTACAACAGGAGGGCGCGAGATTGCGGGCTAAGCCAACTGACACCGAACCGGGCGCACTGAAGGTCGACGCGCTGGTGGTCCCTTACCTCCAGGGTGAGACTCTGGGACCTGCCTCGGCAGCCGTCGACCGCGCCCTGGACGGCCTCCTCAGCCGAATGATCGAGGACCATGAGGTGACCGGCAAGTTTCCCGAGCGCGCGGTCGTGTCCACTCTGGGCAAGATCAGCTCATCCCGGGTGGTATTTCTGGCTCTTGGGCAACCAGAGCAGCTGGACGGCTATCGTCTCCGAAACGCCCTCCAATTCACGGTCAGGCAGACCCGGCGCTTCTGTCGCAGCATGGCGGTGCTGATCGAGCCCGGAGTGGTCGCCGCCCTAGCTGCCTATGATCCCGCGCAAGGGGAT
>Ga0307374_10004076_pt1 | contig 24539 bp, 14 predicted proteins | sample OX3MG_FD_202532 | JGI IMG/M metagenome (GOLD analysis project Ga0307374, IMG submission 202532) | Soil microbial communities from Risofladan, Vaasa, Finland - OX-3 | ecosystem: Environmental > Terrestrial > Soil > Coastal area > Acid sulfate soil | place: Finland: Risofladan, Vaasa | collected... | reverse complement strand
ATCGTGGTCAAAGTGCTGACTCCATTTCTAGGAACGCACGACCCCCCCAGGAGTTGGGTGTCGTATCCGGGAATGAAGGGGGCGAACCAGGTCTTGTGATCGCCGCGAACCTGGGCAGCTAGGCTGATCAGGTCCGCTCCGGCGCGTCCGTTGGTAGTGGGGTTCTCCGATGACCAGTAGTAGGAGGAGCCGTCAAGGTAGGGCGCGTCGCGGGCCCATGTGTTTGGAGTCTCGTCGCCAACCAGGTAGAGCCTGCCATTCTCCGCGGTCCAGACCGACTTGACGGTAGCCAGGGAGAATTTTCGGCTGTCCATGAATATCACCACCGGGAAGGGGCTGTACCTGTTGGTAAAAGCAGGATTGCTGGCGTATGCCTTGGCGAAGTAATTGAGATCATTCACAATCGCCACCGCGGGTCGACTGTAGTCACCGAAGGCAGAAAGCGCCAGCGCCAGGTGGAACGGGGCGGCGGGATTGCGGCGGTTGTACGTGTCCACCGCCGCGACCAGCAGAGCGAGCCGGCGATCGTAGCCCGACGAGCCGGTAGCCTGATTGGGAAGTCCAGTACCTTGCCAACTTACGAGAAAGCCGGTGACCCCGGCCTGGGCAGCCTGCCCGATCTGAGCGGCATACACCGATGAGCTGTTCTGGTCGTAAAGACCGGCCTGGGGCAGATCGACAATAGACGCGCCAGAGTAGTTGACTGCCGGGGCGCAGCCGGCTGAATTGGTCGACCCGGGGCGGGGGAGAGGAGACGCCTTGAGCGGGTAGTCGGGACCCAGTTTTGACACCCAGTGCTGCGGGGTCCACCAGAGGTAGTAATAGAGATAGACCGTAGCTCCATTGGTGGGGGCCGGGGTCGGCGTTGCCAGCGTGGGCCGCGCTGAGGCCGAGGGGGGGGGAGTGCTAGGGGGCGTGGTAGGACCCTTGACGGATCCGACTCTCAATCCAACCAGGACCGCCGCGCTCGCGACCCCGATGCAGAGGAAAGCGGTCAGGGCCAGAAGTAGGCGCTTCCGCATCGGGGCAGTCTACCCGATGCGGAAACGGCCCCCGGCAGCGAGCCGGCCCCCCAGCGGACCCCCGCATCGGTCTTCGCGCGCGATCCCGGGCGAAGGTGGGTGGTACTTATCGCGGTCTGTGCGGCGCCCCGCCGGACGAGCCTGGCGGTACAGGCTCGGCACGCTCTCGGCCGAGGTGGTTCGAATTGTTGCGCAATTGGCGGCGGCCAGGGCTCTACCTGGCTTCGAGAGATCCAATCCCTCCCGGCGCGGGACTCGGCTCTAGGCTGATATCGGCAGGGGGCTGCTGGTGACCCGGGTCACCGGCCTCCACTGCTCCAGGCCGACGCTCCGCAGAATCGCGCACCCGAGACATGTGATGTCGCCGTCCGCATCACGCACGATTCCGTCAACTGCAGAGGCGTGACAGACAGAGCATCGCTCTACCGTGGCGGTCTGACGAACCGGTAACAAAGCTCCCAAGCGAGTGACTAATTGCATAGCTGAATTCCTCCACATACCGAATTCGGTGGTCGCCTTGTGCGAGTGGTGGCTGGCGCTGGAGACCTTCGAAGCAGCTTCACGAGTCCAGCTTGCTCCGCAGCTTCCCGATCTGCCACGACGATCTCCCGACGATCGCGTGACGCGGGGGTCACGGTGAAATTGGGTGGGGACCCGAATCCCGCCTCCCCGCGAATCGTGAGGGGTTCGCCATCGCGAACGCGCCTCGGGCTCGACTCGACGCAAACCGCCGCCGGTTGACCATGGAGCACTGGCCGGCGCGATCGAGATCGGCCACCCCGACTCGCAGCCCCGAGATCCTCGGCGGGCACCAGAGCGCCAGGGGGCGACTTGAACACCGCAAGTGCCTGAATCCACTGCCTTGACGATCCCCTTCTTCCCCCGGCGTCTTACTCGAGGCCATGAGTGGAGCCTATTCGACACGCCTTAAGGACTCGTGATGCTGGCGTTGTGGGGAGGTTAAGGGTCATTCCCATGGTGCCGTCCTCGTGCTCATAGGTCTGCCAGTCCAGCGCCGCCAAGGAGTATGGCTGCGTGCCAGCGCGCCCGACCAGGGACAGGCGTCGCCACCACCCAAGCGGGGGCGCTACGGGGGCCTAAAGGGAAGCCGCTTCGGGTCCCACAAATTGGCACAAAAAAGGAGCGAATGCACTTGGGCAATTTCGCGGCAGCGGCGCCTTGACAGGAAGCCCCAAAATGCGCTATTGTTCCCTGGGGACGGGCGGAGGTTTATGGGTAATCGATTGCATTTTCACCGTGGCGTTCGCCCGCATGGCGCCGTGGGGTCGAAGACGGTGGCAGGAGCTGCCGCGAGTGCCTTGGCGGCCTTGGCAACGGCACTCGTTGGCGTGTGGATCCAGGCCCCGGCCGCAAGTGCTTCTGCCCCCCCCCCGGTTACGGTGACTCCCTATTCGGGCTTTAGCCCGCTTCTCAGCAGAGCCCCATATCTCACCGACCTGACCCAGACGTCAGTCGAAGTCACCTGGGCGGAGACGACGAGTACTCCCTGGGATCCGACGCTAGGGCAATATGCGTCTCTGGCAGGGTATGTATCGTGGGGGCCGAGCGGGTCGGCATGTAATTCCCACGCTGCGGCCGTTCCGAATTCGCTTCCGAATATGGTACCGGCCAGTGACACTCCGCCGAGCGTCACTGGCCGCGAGTTCACGGTCGGTCTCGGAGGCAGCAATCAGCCGCCCCAAGTGACCGAGTACCAGTCTTCGGTGCAAATTTCTGGGCTCTCGCCGGGGACGAGCTACTGTTACCGGGTCTTCGGCTACGACTATTACGGGATCTACAAGCAGCCCCTGGACCTCTTGGCCAGCAACCCCTCGCCGCAGTTCACCACTCTCGATCCTGCCAGCACGTCGTCGACGGCCCCCGTCACGTTTGACGTGTTGGGCGACACGGGCGAAGCCTGCATAACCGTGCTGCCGTGCACAGGGTCTGCTCCAAACCTGATTAATCCCTATCAGTCGGCGGTCGACTCCCTGATCGGACAATCTGGGGCACAATTCCTCCTCCTGGCGGGCGACGTCGGGTACCCCAGTGGCCTGCAGACGCGCTATGGCGATCTGCAGCAGCAGGGCCTCGAGACAGTCAATTCCCCCACTCCCGACTCGAACCCTGACTCCGAGGAGGTGAGTAACGTGTTTGGGCCTAACTACTGGCCCCAGACGGGCGGCATTCCCACTTACTACGCGGACGGCAACCACGGGTTGGACGTCACCTCTCTCCGGGTATGGCCGGAGAGTGCGACTGCAGCCGCCAGCGGCGGTCTCTACGGCGACGTCTCCTACCCCGCATCCTCCACCGATGGAACCACCGCGTCCAGCTACCCGGCCAATTGGTATGCGTTCTCCACCGGGAATGTCCGCATCTACGTCCTCACCGCGGCCTGGGCGGACGGCAACGTCGGGACGGCTTCTGGCGGTGCCTGTGGTTCGCTCTGCTCGGCCTATCAGGTCGACGCTGATAGCCACTGGCAGCCCACATCTGCGGAGTACCAGTGGCTGAAGCAGGACCTCGCGGCCCATCCGGGCGGGGTTAAGTTCGCAGTCTGGCACTACCCGCTCCGGTCGTACTCGTCGTCGCAGGTGTCGGATCCCTTTCTGCAGAACAGCTCCGCTAACACCTCAGCTCAGGCTGCTCAGGCCAGTTTGGAGGCGCTCTTGGCGCAGAATGGGGTTTACATCGCCTTCAATGCTCATGCGCACACGTACCAGCGCATCGCACCGAATGGACCGGGGCAAATCGTCAGCTACGACACGGGTGGCGGCGGCGGAGTTCTTGGATCAGTGACGTGCAGTAATCTTCCCACGGGGATCCAATCCGCTTACGCCCTCGGCTGGGACCCCGCCGCAAGCGTAGGGTCGAGCTGCGGGGTGGTCGATGGAGGCGCGTCCAGTCCGGCCGTGCCGACCTCGATGGCACAGGTCTACAACTTTCTGAAGGTGACGGTTGCGGGTGACACCGTGACCGTCGATCCCATCAATGCCGCGGGTCAGATTTTCGATCCCCAGACCTACCAGTTCAACACCGCTCCGCCGCTCGCTCCCGCCGGTGCTCCGACCGGTACTCCCGAACCCTCTGCCGTGAACCTAACCTGGCCCTTCTCAGGCAACCAGACGCTCTCGGGCGACCCCGCGAGCACGACGGCGTCCGCGAGTAATTCTTACATCGTCACCACCTACGAGGCTGGGGTACAGGTGGGAGCGCCCGTCGACACGGGGTCTTCGGTGCCAGCATTTACGGTAACCGGGCTCACCGACGGGACGCCGTATACGTTCACGGTGAGCGCAGTGAATGGCGACGGCACGGGCCCCCCTTCAGTACAGTCAGCCCCCATTACCCCGGTGGCTCCGGGTGCAGCCACCTACAACCCCTTGACTCCCTACCGGATCTGCGACACGCGCGCCGGGAATCCCTCCGGACTGTCGGGGACGGACGCCCAGTGCCAGGGTAACACCTTGGGAGTCGGGGGGATGATGACGATCCAGGTGAGTGGTACCAACCCGACTGGAACGACCAGCGGTGGGGTTCCCAGTTCTGCGACGGCGGTTGTCCTCAATGTAACCGCGACGGATACATCCGTGCCTTCGTTTCTCAGTGTGTGGCCAGCGGGCGGTACTGTTCCAGTGTCGTCAAGCCTGAACTGGTCCGGGGGAGAAACGGTCGCCAACCTCGTTACCGTCGGACTCAGCACCTCGGGCCAGGTCAGCCTCTACAATGCCAACGGAGCCGCCGACATCGTCGTCGATGTCGAGGGCTGGTATGATTCTGCGGACATTAGCGGCAGTGCATACTTTCCGTTGGCCCCGTACCGTATTTGCGACACCCGGTCGTCGAACCCTTCGAGTCTCTCGGGGATGAACTTGACCCAGTGTCAGGGAAGGACCCTTGGTGCGGGACAGTCCATTACCATTTCCGCAGCGGGTACCAATCCGAGCGGAACGAGCAGTGGCGGGGTTCCCGCCCCAGGAGGGGGCTCTGGGCCTGCGGCCGTAGATCTGACGGTGACGGCTACCGACACCTCCGCTCCCAGCTTCCTTACCGTGTGGCCAGCAGGGGAGCCACAGCCGCTGACTTCCAACCTCAACTTCATGCCCGGTGAGACGGTGGCTAACCACGTTGTGGTCGCAGTGCCCCAGAGTGGTGCCAACGTCGGCCAGATCACCATTCACAACGCCAACGGGGCTGCGGATGTGGTGGTCGACGTGTCAGGGTACTATGGCACCGGCACCGGTGGAGTTGAGTTCACGACCATGGTGCCGTATCGCATTTGTGATACTCGAGCGACCGCGGTTTCCGGCCTCGTCGACGCGTGCACGGGTCATGTCCTTCGAGCTGGCATACCCATGAGGTTGCAGATGGCCACGATGGGAGGGATCCCATCTGGAGCCACAGCGGTGGTCCTCAATGTCACGATGACGGACACCTCCGCTCCGGACTTCCTGACGATCTACCCGGATGGCGCCTCCCTGCCTGTGGCGTCCAGTTTGAACTGGCTTCCGGGGGACACGGTGGCGACCGGAGTTACCGCGACACTCGGGGCGGATGGCTATATCGACTTCTACATTCCCAACGGGCAGGCGGACCTGGTAGTTGACGTGGTCGGCTGGGAGGGCCCCTGAGACGCCCCTTTGAGCAGTGATCTGGGAGGGATGCCCGTGCAGTGGCCCACTTTGGCGTTTCGGCGACCCTACCGCGACTGCGAGCTCTGGTAGGGCTCAGGCCCTCGCTGTCGGCCCGAAGACGAGCTCGTTCCCGAGGGTTCAGGGTTACAAGAGCCGGTTGTGGACGCCATTATTGGGGGAGTCGATGCGGAGGGCGCACAGGCAGTCGGGTAAGAGGCGCGACCGCGGCAGAATTCCCCCTGACCCCGATGCAGAGGTAGCGACCAGCCCCTTGGTACGGCCGGATCCGCTAGCCAAGGTAGGCATTTCGCACCTACCATACTGGAACGCGATCGCCGCTCAATCGACTGGGATTGTCAGAGGTGCTCGCTTGTGCGCTACGCGGTTCGGAGTCGAGTCGGATGAATAGGGACCCGCGTCCGACGGGGGATGTGGGGGATACTCCGGACGGTTCCCTGGACGATCACCACGATCTCTACGGGGAAGCGTATTACCGGAGCTGCCTATCGCCGCGCGAGAAAGACGGAGAGTCCGCCCCGCCCCCCTACCGATGGGGTGAGGCTGCGTGGGAGAACCTGTTCGAGCAGATCGCGGCCGCCGTGGTGGAACGCATTGGCCCGCGGAGCGTGCTCGACGTCGGATGCGCCATCGGCTTCTTGGTGAAGTCGCTACGTGACCGGGGGATATCGGCGGAGGGCTTCGACTTCTCTGCGTGGGCGATTTCGCAGGCGCACCCTGACGTGCAGCCCTTCTGCCGAGTGGCATCCATCACCGAGGAGATATCTCAGGACTATGACCTGATCACTTGTATCGAAGTCTTGGAACACGTGGCTCCCGGGGACGCTGACGCGAGCGTTGCCAATGTGTGCCGCCACGGTCGCGCGATTCTGTTCTCCTCAACTCCAGATGACTACGGGGAACTGACCCACACGAACGTTCGCCCCCCGGACTATTGGGCGGGCCTCTTCGCTCGCCATGGTTTCGCTCGCGACCTGGACTTTGACGCGGGGTTCATCTCACCTCAGGCGGTGCTGCTCCGACCCGTGCGCAACTGGGAAACGGTGGTGCGTAGCTATGCCCGCCACGACTGGGACATGGAGCGAGAACTTCGGGCTGTCCGCGCCCACCGCGAGTACCTGTCCGCAGCCCTGCAACGGCGGATTGACGCGGGAGAAAACGCCACAGCCGAGCTCCAGGCGCTGTTGAGCACCAAAACATTTCGCCTCACAGCGAGAGCCCGCCACCTGTGGTCGAGGCGGAGGGGCATAACGGGAGGTCCCGACACGGCCGGACGAGTAGAAGCGTCGCCCGGCTATCGCGAATGGGTGGAGCAGTATGACACGCCTGGTGCGTCGGGACGTCGTGTGCTCGAAGCGGCGGTGGGCGCTCTCGAGACGCGTCCCGCATTTTCGCTCCTGATGCCCGTCTTCAACCCCCGCGAAGTCCACCTCCGACTGGCGATCGAATCTGTATTGGCTCAGATCTACCCCAACTGGGAGCTATGTATCGCCGACGATGCGTCCACCCAGAACCATGTTCGATCAGTGCTGGAAGAATACAGGGCGAAGGACCCGCGGGTCCGGATCGCTTACCGCCCAGAGACTGGCTTTATCGCGGAGGCGTCCAACACCGCCCTGGCGCTGGCCAGCGGTGACTTCGTGGTGCTGCTGGACCACGACGACGAGATCCCGGAGCATGCTCTCGCTTGCCTGGCCCTCGAGCTGAACCGCCATCCGGACGCCGCCATCATCTTCAGCGATGAGGACAAGCTCGATGTCGATGGACGTCGTAGGGAGCCGCATTTCAAGCCGGGATGGAACCCAGAGCTGTTTTATGGCCAAAACTATCTCAGTCATCTGGGCAGCTATCGGCGCGACATGGTGAATGAAGTTGGCGGATTCCGCGCGGAATTTGAGGGAAGCCAGGATTACGATTTGGCCCTGAGGGTGTCGGAGTTGGCCGCGCCGGGGCAAATTTGCCACGTTCCGTTGGTGCTTTACCACTGGCGATCCCACCCCGGGTCAGCGGCTGGATCGGCCGACCGGAAGAGTTATGCCCGGGAAGCTGGGGTTCGCGCTGTCGCTGACCACCTGGCTCGGACCCGGCCGACGGCAGATCTGGAGACTGCGCTTGGCGGCGCCATCAACCGCGTTCGCTGGAGTCTGCCGGCGCCCGCTCCACGCGTCACTATCTTCGTCGCCGGAACCGAGCAGGCAAGCGCGCAGGCCACCAGAACCATTCACAATCTGACGGACTATCCCAACTACCAGGTCCGGCCGGCCGTTGGGCGCTGGCCGTTTGTGAGTCCCGACGACGATCCGGGTCAGCCCGGTGGTATCGGCGATGGCCCGGCTTCGCTCGCCCTACCACCGTCCGACCCTGGCCTCGCTTCGGACGTTACTCGGGCCAGCGACATATTCTGCACGATGGCACCCGGCGTCTCGCCGATCGAATCTTCCTGGCTGCGCGAGTTGGTGGGGCAGCTACTCAGTCCTGGGGTTGGGCTGGTCGGGGCCCGGCTTGAGAGTCTGACGGGAGAGATCTCCCAGGGTCCGTTGGTGGTCACGGCGGACGGCGTGGTCGCGGCACCTTTCGACGGCATGGATAGTCTCACGACCGAGCACTTCCAAAGGTCCTGGCTAGTGCAGGCAGTGGGTGCGCTCGCCCCGGGCTGCTTGGTGATACGGCGCTCGGTTCTCACTGAAGTCGGCGGTATGGATACGCAACTCGACGATAGATCACGCGCTATAGACCTATCGCTCAGGGTGCGCGAAAAGGGCTACCGCGTCGTCTGGACACCGTGGGCACGCCTGAGCGTCGACTCGGGGGTGGAGGCCTTCGCCGACGGCCGCCGACTGCCGGAACACCTGCTGCGGCGGTACCGGCGTCTGCTCGAAGACGATCCGGCCTATAGCCCCAACCTCTCGCTGAGCGTAGCAACGCCCTTCAGGCCGGCTTGGCCACCTCGGCGAATCGCTCCATGGGCCACCCTAGAGGGACAGGGCGCGAAACCTAAATAGCGACCTGGTGCCGATGTCTGATGGCCAGCCGCGAAGGATCGGATGTCCACTCGAGACAGTGGTCGTGCGACTCCGGGCACCGAAAGCGCACGCGGATGTGCGCCCCAGATGGCTGGAGGTCGGGCGGGGCAGGGGGGCTAAGCGACGCTGGGTGGAACGCTGCCGCACGGCTTGCGCGCGGCGCTCGTCACGGGGAGCCCAGCGCACGCGGTGGTTGGCGTCAATTCGCCTGTATTCTCGCCCGCCGTGCGATTGTTGTGCGGGGTAGGCACTGTTGGAGGTCCGTAGCTGGTCGACGGACGCGAAGAGCGGGTTCCACGGCGGCGGGGTGTACGGCGCGAAGGCGACAGGCCCAGTGGCGCCCCTTATCTCCGGCGACCGCGTTCGGATCGGACTGCCGGCGATCCCCGCGATTCGCGTCCCCCGCTCAGCGCCTGGTACGTGTCGTTGGTTTCGGGACCGTACCGAGGTGGGACGCTCGGCGCCGCCCCGGTTGCGATGGCCGCTGAATTCGACGCGCGGGTGACCATCGAAAGTGACCAAGCGGAGTCGTCAGATGGGGCGCCCTCCGAAGTGATCACCAGTAGGGAGGACTTCACGGACGGTGGACGCTGGATGCAAGGGCGCCAGCGACTGGACTCCGTCCCCAGTAGTTGCGACCGAAGTAAGCTCGGGAACTTTAGACGCCTGGCACGAAGGTCAGCCTTAACGCCGGCATCGCCGGGCGTCTGTGCTGAGCCCGGACGCGCACGCGTGGCGCGCTCGCGGAGGGGTGCCAACAAGGGGAGAGATGGTGCACTGATGAAGACCAGTTCGGAAGGTTAGGGAGTACGTCTCCGCCCTCGTCCAGGGCGATCGCCATCCGGATGCCACGGCACCGTGCGATGAGGTGTGGCGCGTGGGGTGCGCGCAGGGCTTGGTCACCGTGCGAACCACACGTCTCACTTGTTTGTCTCCGGCATCGATGTCGGCCTGGCGGAACAGGTCCATACTGACCCACTGCCGAGGTCGAGTATCCCGGGGATGGGGCCCGTGGGACCGGACCTATCTGACTGGCGTGCGCTCGGGCAGCTTTCCCAGGTAGGTGCGACCGGCGACCCACTTAGATGAGATGGTGCCTCCAGCGGGTGCCGTCTCGCGACGGGAGCGGGGGTCACACGCGGGTTGATTCGCAAAATTCCAGGGGCGATCGTGTCATCTGCTAGAGTCGGATCGGAGTGGCAGCCAATGATGTCCCCGGGGAGCAGAAGTCGGCACATCGACGCCGGACCGATGGCCCGGTTCCCCCAGTTTGCCGCGATTCGCAACCACGATGACCCGACAATCGGCAGCGGTCCTAGTACGCCGGGCCGCAGAACTGGGGGGCGCTTCCAGATGGCGGAATCGTGGGGGGCCCCTTGCTGCCGAGGACCGGCCGCATGCGGTGAGAGGAGCGCCGCCTGCCACCACCGCCTAGGACAAATCCGCGTGGGTCCTAATCCCCCGACCGGGCGAGCCTCCTCCGCCGCAACTCCTGGGAGGGAGATCCGTGGGCCCGCTCGCTCCGGCGGGGGGCCACAGAGCCTCGCGTTCGCGCCACCGCGCCACCCAGCATCGCCGCCGGGTCTCCCGGCGAGTTGTCGCGCGGCATTGGTTGAAATTCCACGCTCACTCGTTTGGGACGACCTGGCTCTGGGGCACCGGGTCCGCGGGCCGCTTGTATCCCATCTGCTCCGGTGCCGAAATGGCCGCTAGCCCATCTTTGACGGTTCCGCCACGGACCTCGGTCAGCGTCATTGTGGTCACCTATGAGACGCCCGCCGAGATGCTCTGGCTCTGCCTGGATTCGATCGCGCAGAACCGATACCCGAACCTTGAGCTTCTGGTCGTCGACAACAGCCACTCCTCGCAGGTCGCCGACGCACTCGAGGGTTGGCAGGCGAAACAGCCCTCGGGGTCGCCCGAGATCCGCCTCCTTCGCCAGTACCGCAACCTCGGCTATGCGGCCGCGACCAATTGTGGGATCGAGGCCAGCTCCGGAGAGCTGGTGCTTCTGCTGAACCCCGATGCGGTTGTGGAGCCAACCGCCGTCGGACTGCTTGTGGAAGCCGCCCAGCGGCGCCCGGAGGCGGCCGGTTTTGCCCCCAAGGTGGTCTTAGAAGCCGATGAGCTGATCCTGGACTCGGTTGGCATAGACCTTTATCTCCGCGGCCAGGGTGCGCAGCGAGGGCTCGGGGAGCCCGACATCGGGCAGTTCGACGTCGAGGAGCGGGTCGCCGGGCTGTGCTTCGCGGCAGCCTTGATCCGGCGCGCGGCTTTCTCCCCACAAGGGGTGGGGGAGCTCGATGAGAGCTTCTTCATGTTCTACGAGGACGTCGACTGGTCGATGCGCGCCAGCATGCGGGCCCAGGCTTTCTGGACGGTGCCCACGGCCCGGGTTCACCACGTTCATTCGGCCAGCACCAGGCATCTGGCTTCCGATTTCAAAACCCGGCTCATCCAACGGAACCTGATTTGGACGGCCGCCAAGAACCTTGAGCGCCGCCGGGCGGTCAAGGTCGTGCTGGAGCACACCGCCCGCCACCTACTGGGCGGGGCGGCAGGTCGTCATCCCTGGGTTTCGGCCCGAATCATCGTCGAGGCTTGGGCCGGATTCCCCCGCCTGGCGAGTGCCCGACGGGCCTCCCAGCGTCGACGCCTGCGCTCAGATAGCCAGGTGCTTACGGAGCCGCCCAAGTCGGATTCCTTCGACTCGACGCACTATCGCCCTACCCCCTCGGTGGACACCCTGCTGCGGGTTCTGTCCCGGCGCTACGTGGTCGCGCCCGACCCGGCCCTCGGCCGGCTCGTCTTCCGGCTCACCCAGGCGACCAAGTCCAAGAGCGTCGCTGACCCGGAGCAGGTCGCTGGCTGGGTCCGCGAGTCCGGGTTCGCGATCAGGCCCGGGCTCGAGTGGCTGCTGAGGCAGTTGGAGGCAGAAGGCGGATAGGGTGGCGCGAATTCTGATCGTCGCCAACGACGTCGTGGCCAGCCGGATGGCCGGCCCCGGAATCCGCTGTTTCGAGCTGGCTCGCCAGTTGCGAATCGCCGGACATCTGGTCACCGTTGCGGGGATCGAAGCCTCCGACCTCGTGACCAGCCGGGTGGTGATGGTGCCGCAGCTCTCGGCGGGAGGTATGGACAGGCTGGCGGGAGAGCAGGATGCCGTGTTGCTGGAAGGGTTCGCGCTGGTTCGCTATCCCAGACTGCGCGACCTCCAGGTTCCGGTGATCGTCGACCTCTACGACCCGTTCCCACTTGCCTTGCTCCAGCAAGAGGCCCATCGGCCCATGGCAGAGCGCGGCGCCGAGACGGTCCGGGTCCGGCGCGCGCTGATCGACCTATTGGAGCGGGGCGACTTCTTTCTGTGCGCGAGTGAGCGGCAGCGCGACCTCTGGACCGGAACCCTGCTCAGCGCGGGCCGGATCAATCCGAAGACCTGGGACGCCGACAGCTCCCTGCGGGCCCTGATCGACGTCGTGCCCTTCGGAGTTTCCGATGCGCCCTCGCCGCCCCGGGAGCAGAGCAGCAGAGCGGCGATGGGTCCCCAGGTGTCCGAGGACGATTTGGTCTTGCTCTGGGGTGGGGGGATCTACAACTGGTTCGATCCGCTGACTCTGATCAAGGCGGTCGCCGCGCTCGCGCCCGATCTTCCCCGGCTCAAGCTGGTCTTCATGTCGATGACCCATCCCCAGCCAGGGGTTCCTCACCGGATGTGGATGCCCGCTCGCGCCCGCGAGCTTTCCGACCAGCTCGGAGTCACCGGAGAGCACGTGGTCTTCCACGAGGGGTGGGTGCCGTACGACGAGCGCGGTGGGTGGCTGGCGGCCGCCGACGCTGGCATCTCGACTCACTTCGACCACGCCGAGACCCGATACGCGTTCCGGACCCGGATGCTCGACTATCTGTGGGCCGGGCTGCCGATCATCTGCACCGACGGCGACTTCTTCGCCGACCTGGTCCGGGACCGGGATCTGGGTTGGGTTGTCCCGGCCGAGGACGAACGCGCCTTGGCCGCAGCGATCCGGGCACTGGCCCAAGCAGGCCCCGAACTGGCCGCAATCCGAGGCAATGTCAGGCGGGTGGGGGCGGAAATGACCTGGTCGCATGCGGCGGTGCCCTTGCTCCGATTCTGCGCTGCTCTGCGGCGGGCCCCGGACCTGCCTCTAGTCCGTTCCGGCCAGACCGTGCGCGGCAGCTCCTCCGGGTCGCTTCCAGGAGCGCGCGTCGAGCTACTTCGCAAGGGTTGGCGGAGCCTAAGAGCGGAAGGGCCGGCGGTGACCGCCCGCAAGGTGACTCGGTGGTGGTCGGAGCGCTCCCGGTGTCGGGAGCGATCGAAGCCCTGAGTCGCCAGAACCAAACTTCAGAACCGTGGGCGGGCTCCGGCGGCTGTCTTTTGGGCTCCGGCGGTCGGGCACCAGACGTGCGCCCGCTGCGCCGTCCGACCAAGGGGACATCGTGACTGGATCGTGACCCCCCGGCGGTCATCTGGTCGGCCGATTGGGTTACCTTTGCCCCTTGCGTCGGCCGAGGCGCGCGCACGGCACTTTGACTTCGTTTAGGACGAGATGCGTCTTCTTCCTTCGGCCCGACGACTGCGACTTGCCTGGCCCGCGCTAGCCCGGGCGAGAGCTGCACGACTCGGGCTCATGGCGTTGGTTCTGGGGCTGGGTGCGACCATGCTTCTGCCCCCGTCGGCGCAAGCCAAACCGGCGCCGACCCGGGTCACCCCAGCTGCGAAATCGCCCGGGAGTACCAGGCATCTGACGGCGGCGCAGGTCCCGACGGGCAGCGCGAGTCCGACTTCCTGTCTTGACCTTCCCCTCAGCAGTCAGCTGATCGACCCCACCAGTTGCTGGACGACCGGCCCAACCTCGATGCTAGTCGCTGGCTCCATGCCCGCCTCGTCCGGGTCAGGCGCGGTCGCAGTGCTTCAGGGCCAGGGCCAGCGGCTGACCGACGAACCGGGTTCAGGGCCTTTGGCCGTGGTCAGTTCGACTGGCCAGACCGGCTGTCTGCGTGGCGGGTCTGGGCAGTACTTCGCAGTCAGCCTCACTGCTGGCACGGTGCAGGCGCTGTCTGGGTCGGCTTGTCCCTCTGCCGTGGGCAGCCGAGTTTCGTCCACCACCATGGCTGCCGCTCGTGGCAAGTCGAATCCAACTAACGCTGCGGTCGCGACCGGAGCTTCGGTGATCCCTCCTCCGGCCACCTCGTCTTACTACGAACTGTTCCCTTACATCGCCGCCTGTGGCAGCTCGGCGACGACCGGATGTGCCCTCTACCTTCAGGGCCAATCGACCATCCCGCCCAGTCAAGGGGGGGTGCTGGTCTTGGACTTCGGGTCCCCCTGCTCCTCCGGGACCACTTACGGCGTGCAGGTGTTCGAGAGCTCCGGCTGCACGCCCAACTCGACCATCCGGGGCCTGGTCCAGAAGTGGATCCAGGGATATGAGTCCGACCATGGGGCGGGAACCCCGAACTTCACCCTGGCGGTCGGGACCAGCAACAGCTACACCGCGGCGGATCCATCATCTGGATACCAGCCGGCCAGTCTCCAGACCTCGGGGGCGGACTGGTTCCAGCAGGTGGTGGGAGCCGGTTACACAACCGGATCGGCTCCGGTGACCGTCTGGGGGGCGAGCGACATGGAGCAGTCGAGTGGCGGCCAGTGGTACGACGGAGTCGACACCCTCAGCTGGGTGGGGGGATACTCGGCGGCCGCGTTTCCGGCGGTCCCGAGCACTATCTGCTCGCTGTCTCAACCGGGGAACCTGGCGGACTACGGGGACTACAACAGTGGGGGGCTGGCCGCGGCGAGCTGGACCGAGAATCAGGTCTACGACGTAGCTCAGGGAATCACCGGCACATGTGCCCTTCCCGAGATCTATTACTCGGGTGACGCCCCTGAGTGGGAGGCCCTCAAGGTATGGGCCCAGTCGCAGGGAAGTGCCGCCATGCAATTCACAGCGGTGATGGTCGAACCGGGCGGGTCGGCGCAGTGTCCTTCCCCCAACGGGTCGACCCTGCTGTCCGCGTCCTGTGCCTGGCTGCAAATGCAATCAGATTCGAATCAGTCGCCCAGCATCCCCGGAGTAACCCAGATCGCGACCTCCTTACAGGCCCCAGGGCCGCTTGTGACCGGGTTGTCTCCGAATTACGGTCCCCAGGCGGGCGGGACCTCCGTGACCATCTACGGGAGCGGATTCCTGGGAGCCCAGCTCGTGTATTTCGGGACCCAGTCGGTGACCCTCGCTTCGGGCCAGGTCAACTCAACCGGAACCACCATCAGCGTCGTCACCCCGGCGGCGACCCCGGCGATCGTCGATGTGGTGGTGGTCAGTGGGCTCGGCTCCAGCCCCACCGGTGCCGCCGACCAGTTCCAGTTTGACGCGCCCCCCTGCACCTCCGTGGCGGCCTCCCTCCAGTTCGCGTCCGTGGCGCCCGGGGCCAGCGATGTGGTGACGGCATCGCCCACCTGCCCGACCGGGGCGATGACCCGGTACTCCTACTTCACGCGGTCGGGCGTCTCCGGACCCTGGACACTCCAGGCCGCCTGGATCGGGTCCAGTTGGGCCTGGTCGACCGCCGGCGTTCCCGATGGCACGTATCAGGTTCTTGTCTGGGCGAGCGACGGTCCCTACACGGTGCCGCAGGCACAGGCCGCGGCGACCCTGACCGTCGCGCCGCAACCAGCCTGCAGCTCGGTGTCGGTGACCGCCACTCCCAACTCGACGACCCCCGGCGGAGTCGTCGCGGTCTCCGCCTCGGGCTCGTGCCCGACCGGTTCTCTGCCGGCGTACACCTACTTCACGCGGTCGGGCGTCTCCGGACCCTGGACGCTTCAGGCGGCCTGGATTGGCCCCAACTGGGCCTGGTCGACGGCGGGCCTGGCCCCGGGCACCTATCAAGTTCTGGCCTGGGTCAGCGACGGCCCCTACTCGGTTCCCCAGGCACAGGCGGCGGCAACTGTCCAGGTGGTCGCGGTCACACCTTGTTCGGCGGTGTCCGCGACCGCCCCGGCCAGCGTCCTGGTGGGCCAGACAGTCGATGTGGCCGCCACCAGCGCCTGCCCCACCGGGTCCAGCCCGCTCTATTCGTATTTCATCCGCTCCAGCAGTGGGGGTCCTTGGGCGCTCCAGGCCGCCTGGATCGGTCCCAGCTGGCCGTGGCCCACCGCCTCCTTGGCCCCCGGCGCCTACCAAGTGCTGGTTTGGGTCAGCGATGGGCCGTTTGCCGCTCCCCAGGCAGAGTCCACCGCGACCGTGACCCTGACCGCCCTGGTCGCCTGCAGCGGAGTGACGATCAGCGGGCCCGTCACGGCGACCGAGGGACTGCCCGTGGTAGTGACGGCGAGCAGCAGCTGCCCAGCCGGGACCAGTCCCATGTACACCTACTTCACCCGCGCCAGTGGCTCCGGCCCCTGGACGTTGCAGGCGGCGTGGGTCGGTCCTACCTGGACGTGGTCCACGGCCGGCCTTCCGGACGGACCCTATCAGGTGCTGGTCTGGGTCAGCGATGGTCCTTACACCGTGCCTCAGGCTCAGGCGGCAGCATCCCTGACGATCTACACCCAGCTACCCTGCACGGGAGTGACCGCTCAGGCGTCACCGGCATCGCTAGCACCGGGCCAGCCGGTCACGGTCTCGGCCACGGGCAGCTGTCCGAGCGGGACAAGCCCGCTCTACTCGTACTTCACCGGCCCCTCGGCGAGTGGTCCTTGGACCTTGCAGGCGGCCTGGATCGGCCCGAGTTGGACCTGGTCGACGAACGGTTTCGCCGACGGGACGTACTACATCCTGGTTTGGATAAGCGGGGCGGAGTACATCCGTCCCCAGGCGGAGGCGGTCGCTGGCATCTCGGTCATCTCCGTGTCTCCCTGCACCGGGCTCACCGCGACCGCTCTCCCTTCTACGGTGAGCGCCGGACAAGCGGTGACGGTGACCGCAGCGGCCACCTGCCCAAGCGGTGCCTCGCCGCTCTACACGTATTTCACCAGCTCGAGCCCGGGTGGTCCCTGGACTCTGCAGAGCGCCTGGGGTGGCGCCACCTGGTCGTGGTCCACGACGGAAGTGGCCCCGGGGACGTACTACGTCCTGGTGTGGACCAGCGACGGTCCCTACACCCTCCCTCAGATACAGGTCAGCCAAAGCATCACGGTCGATGTCACGCCCCCCTGTTCCGCGGTATCCGCCTCGGCGCCGGCTTCGGTAGTGAGCGGACAGCCCGTCAACGTGCTTGCCTCCGGCACCTGCCCAGGCGGAGCTCAGGTCGAGTACTCCTACTTCGTCCGCTCGGGTAGCGCCGGTCCCTGGACGCTTGAGGCCGCCTGGATCGGGCCCCAGTGGACCTGGACCACGGTGGGCGTGGCCGCCGGCAACTACCAGGTGTTGGTCTGGGCGACTGACGGCCCCTACACGGTGCCTCAGACCCAGGCGATCGCGTCGGTGGTGGTCACTGGTTAGGACGTTCGTCGACTTCGGGAACGATCGCCGCGGCGCCGATGGCTGGGCCTGCCTGGCTGCCTACCCTCAGCCCTGATCTGATTCCAACCCACGGCCGGGGCAGACCTGGTCGTCCCGGGCTTGCCGCCCCGTACGGTCGGGCCAGCTCCGCAGCGAAGCGCCGAAGCTGAGGAGAGTGCATTCCGGGGTGAGCGGATGGTTGGCGACCAGCCCAGGCTGAGAAGGAGCTCAATGACTGCGCTCCCCGGCTCAGCCCAGACTGAAGTATCCGGAGGCGTCGACGTCCACGTCGACCGACCCGAGCTGGTTGTGAATGCTGATCGCGCCGCCGCTGCCCACCGTGGCCAGGGTCAGGTTGGGGACGGTTGTCCGGGCGCCTCCCCGGTTGACGTCGGATGCGAACAGCCGGGAGCCGCCGGGGTAGACCGCCAGGTAGCTGGGCGCAGTCGTGTCGGTAGCGGTCACGTTTGTCACCAACTCGGTTGCGTGGGCCCCGATTCGGGCCACCTCCGCCATCGCTTCGGTCCCAGTCGCTCCCGGCCCGAGGGTAGGGGCGGAAAAGCGCGTGGCGAGCACTCGAATTGGGGTGATCGGGGTGAAGAGGCTGGAGCCGAGAGGCGTCGAACTGCGATCAGTGAAGTAGCCGTTGACATCGACGACCACGTCGGTGCTGTGGTGTTGGTTGTTGACCGAAATCTGGCCGCTCGGACTCGCCGGCACCACCACCCGGATGGATGGCGACTCTCGACAGGGACGTCGCGCCGGCGGAGATGGCAAGGTCGCCGCCATGAGGACATTCCCATTCCCTTCCCCGACGACGGCCGAGTAGTAGAGAGAGCCTCCATTGTAGCCGAGCTCCTCGTCGACGCTGACGGTCGATGGCGAACCGGTCGCGACCGCAATCAGCCGGGCGCATGGTCGCAGCCACGAGTCGCTGGCCGGGATGCAGTCATCTTTACCGGAGACATCCAGAGTGCTGGCAAAGAAGGTCACGGAGAGGAACCGGTCGTCATTTGTGGCGATCGATGCCGGACTGGTTGACTGGTCCGCTGGCGGAAGGCCCGTCGTCGCCAAGATTCCTGGATCGGTGTCGTTCCAGACGACCGTGCTTGGCGGAACCCAACTCCGGGCGACAACCCGCATCGCCGGCGCGCCCGTGGAGCACGGTGTGGTGGTGCTGCAGCTATCGTTGTAGGCGGCACACTCGGTGCTGCTTGACGTGAGCGAGATGGCCGGGACGACGTCGAAGCGGGTGGTAACGGGACCGAAGAACTCGTCGGGCGGGCTGGCTCCGGTCAAGAGGTCGCACGCGATTAGTAGCCAGCTTTCCTGGCCCGCGAGGGACTGTACGCTCCCGGACCGGACCACCACGGTGGAGTCGGAACCCAGCTTCGGTTGGTCCTGCAGGCCCCTTCCTCCGAGTTGAGGGTGTCTACGTACCAGCCCTCCGCCGGGTCGCCCATAGCGGAGTCCGCGTGACAGCCGCCTGCGGTCTTCGCAGCTGCTGTCAACAACCAGAAACTCTCACCCGCTCTGGAGTCATGAAGGGGGACCGGTCACGAGCTCCGACCTGAAGAAGCTCCATGGCATTGGCCCGAAGGCACTGAGGCTTCTTCATGAGGACCTCGAAGATGCGGGCTTGACTCTCCGCTTCTAAGCGGGGGGAGTGGTTTTTCACGACCCCTGCGACCGGGGCTCACCTCAGCTCCGGCGCGGTGGCACCGAGAAGATCGAGGTGCCCCCGACGCTCTGCTGACGCCAGCCTAGGGCTGTCAGCCGGCCCTGCCATTGCGGAGCTAGCGAACGGTCGACCACGATAGCGACGACCCGATGTGTCCGGCAGAACTCGAGAATCGCGGATCCGTACTCACGCGATAGGGGTGCTCCGAAAAACATCCTAACCGCCGGAAGGTCCGAGAACGACTTGGGGGTGGCGGTGGTATATCCTCCCGCCATCCTAAAGTACATACCGCTCATGGTCTGCAGGAGCATCGAGTCCCCTAGATCCCCATAAGGAAGCAAGACGAGTGTTGCGCCCTGCCGAAACAGTTTGGTGTAGGCGTGAGAGGAGATCCATAGCGGCGGACGCACGGCCAGCACTGGGCGAGAAGCGGGCCAGAGCATCACAACCGCGAAGACAGCCAGGACGTAGACCGACAGCCGTCGTGGGCGTGCTGACGCAGCCCACATGGCGGCGACCACCGCGCGACCGAGGGCAAGATATAGCGTGAGGCGGGCAGGGAGTGCCGCACGCAGAATCGGGAGCTTCGTCGCGAGTTCCCAAGGGAGTGGAATCCCGAGGCCGCCGAGGACGTGGAGTCTAGGTCCCAGGGTGGCGACGGCCGCGGCTCCGATGACGGTGAGCACAACCGGTGCCCACCGGCCGCGGTGATGAATGGCAGCGAATAGGCCCACAATCAGTAGCAGGGGGAGGCCAAGGTAGGCGCCGTCCTCTCCAAAATTGCCACTGAAGTTGGCCGCTATCGGCAGGGCCAGGCTGCCTCCCAGGGCCGTGACGGGAGTTGGGATAAAAAAGTTGACAAGATCCGTCGAGTAGATCAGCGGAGAATGGATCACTGAAGTTTGCTGATCGGAGCCCAGGATGAGATACCAGAGGTAAGGTGCGCAGAGAAGGGCAGCGCCTGCGTAAGCCAGCAACACCTCGACGGACATGACCCTAATCCGGGTTCGCGACTCCGGAACGAGGAGGGCGGCGCTGAGGAGTGTTCCGCCGGCGAACAGCGCCGCGGTGGCGTCAACCTCGATCGATATCCCAAACTCAGCGGTGAGCAGCAGGGAAGTGCAGACGATGAACGTACGTCGACCGAGGCGACCGCGGAAGCGAAGTACAGCCAGCCAAACAACGAGTGGAATCACTGCGGTGAAATTGAGGTTTAGATGGGATTGGGACTGTGAGATCTCGTACGAAGAGAATCCGAAGAGCCAACCCCCGAGTGTGGCAGCGGCCAGATTGCCAGTCAACTCGTAGCAGAGGTAGTACGCGGACAGCGCCGCAGCGATGGGCGCGAGCACCATCAGTACATTGAAGGCGACGACTGGTCCGGCAACCGCGGTGAGGGGCCAGGAAATCAAAGCGAGGGAGGGGATTGTCGCATCCCATGCCAGGTTGAAGCCCTGCGGTGCCCAGACGAACCTGGTCAAAAATGGGTTCAAGCCGTGGCTGATGGCGTATGGCCACCAGTTGAGTGACCACGTGTACTGACTTGGGTCCGGCGGTGCGCCTAAGATAAAATGGCCCGTGAGGAGATCCGCTCCACGAGGGAGGATCAAAAAGGACGTGACTGAGTAAGCCAGAAGTGCGACGAATGCACCGAGGGTTTTGGGGTGGTGGTTGATCCGGCTGAGCAGCTCCCTGATGGCCCTTGACTGCCTGCGAAAAGAGGTGGTCTTCACTCCAGCGCCGCATCCTAGCAGAGCATCCTCCCGCGCCGTTAGCAAGGCGAAAGGCGTTTGCCTGATTGCCGTCTCCCGCTCGACGAGCCGGAGTAGTCGCTTTCGATCGGGTTCGGCACCGACTGGAGAAGGCCGCACCGGAATCGAGGTGGTAGCGGCCCAAGGAGGGTGACGACCCCAGTGCACTTCCCGCGGACAGGCACTATGAGGCTTCTTCCAGGATCAACAATTGCGGCGCGCGCCAACTGACCCATGCGAGAGCGAAGCAGCCGGCGAGCATGGTCAGTAGCGCCAGCAGGTCAGTGTGGGCAAACCGCACGGTGACCAGAGCGTGCTCGGTGAGAATGGTAGGCAACAGTAGCATCAGTAGAACTTCGACGCTCCGCGATGCCAGGACGCCTCGGAACCACCAACTCTGGCGCCATTTTGGAGTGCCATCGCGGGACCAACTCCACGCGCATACCATCAGGTTGCCGATCACCCATGCCTGGAGACCGTCGCGGATCAGGCCGGTGGGGAAGCTTCCCCAGTAGATCGCAAGCATCGCGCAGGGGGCGACCACGACGGCGAGCAGGAGGGCCAGCTCGCGGCGCCCTGCCCGAACCAGTCCAGCGAGCAGGACCGGATAGAAGAGGATCCCGATGCCGAACGGCAGGGTGGTCCCGTATTGCGCGAAGAACAGCACCACGGGAGGCGAGGAGCCACCCACGACATTGATCGTGATATCGCGCGAATCGGTGCCGAGCAGCACCAATGGAACCAAGGTGTTCGCCACCGAAACCGCGCGGTCCCTAAGCCAGTCCCCCACCGAATGCGCCATCCCGAGATGGCCGGCCTCGACCAGGAACTTGGCGAACATTGAGACCTGCGAGGGATGGCCGAGGTTGACGACCGACCAGGCGCCGAGCGCAAGACCGACCCCCACAGCCATGGCCGCCCAGCCACTCATGACTGGGCGCCAACTGCGGCCCCGGGTCGGATCAGCCCGATAGGTCCATAGCCAGAGAAGGAACAGCGCCGGGACAGCGAAGAGGGCCCCAGGGTGGCACAGGTAGCCAACCCCAAGCGTGGCGCCGGCCCAAAGTGGGCGGCGCCGGAGGACAAGATCAGCCCCCAGCAGCACAAACGTGGCGCTGAGGAGCTTTGGCCAGGTGAAGTAGACCTCGTGGACCAGGAAGGGGGTGCTGGCGAGCAGGATCACCACGAAGAGGGCGACCCGGGCGCTGGCGCAGCGGCGCACAACGGTGAAGGCGGCCAGGAAGCTGGTCAGGGCCAGGAGTTCCATGATCACCCGATAGGCCGCGAAGCCCTGAGGATCGAACACCACCCACGCCTGGTTGGGGAGGGTGAGCGGTGGCCTGGCACCCGACTGGAAGACGATCGGAGCCGCGGCCAACGCGGCCAGGGGCCCGCGCGATGCGAACGTGTAGGGTGCGAAATAAGACTTCCCGATCGCGCCGTAGGGGGGATTCCCATGGGCGATCAGCTGAACCACTGCGAAGGAGATGCGGCTGTCGGACAGGGCACCCACCTCGAGGGTCCGGGAGATGGTTCCGGCATAAAGCTCGCCGACGGGTCCGAGCGACCAGGCAGCCTTGGCCAGGCAAATCAGCAAGACCAGGCCGCAAACTCCGAGCGCCAGCGCCTCCTCGCGGGAGAGCAGGGTGGCTAGGTCCCTCCGCAGTGCCAGGACGAAGAGGGCGGCAGTGACGGGCCCGCAGACGACCACGGTCGTCACCTCGGGCCGAATCACCGTGGCCGTCGCCCAGCAGACCGTCCCGGTGAAGATCAGGACCAGGAAGCCGGGGACAAACAGGAAGCCGAGCGGAACTCGAACGGAGGGTCGAAGCGCCCGGAGCGCGAGCCCGGGGCCGAGGAGGAGGGTTGTTCCGGCCGAGACGGTGAGAAGGTACTCCGCGAGGGAGAAGAGTGATCCGGTGTTCTCCGCCGGGGGGTGGGCGAAGGGCAGAGCCAGCCCCACCAGGGTTACCAGGCAGAACGCGAGGCAGATTCCGTTGGTCGGCCGGAGCTGGGGCTGGCCCTGCCGCCCGGCACCTGCCATCAGCCCGGGCGCTTGCGAAGGGTTCGTCTCAGGCGGCGCCAGCCTCGCGCGCGAATAGATGCCAGCAGGTCTGGCCCGCTCGGCTCCGGTAGCGGGGGCATGTGCACCCCGGGCACGAGTGGAGGGGTCGCTCTAGGTTGGGAGGCTACCGTCTTGCCTAGTAGGAAGATGAACTCGTCATCTTGAGGCGCGTCACAGCCTTCGAAGGCGACGAGTTCAAACGCGGTCGCCGCTTCCCGCTGAGCCGCGCTCAGAAGTTCGATAAAGGTATCTGGACGAAAGACGTGGTAATGGATGCTGTAGTCGGTTTCCAACAGGACGTCAACCCGTTCCGCAACACTTTCCCGCGCCGCCGCCTGTCCCAGCTCGCCGCGCTCGGCCCGCTCTACGTACTCGGTCACATGCGCGCGTCGGGTAGCCTCAGTTCCTTGGTGGTACTCGTCGACTAGGTGAGCGACGCTCGTCGCCGGTCGTCGCCGGTCGAATGTCGCCCGCTGGTCGGGAATGGCCAGATAAAGAAGGCCCCCCGGGCGGATGACCCGGGCCATCTCACGGAGACCCCGGATGGGATCCTGAAGGTGTTCAACCACATGGTTGGCGACGACGAAGTCGAGGCTGTCTGCCTCGATGGCAGATAGGTCGCAGGCGTCGCCAATGAAGGAGATCGGGACCAGTTCGCCCTGGTCGGGGTAGTGGCTGTAGAGATCGGCGGTGGACGCGCGATCCACGTAGCGCACCCGGGCGCCTTCCGGGAGGTGGAGGGGATTGTGCAAGGCCCCGATCTCGATGCCATCCCCGGCCAGCCAGCGCGCCATCGAGCGGCGCTTCCAAGTGTCCCCGGCCATCCCCGGTCCTCCCTTCGAACGCGCCGATGCTACCAGTATCTGGTCCGATCCCAGGGCCCGGCCGGAAGGGGGGAAAGGACTTTGACCGGCGCCGCAGCTCAGAGCCTGGGGGAGGAGGAGCGGCGCAGTCGGAATGGGATTGGCAAATAGGCCAGTGGCCCTGGGACGCCCGCCCGCCTAGATGTACTTCCCACGTAGGTTGTTGACACGAGTCACGGGAGGGAGGCCGCCAAGCGCGGTGTGGGCGCGGTGGTAGTTGTAGCGGTGCAGCCAGGCGGAGAGCAAGCGGAGCCGGGAGCCGTTGCTGGTGTAGGGACGGACGTAGGCCCACTCCTCGAGGAGCGTGCGGTTGAATCGCTCCACTTTCCCGTTCACCTGGGGGTGGTAGAAGGGCGTCAGCAGCTGGCTGCAGTCCAGTTCAGTCAAGGCTCGCCGGAACACCCTGGAGTTCCGGTAGGCGCGGGCGTTGTCGGTCATCACCGTTTGGACCAGAACCCCGTGGTCGGCGTAGAACTGCTGGGCTCGGCGCAGGAACTCAGAGCAGGTGGTCGCCTTCTCGTCCCGGTGGGCCTCCACGTAGGCCAGCCGGCTGTGGTCATCCACCGCGCAGTGCAGGTAGTCGTAGCCCTGCCCAGTCGAGTGCGGCACCACCCCCCGGCCGTGGATCCGGTGGCCACCCCCTGGCTGGATCCGGCCCAGCTTCTTCACGTCAAGGTGGATCAGCTCCCCAGCTGTCTCCCGCTCATAGCGGCGGATCACCCGCCCCGTGGGTCGGTCCAGGAAGTCCAGTCGCGCCAGCCCAAACCGACGCAGCACGGCGTAGCAGGTGGACCGGGGATGGCCGGTCAGGGCCGCCAGCCGGTGCGGACCAAGCTTGCGCTCCTGGCGCAGCCGGCAGATCCTCGCCTCCGCCTTAGCCGCCAACCGCCGGGGGCTGCGCTGTGGCCTCGAGGACCGGTCACAGAGCCCCTTTCCCCGCTCTGCCTCCCATCTCCGCAGCCACCGGTACACCGTCTCCCGCGAGACCCCCGCCGCCTCGGCCGTCGCCGCCACCGTCCA
>Ga0307374_10004074_pt1 | contig 24558 bp, 22 predicted proteins | sample OX3MG_FD_202532 | JGI IMG/M metagenome (GOLD analysis project Ga0307374, IMG submission 202532) | Soil microbial communities from Risofladan, Vaasa, Finland - OX-3 | ecosystem: Environmental > Terrestrial > Soil > Coastal area > Acid sulfate soil | place: Finland: Risofladan, Vaasa | collected... | reverse complement strand
AGTCCGGCTGCCGCCATTTTGATCAACAACTCACCCTGGCGGGGCGCTTCGAGCTCGAGTTCGACGACCTCCCACTTGCCGGGCTGATTGAACAGTACCGCTGCTTTGGTGAGCAAGGCGCCTCCCAATAAAGAGCGTGTTACCTGGACTGATAGGTATACACATGGCAGTCCGGGTCCCGCTGCGAATAGAACGTAATTATGTAATTGTGACGTACCCGACGAAAAATATGTCTAACGTACGCGCTTGACGAGTATACGATACTCTGTTTGAGTAGAAGCATGCTCTACCTCCGCGACGTTCAGTGATTGTGCGTGAACATGTCCGGACTTGCGGCAATTCCAAGAATGAACAACCGGCAATCGGTGAGCTCTCCAGTTGAACTCTCCGCTCGACACCACAGGGGGGACCATGGCATTTGACCAATCTCTGGACTGGCTCATATCCGTTGACGATCACGTCCTGGAGCCACCGAATGTCTGGGTCGATCGGGTGCCGGCCAAGGACCGCGACCGAGCTCCACATATGGTGGTCGAGGGGGACATGGAGTACTGGATATATGACGGGAAGCGTTTCCCCAGTTCAGGCCTGAGTGCCGTTGCCGGAAAGTCCAAGGAGGAGTTCAGTCCGGAGGCGGTGACCTATGCCGAGATGCGTCCCGGGTGTTACGACGCAAAAGCGCGCCTGGACGACATGAATCGAGCAGGCATTCTGGCGTCGCTGTGCTTCCCGACCCTTACCCGGTTCTGCGGGCAGCTCTTCATGGAAGCCAGTGACCGCGAGTTCGGATTCGTGTGCCTCCAGGCCTATAACGACTGGATGATCGAGGAGTGGTGTGGTGCGGCCCCGGGCCGCTATATCCCACTCGTCCTGATCCCGATGTGGGACCCCGCCCTGGCTTCGAGGGAGATGGAGCGCTGTGTTGCGAAGGGCGCGACGGCGTTCGCCTTTTCGGAGAACCCCGCACCGCTGGGCCTCCCGACCATTCATGACAAGGACCGCTACTGGGATCCCGTGATGTCGACCGCGTCCGAAACCCAGATGGTGGCTTGTATGCATGTCGGGTCGTCGTCGACGATGCCCCAGATCGCGCCGGACTCACCGTTCATGGCCAACCTGGCATGGGGGGCGGTCCGTACATCGGGAGCTATGCTGGCCTGGTTGTTCAGTGGGATGTTCACCCGGTTCCCGGGCTTGAAGATCGCACTGTCCGAGGGCGAGATCGGATGGATGCCGTACTTCCTGGAGCGGGCAGAACAGGTTCTGGACAAGCAGCGGTTCTGGGTGCAGCGCGGCGTGCAGTTCACGGGCCACGCCACCACGGACGTGGATCTCAACACGCTCGACATTCGGGCGCTCTTCCGTGATCATGTGTTCGGCTGCTTTATCGACGACCACCATGGCATCGCCAGCATCGACGAGATCGGCGTCGACAACGTGATGTGCGAAACGGACTACCCACACTCGGATTCGACCTGGCCCAACTGCATCTCCGTCGTCAAGAAGCAGATCGGTCATCTTTCCCCGGAGGTTCAGTACAAGATCCTGCGTGGCAACGCAGAGAAGCTGTATCGCTTTACGCCGGCCGAGATCCCGGTTCTCACTGATGTCTGAGTCCGAGCGCCCGCCGAAGATTTCAATTGACAGAGACATCTGCATGGGCAGTGGTGTATGCCTCGTCTACGCCCCTGGTACTTTTGCCCAGGACAGCGAGCCGAAGGCGGTGCTCGTTGATCCGATCACCGACTCGATCGAGCAAATTCGAGTCGCGGTTGAGGCCTGCCCGACCGGAGCACTCAGCATCTCGACCAGCGATGAAGGAGCCTGATGACTGACGCCGGTCAAGTTCTCGACGTCGAGCGGGTCCGCGCGCTGTTCGACCTGCGTGCCAACTACAACGCATTGTTCGGCGGAAGCTACGAGGACGACCCCTACCCGATCTGGGCGGACCTTCGCGAGCAGGCTCCCGTACACCCGGGTGTCGTGCACGAGCTCACCGGCTTCGAGGGACCAGCCTTTTTTCATGGGCTGCCCTATCCCGACCGCCCGCACTTCTCGGCGTTCACCTATGCCGCATGCGACAGCGTCTATCGCGATGACAAGATCTTTGCTTCATCGCCGGAAGCAATCGAACTCTCCACGGACGATGTGAGTCCCCTCAACAGCATGCTGTCCATGGGCGGCAACCAGCATCGTCGGTATCGGTCTCTCGTGCAGCCCTCGTTCGTGCCGGCACGGGCGCAGTGGTGGATCAAGAACTGGATCGAGACGACGGTGGGCATCCTCATCGACAGCTTCCAGGACAGAGGTAGTGCGGAACTCAACGTGGACTTCTGCGCGGCAATACCCGTTCTGACCATCACCGGCAGTTTCGGTGTTCCTGTCGAACAGGCACTCGATATCCGGGAATCGCTCGGGGACCCATCGAAGGTCGTGGAGATGATCAAGCCGATCGTTTCGGCCCGGCGTGAGTCGCCGGAGGACGATCTCATCAGCATCCTGGTCGAGGCCGAGATCAAGGACGAGGACGGGATGACGCATCGCCTCACGGACGCCGAGATCTATTCGTTTACCATCCTCCTTCTGACTGCGGGATCGGGGACTACTTGGAAGCAGATGGGAATTACCCTGGCCGCGCTTCTCCAGCGTCCCGAGATGCTCCAGGCCGTTCGTGACGACCGCGCGCTCCTTAGGCCGGCCATTGAGGAATCTCTACGCTGGTTGCCGACCGACCCCATGTTCTCACGTTGGGTCACTGAGGACATCGACTTTCATGGTGTCGCAGTGCCGAAGGGCTCCGTGCTGCACATCTGTCTCGGTGCGGCAAACCGGGACCCGGCTCGCTGGGAACGGCCCAACGACTTCGAGATCACGCGACCGCCCAAGCCAAGCTTGGCCTTTGGGAATGGAGCCCACATCTGCCTGGGCATGCATGTGGCTCGTGCCGAGATGACCGTCGGCATCTACGCCCTACTCGACAGGCTCCCTAACCTCCGGCTCGATCCCGATGCTGAACCGCCCCGCTACATTGGCTTCTACGAGCGTGGCGCTACCGCGATCCCTGTTCTGTTCGGATAGGAGCAACCGCGCATGGAGGAAGCACCGACTTACGAGCAACCTGACACCTCACTTCTCGGAGCTGAGCACGTCCGCCGGTACCAAGAAACGAACGGCGAGGTCGGTTACCTCTGGAATGGGGTTCCGATACTGCTCTTGACCACCACGGGCCGAAGAACGGGCGAGGCTCGAACCACTCCACTCATCTTCGGCACAGATGGCGAGCGGTACCTGATCGTCGCATCCCAGGGAGGTGCCCCCAAACATCCCTTGTGGTACCTGAACCTTGTCGAAAACCCCGAAGTGAAGATCCAGGTTCTCTCGAAGCATTTTCGTGCGATGGCGCACACTGCGACCGAGGATGAGAAACCACGTTTGTGGCAATTGGTGACCGAGACGTGGCCGAATTACGACGTGTACCAGACGCGAACCGACCGGGTCATCCCGCTCGTCGTGCTCGACCCGATTGCCGAGGACGAGTAACCTGCCGCGCCGAGCACATGAGGAGGGCGTACGCCGCCCGTCACCGACTGCTCACTTTGAAGGACACCGAACTCTGTAGGCGAGCTATTCGGCGACATCGACGCATTCTCGGCTGTCTAAAGCAGGGGACCTCTAAGGAGGAGGACATGAGTAAAGGCGCATTCGAGGGCATTCGTGTGGTGGAATTGGCACAGTGGGTGTTCGTCCCGGTTGCCGGTGCCCTGCTCGCCGATTGGGGGGCCGATGTGGTGCACATCGAACACCTCAAAGGAGATCCATACCGCGGTCTGGCTACGCAAGGGATCGGTAGCGACCGAGGGGGCATCAATCTGTCAATGGCCTTGGCCAACCGCGGCAAGCGGTCCATCGCATTGGACGTCCAGAAGGAACCGGGGTTGGCCGTGCTCCATGAGCTATTGGCTTCTGCTGACGTCTTCCTTACGAACTTGCGGCCTGCCGCATTGGAGCGCCTCGGTCTCGATGCCGAGGCGCTGAGGAGCAGGTACCCCACGCTCGTGTATGCCCGCGGCAATGGCTACGGTGTTCGAGGTCCCGACGCGAATCAGGCGGGCTACGACGCTTCGGCCTTCTTTGCGCGCGGCGGTCTCGCCTACATTCTCACGCCACCCGATCGCGACCAGCCGATCATGCAGCGCGGCGCGATGGGCGATCGCAACGGCGCCATGGCTCTGGCCTTTGGAATTTCGGCTGCGCTCCTCGAGCGGACCCGAACCGGCGAAGGGTCCGTCGTTGACGTCTCATTGCTCGCCACGGCCATGTGGACGCTCTCGTCCGATATCTTGGCTGCCCTCGGTGGGGACAACCCGGTGCCGGCGCCGGCAGACAGTCGTCGTAGGTCCTTCAATCCACTTGTCGGCTCCTATCGCACGAAGGACCTGCGTCATATCCAACTCGTCTTTCTGGAAGCAGACCGCTATTGGCCTGACTTCTGCCGGGTGATCGGCCGGGAGGAACTGGTTGATGACCCTCGCTTTGTCGACTTGGCGGCCCGACGAACAAATGCCGCTGAGTGCGTCGCCCTGCTGGACGAGGAGTTCGGGCGGCGGACGTTCGCCGAATGGAAAGAGCTGCTCAAAGGACTGGATGCACCGTGGGCACCCGTTCAATCCATCACCGAGATCCTCGACGACCCACAGGTCGTGGCCAATGGCTATATCGGTGACGTCGTGATCGACGGAGAGCCGCTGTACCGACTCCCCGCGGTCCCGGTCCAATTCAACGGGTCACCACCTGAGCTGCAGCGCGCGCCCGAGCACGGTGAGCACACGGAGACGATACTGGCCGAACTCGGCTACACCTGGGACGATATCTTGAAACTGCAGGAAGCCGGGGTCATACCGTGACCGTGGCTGCTCGACTGACGCCGATCCCGGACGAGCGGTCTGCACCGTATTGGAACGCAGCGAGCGAGCACATCCTCACCGTGGCTCAGTGCTCCGTGTGTAGTGCGCTCACCCACCCCCCCGGAACGGTGTGCCCGCATTGCGGTAGTACCGATCCCGGATTCACGTTCGTCCCAGTCAGCGGGAGAGGGGTGGTCAAGTCGTGGACGCTGGTGCGCCAATCCTTCCTGCCCGGGTTCGAAGTGCCCTTCCTGCTTGTAGACGTCGAGATCGTCGAGCAATCCGATCTTCGTCTCATTGGCCGCCTGCTCTATGCTGCAGAGGAGACGCTCCATATTGGGAGGGCCGTTCGTGTGGTCTTCGAGGACATCGCTCCGGGCTTCGCCGTTCCGGCATTTGCATTGGAGGATGAGAGTTGAGCGCGTCCTTCAGCGCGAAAAATCAGGTCGCCATCGTGGGCTACGCCCAGAGCCCTATCGTGAAGCACGACACGAGGTCGCTGGGTGTCGTGACGCTGGAAACGGCGCGCAGCGCGATCCATGACGCCGGCCTCGAGGTGGACATGGTCGACGGGTTCGTCACCGGCAGTCTCTTCCCATCAGCGGGCTCCCATAGCGCTGAGGACGGCGTGAGCCTGGTCTCGGCGAACTGGTTGGCGCAAGGTCTTGGCATCAACCCGCGCTACGCCGCCGGATTCCAAGGATTCGGTCAGATTCCCGGGGCCGTCGCGTTGGCTGTCAATGCCATTGCGAGTGGCGCCGCGAACTATGTGGTGATGCATCGCGCCCTGCACAATCCGAAAGGCTCGTACCACGGCAATGTGATGCGGGAAGCGGGTGGCGGTCAACAGTGGACCGCGCCCCAAGGCTACTTCGGGCCGATTTCCATGATCGCTCTTCCGTACAACGAATACCTCCAACGCTATGGAGCGAGCCGGGAAGCGATGGCCACAGTCCTCGTTGAGGCGCGCAAGAATGGTGCACGGATCCCGTGGTCCTACTGGCACGATCAACCCCTCACGCGGGAGGAGTATCTCTCGGCTCCGATGATCAGTGATCCCATCTGTCGCTACGACTGCGACATCCCTGTGGATGGCGCGGCCGTCTTTCTGTTCACATCGGCGGATCGGGCGCGTGACCTGCCGCACCCACCCGTGTACGTCTCCGGGTACGCCACTGGGTCCCCGACGACGCACCGGCTCCCATTGCACTGGCCACTTGACGACATCATGGGAGTCGGAGCTGAGACGGCCCGGCGCCTGTGGAGTAGCTCCGGCATAGGGCCCAACGACATCGATCTCCCCCAGCTCTATGACGGATTCTCCCCCTTCGTCTACTTTTGGCTCGAAGCGTTGGGCCTTTGCCCCGTGGGCGAGGCCCACCGTTTCGTTGAGGGTGGTGGAATCGACAGCGACCGCCCGGACGGCTTGCCGGTGCTCTCCGGCGGCGGGGCGCTCGGAAATGGACGAATGCACGGGATCCCGCAGATGCTCGAGTGCTACCTGCAGCTCTCTCGGCGAGCTGGTGATCGCCAACGTGAGCAGGCTTCGATCGGGCTGGCCTGCCATTCGTCACCGCACTTCGGCGGCGCCGTGATCTACAGCGCCGATCGGTGAGCGAAGAGGGCAACTCCCGATGACATGGGTTGAGCGCACGGTTGACCGTTCGCCAGCCATGCAGCGCACGCGGAATCGGAGGATCGAACAGGCCAAGCTGATCATCGATGCGGCGCGGCAGCTCATCGCCGTCAAGGACTCCTCGTTCACTCTGCAGGAGCTGGTGACACAGGCCGATGTGGCGCTCCAGACGTTCTACCGGTACTTCTCGAGCAAGGATCAGCTGATTCTTGCTGTGATCGAAGAGATGATCACCGAGACTTGTCAGGTGTACGAGGAACGGTCCCGCCGCATCTCCGATCCGATGGACCGTCTCCAGTACTACATCATGACGACGTTAGGACCCGCCTCGCTCGGTGAGGAGAACGCCAGAGGTGCGCAGTTCGTCACCGCCGAGCATTGGCGCCTGCATCGTCTTTACCCGGAAGAGTTGGCCCAGGCGACAAAGCCCTTCACCGATTTGATTCTCCGTCAGGTCGTCGCGGCCACCGATGCTGGAGTGCTGACGCCGAGCGATCCGCAAGGTTCGGCCTGGCTGATCAATCAGCTCGTCACCGCAGTGTTCCACCACTATGCATTTGCACCACACGACGAGTCCCGTGAGGGCGTGGGGGACCGGGTTTGGCTCTTTTGCCTCGGTGCTTTAGGGGGGTTGGAAGAACAGGTTGATCGGCATGGCTGGCTTCCGGGAAGTCGGACGAGCACACAACCGACGACGTCGGGTCCGTTGCCGGCAGGTGCGGCGTAGCAGATCCAGTCCGGATTGATCCAGATCGGTGACTATGATCAGCAGACGATGCCAACCGGGTCAAAGTCGGCGAAAATCGAGCCGGATCGTCACTCCGCAAGAGGAAAGCAGACCCGGTCGCGCTTACTTGTTGCGGGGAAATCAGTCTTCGAACGTGATGGATTTCTGCAGGCACGGATTACCGACATTGCGGCAGAAGCCGGAGTGTCCCATGGATCGTTTTACCACTATTTCGAGACGAAAGAAGCGATCTTTCGGGAGATTGCCGAAGGAATAGAAGTCCAGCTCCTCTCCATGAACGACGCAGCGCACGAGCTCAACAATGACGCGGACCCAGTTGAACGAATTCGGGCGGCGAATCGATCGTACCTACACGCATACAGGAAAGAATCCAAAATCATGAAGGTGATCGAGGAGGTCAGCCGGTACGACGAAGAGGTTCGGCTCGTGAGAGTCCAGCGCGACAACGAGCTGGCCGAACGCCTCGAGTCGACGATTTCCAGGCTTCAGCGCGATGGCCTGGCGGACAAGCGGGTAAACGGACGGTACGCGGCGATGGCGTTGGGTGGCATGGTGGCGAGGTTTGCTGAGCAGTTGTTCGTGGGTGGCGGCGAATATGACGAGGACGAGGCCGTCGAGCAACTGACGGTCCTCTGGGCGAACGCCCTCGGTATCGCTCCGGGCACAGGGACTCGTCCCTAACGACGCAGCGTGGGGACCGGGTTCAGCCATCCTCCTCGCCGGAGATGTGCGCATAGCTTCCGTCAGGAGTATCCATGCGTTGACCTGGCACCGGAATTGGCGCACCGTTCGGCGTCGTTCCCGGGGTCACCCCCCAGGTGGCCCTGGTCACGCGGGAAGTGGCCACTCTCAGCCGCTTCATAACGACCGGAATCTCCTGGGAGGTGAGCTGATCTCGGAATGCGACGACGGTGAGGGCGAGCCGGACGGTCCCCTCGGGGTCGAAGACCGGCGCAGCGATGTGTGCAACCGGGAGGCGTTGGACTTCCCGCAGCTCGAAGAGGAGATAGTCATCGACGTCGCCGGCACCTTCGGGGTTCTCGCCGGCGGCCCTACCGATGGCGACCGAGTAACCCCGTTCACGTACCACGGCCAGAGCATCGAGGTAGCGCGCGCGCTTGGCGGGCGTAACCTGCACACTGGCCAGCCAGTGCTCCACCCGATCGCGGCTTGCCCACGCGAGGAAAACAGTACCGATGGGCGGCACCAAGGGGAACCGGGAACCGACGCGCATATTGATGCCGAAGGATCCCGGCGACGGCGTGTGGGCGAGTATGACGATCTCGGATCCGACGACGCTACTGGCAACGCAGTCCAGGTTGAGCTCGCGGCCCAACTTTGTCATCTCCACGCGCGCAAAGGGCAGCGCGTTCTGGTCGTGCAGGAAGGAATTGGCGATCGGCAGCATGCCAGGTCCGAGCGAGTAGGTCTTGTCGTCGTGGCGGATGAGGTAGTTGCGGTCGGCCAACAGCGTGAGCGTCGCGTGGCAACTTGCCTTGTTCATCGCGAGCGTACGAGCGATCTCGGAGAGACCGAGGAGTTCCGGAGTGCGATCGGCGAGCAGCTCGAGGATCTCGAGGGCCCGCTCCACCGCTGGGACCTGACGTCCCATCCCCGGCTAGCGGTTTCTCACGGGCGAAGCTCGCCGCTGGCGGAATGCACCTTGGCGAACGTCATCAGGTCGCCCGAAGCTCACGTGAACCCGGATCGTCACGGGTTCGCTGCTTGCCCCTCTCCTCACGATGTATTTCAACTGGCCCGCTGTTCGAGCTTCGGTATCACGTGCTTCCCGAGGTTCTCGATCGTCTCCATGACCTCGTTGTGCTGGAGCTGGCCGAATTGCACGTAACAGATGACCGAGTCACAGCCGATTTCCTCGTAGCGTGCGAGCTTCTCGAGGCACTGCTCCGGGTCACCGACGATGACCATGTCCTGGTCGTTGAAGAACTTCGGGTCGACCTTGCCGGCCTGCGTATCCCGGAGACGAGGGAAGAGCTTCTCGATCTCTTCCGCTGACACGTTGGGAGGGAGCTCCCAGTCGATGAGGAATTGGGCCATGTGGTCGTACCACCAGCCCACTGAATTCCATATCCCATAGGATTCGGCCCTCTCCATATCCTCGGCACAGTGGACGAGCGTGTACGGCGCCACCTTGGTGTTCTTCACGCGGGTGAGGGGCTCGGTGCAGTTCGCCGAGGCCTCACGGTAGATCTTTATGCGCCGTGCGAGCTCGTCGACCGGCTGCATGATCGTGAGCGCAAGCATGCCGAGGCCGAGCTGGCCCGCCAGCTCGACGCTGCCAGGGCTCACGGCCGCCATCCACGCCGGGGGGTGCGGGTCCTGATACGGCTTCGGGGTGATCGAACGAGTATCGCCCTCGTAGGACGGGAATTCGGGAAACTTCATGAACTCGGAGTCCCAGCTGAACTTCTCCTGCTCCCACATGGCGACAACCGCTTCGATGGCATCCTTCCACGACTCACGGCTGGTGGCGGGGTCCACGCCGAAGGCCTTCTGCTCGTGCGGTATCGAACGTCCCGTGCCCCATTCGACGCGCCCTCGGCTCAGTAGGTCTACCGCGGCGACGGATTCGGCGGTATGCACCGGATGGCGAAACTTGCTCGGCGTCAGTGTCACACCGAAGCCCAGGCGGATCTGGTCGGTGACCTGCGACAACGCGGCGAGGAATACGTCGTTGACCGGCATGTGCGACCGCTCGATCCGGAAGTGGTGCTCCACAACCCAGACAGTGCCGAACCCGAGCTTGTCGGCCAGCTTGATCTGCTCGATCGCCTCGAAGTAGGCCGCCTGCTCCGCCTCCCGCTGATTGTACGGATACGGCTTGTCCGGCCACGGTTTGGGGGCTTGCACTTCGTAGAGAAGGTCCAGCTTCATGTCAGTCTCCTGTCGGGTTTGACGGATGGTGTCCGGGCTTTTACGCGTGAGCGAGGAATGAAATGGCGTTGATCCTGTGGCCCGGCGACGTGGAGACGCCCCACCACTCGGCTCGACCAACATCCTCCTGGCATCCGGTCGCTAGAGCAATTTCATATTTCTTATGTCGAACGGTAGTCAATTACCGGCCCGCCGTCAAGACGTAGCCGCCAGGCAAGAAGCCTGGTTATCCGGCAGAGAGGGCTCACTACTTGGTCGCTCTACAAACCATAGGGTTGACGCGGAGACCCGCGAGGCGAAACATGTGTGGGTTCCTCCCCCGGAAGAGAGAGGATGCATCCACCAGGCTTGCCGAGAGCCCGGGAAACCATCGCTGTGGCCAGAAGGGGAGACATGCTCGACTACCTGATCAAAGGCGGGACCGTCGTCGACGGCACCGGCGGCAAGCCGTATGTGGCCGATGTCGGCATTCGGGACGGCCGTATCGTCGAGAGCGGCGGCGTCCGCAACGCGCGGACAGTGCTCGACGCCTCTGGGCTACTCGTGACGCCCGGGTTCATCGATCCGCACACGCACTACGACGCGCAGCTGCACTGGGATGGCTGGGCTACCCCGTCGAGCCTGCATGGTGTCACTACGGTGATTGCCGGTAACTGTGGGTTCACGCTGGCGCCGCTCAAAGAGGAGGACGCCGTCTACACCCAGCGCATGATGGCTCGGGTTGAGGGGATGCCGATCGAGTCGCTTCGAGCTGGTCCCTCATGGAGCTGGCGCAGTTTCGGTGAGTTCCTCGATCGCCTCGACGGGCAGGTCGCCGTCAATGCAGGGTTCCTCGTCGGTCACTGCGCGCTCCGGCGTTACGTGCTCGGCCAGGACGCGGTGGAGCGGGCATCGACCGACGACGAGGTCGCCGTCATCTCCGCTTTGCTGGAAGAGTCACTGTCCGCAGGTGGACTTGGCCTCTCGCTGTCCCGTTCGTACACGCACACTGATGGCGACGGGCGTCCGGTGCCGAGCCGGCTCGCCTCCGAAGACGAGGTCCTGGCGCTGTGCGATGTCGTCGGCCGTTACGACGGCACGTCGCTCGAGGGCATCACCGACGGATGCATCCGAGGCTTCGACGATGACAGTGCCGAATTCATCGCCCGGATGAGCGCCCGGGCTCGGCGCCCACTCAACTGGAATCTTCTTCCCATTGCATCTGGGATGGCGTCCTACGTCGACAAACAGCTGCGCCCTTCGGCCCTCGCCCAAGAGCTCGGTGGGCGGGTCGTTGCCCTCTCGATGCCTGTCGCGAGCGAGAGTTGCGTGACACTCGGTTCGTATTGCATATGGTGGATGGCGCCCGGCTGGGACCGGGTGCTCAGCCTGCCGCTAGCCGAGAAGAAGGAGGCGCTGGCCGACGCTGAGGTCCGAAACCGTCTTCTCAAGTCGGCGCAGGGGCCCGACGCCGGAGTCGGCGCATCGGCCGGTCGAATGGGCAGGTACCGTTTTGGCGCCACCACCGCACGCCGGAACGAGGGGCTTCAGGGGCGCCTCGTGTCTCAGGTTGCCGCCGAGCGGGGCATCGACGATTTCGCATGCGTGGTAGCGGCGTCCACCGCCGAGGACTTCGATCTCGACTTTTGGCCGGAACGCCCGACCGACCCTGACGACGACCCTTCGTATCGCGCCCGGCTGTGGGAGAGCCCCGACGTCCTCATCGGCGGTTCTGACGCAGGCGCCCACCTCGATCACCTGCTTGGATCCGCCTACCCAACCCGGTTCCTCGCAGACGTTCTGCGCGGAAGCCGGATTGTTGCCCTGGAACGGGCGGTGCGCCTCATGACCGACGTACCCGCACGCCTTTTCGGGCTGCGCGATCGCGGTCGGATCGCACCGGGGTGGCGGGCCGATCTCGCCGTGCTCGACCCGAATACGGTCGGCAGTGGCCCCGTCCGGCGCGCCTACGATCTCCCGGGCGGCGGTTACCGCCTAATGGCGGGATCCGAAGGCGTCGTCCGGGTCTTTGTGAACGGGGTCGAGACGATCAACGATGGCGTGCCGACCGCGGCCAGGGCCGGCATGATCCTTCGTTCCGGGCGCGATACCACCGCCACGGCCACCAGCTGAGCCGCCTCCATGAAGGACGAAATCCTGACGATACGCGCTGTTCAGTAGGGGTTGCCGTCGCGATCCAAGTAATCATTGGTCGCGACGCCCTCCGCGACGAGGCGCTTGTAACCGTCGTCGTCGACACCGAGGATCTCCTTGAACACGTACTCGTTGTCCTGGCCGAGTATCGGCGCACCTCGTTCCCACGCCAGCGGGATTCCGCTGAACGGGTGTCCCAAATGGTTGTAGGTGCCGACGTCAAGGCTGGTGAGCGGTCGAATCCATTGTCGGGCTGCGATCTGCGGATCCGACGCCAACATGGCGTCGGATCCGCACGGCGCTGCGGCGACTCCGACGGCTTGGAGGGCATGGAAAGCGGTGTCGGCTGTCACTGTTGCCGCCCATGCGACGATGGCATCGTCAAGCTCGTCGTGTGCCCCTTGCCTACCTGCGACGTCGGCCAGCCGTTCGTCCTCAGCGAGATCGGCGCGCCCGAGCACCCTTGTGAGGCCCTGCCACGCGAAGTCATTGTGGACCGTGATACCGAGCCAACACCCGTCGGAGCAGAGGTACATGCCCTGCGGCGCACGGAGGGGATCGCGATTGCCGAACCGCTGCGGAGCCCTGCCGAGCTGCAGGTTCACGAACACGTCACCGAGCTCAGTCAATAGGTTCTCGCTCTGCGCGAGTTCTACGACCTGACCGCGCCCGACCACGGCGCGGTAGTGCAGCGCGGCGAGCGTCGCGAATGCACCCGCCGGACCGGTGACGCTGTCCATGTGCTGGGTGGAGGGTGATTCCGTCAGCGATGTACCCCGATGTCCGATGAGGGTAGTCAGACCCGTGAGGCCGTCGAACTGCCCGCCAAAGCCTGTGTAATGGGCCCAGTCGCCGCAGAGGCCGGCCGGCGGCAGCCTGACGATGATCATCCGCGGATTGACCTTCAAGAGTTCAGTCTCGTAGATTCCCATCTGGTGCAAAGTCGTTGATTTGAGATTTTCGACGAGCACATCACTGGCAGCGACGAGGCGCATGAACATCTCACGCTGCTCGGGAATGCGGACGTCGAGCGTGCACGAGCGCTTGCCGCGAGCAAGCGAGTTGTTCATGGCGTGGCGGTTGTAGGGCCGATCCTCCCGGCCGGGAGCAAGCGGTCCGTACAATCGCGCGAGCGCTCCAAGCACCATTGCTGTCTCAGGGCGCGGGACATACCCTTTCGTCGTCGGCGGGAAGACGTACGGTGTCTCAACGCGTATCACCTCGGCACCGAGGTCACCGAGGAGCGAGGTGAGGTAGGGACCCGACCATACCGTCGTGAGGTCCAACACGCGAACATCCCGAAGCGGCGGCGAGTCGGCATCGCGCACGCCGATCGGCGGCGCCGGGGTCTGAACGTCGCCCGCCCATCGAAGTGCCTCGCCCTGGCCGAGACGTGGCGCCGTTCGCCGTAGCTTCCAACCGCCCTCGGTGAGCCGGTATGGTGCCCCGGGGAGAAGCAACGAGCCCAGTTTCTCATCTGTGGCGTGCACCCAGAAGCCGCGCTGGTGGAGATGATCCGCCACCAGCAACTCAGCTGGCTCGTTGACAGGTGTTACCGGCCATCCGGCTGCCTGTGCCAAGTCCGTGATCTCCTGTCGCGTGCGGTCGAGGAGCCACGGATACAGCACGCCGTCGAGGATCTCCTTGGTCTCTAGCCGCATGAAGGCATCGGGCCTCGCGAACGCCTCGGCCAGTTCGTCGCTCCCGAGCACGGCCAACATCTCGGGAAGCTGCTGTGTCGTCATCATCATGGCGACGTACCCGTCGGCGCACGGAAAGACCCCGAGCGGCAGAAGCGTGTCGCTGCTCGTGGGTGCGGGCTGGTGGGTCTCTGCCCGGCCGCTGTACTCCCACCCCAGATAACGCGACACGCGCGCCGGGCCGGCCGCCAACGCCTCGACCGCGGCGCAATCAAGGAGCGCGCCCACGCCGGTGGCGCGGGCGCGCTCCACTGCAGCAAGAGCGCCAAGGGCTGCCGTGTGGCCGACAGCGGCTTCGCCGAGAGACATCGGTAACTTGATCGGACCCCGCTGGTCCATGACGATGGTCCCGCTGAATGCCTGAGCGGTCAGGTCGCTCCATGCATAGTCGGCGTACGGCCCTGTGGTTCCGAAACCCGTGATTGCAAGTATCGTCAGTCCGCGCGTGCTCGCCATCAGCTCGTCGCGGCTGATACCCCAGTCAGCGAGGCTGCGGTATCCAGGTGTCTCGATCACGAGATCGACGCCGGCGAGGACTTCGTAGAGGGTCGCGACATTCGCCGATCCGACATCGATGACAACACTGCGCTTGTTGGTGTGGAGGTGGGCAAACATCCCGGCGTCGGCACGGAGTGGGTCACCTTCGGGTGGTTCCACCTTCAGCACGTCGGCGCCGAGGTCGGCGAAGGCCTTGCCGCACCACCCCGCGGCGACACCTATGCCGAGCTCGACAACTCTTAGATCGCTCAATGCCTGGCGCACGATGTCTCCGTCCCCGATCCGGCGTGTGTCCCGGCGTCCATTGTCTCCATGAGGATAATCGCCTTCGGATGCATCGACCTCCCCACATTAGGGCAACGTGAGACGTCGGGATTCGTGGCAACATGCGTGCGACGACGTTCCGGTGACTGGAGGTCACATGAGCACGGGATGGGATGACATCGCCGTCTTCGAGGTGGAATTCGACCCGATCGAGGTTGACGAGCTTCGCCGGCGGTTGCGGAGCACTCGCTGGGCCGAGCGCGAGACCGTGGACGACTGGTCGCAGGGCGTGCCGCTCGAGTTCGTGCAGGACCTGGCCGCCTACTGGCTCGATGGTTACGACTTCGCTGCTGCTGCTGTACGCATGAACGCGTGGCCGCAGTTCACGACCCGCATTGATGACGTGAACATCCATTTCGTGCACGCCCGTTCACCTGAGCCGGACGCGCTGCCGCTCGTTATCACCCACGGTTGGCCAGGAACCTACGTCGAGTTTCTCGATGTGATCGGGCCCCTCACCGACCCCGCCGCGCATGGCGGTGATCCGCGGGATGCATTCCATGTCGTGTGCCCGTCGCTGCCCGGGTACGGATTCAGCGACAAGCCGGCACGTCGAGGGCACGGGGTCCCGTGGGTGGCTGAAGCGTGGGCCTCGCTGATGAGCCGACTGGGTTACGAACACTATGGCGCCCAGGGTGGTGACTGGGGCTCAGCCGTGACGAGCTTGCTCGGCCAGACCCATCAGGACCACGTCGTCGGCATCCACCTCAACATGCCGACGGTCATGCTCGGGCCGTTGACCGACGACGCCACGGTCCAAGAGCGCAAGAATTACGAAGACTTCGAGTGGCATACTCAATGGGGGACGGGCTACCAGCAACAACAGTCGACGAGGCCCCAGACGCTTGGCTACGGGTTGGTCGATTCGCCGGCGGCGCAGCTCGCGTGGGTCGTGGAGAAGTTCTGGGCGTGGACCGACTGTGACGGCGATCCGTACAATGTATTCACCAAGGACTAGCTGCTGGACAACGCAACTGTCTACTGGTTTACGGCCACCGGGGCGTCGTCGGCTCGGCTCTACTGGGAGAGCGCGGGTCCGGCGGCATTGGCGGAGCCGGCGGCCCTGGCCATGCAGATGGGGCCCATAACCGTGCCGACCGGTTGCTCGGTATTCCCGCGAGAAATCCGGCGCCCGTCGCGGCGTTGGGCCGAGAAGCGTTTCACCAACATCCACTGGTGGAACGAACCTCCTAAAGGGGGGCACTTCGCAGCATTTGAACAGCCGGAAATCTTCGTCGATGAGGTCCGATCGTCCTTCCTGCCGCTGCGAGCGGCGACATGACAGTGGCCATTGTCACGTGAGGTGACTTCTCGATCCGGCAAGGGCATACGCAGGGCAGCGGCCGGCGCCTCGGTCACCCGACCGGCGGCGCGATCGCAGCGGCCAGCCATGTGTCGACGGTCTGGCGGGCGCGTAGAGCGTATGTCCGATCGGGTGTGGTCAGCAGTATTGCGGCTATGCCACGGAGCAAACCTTGCAGGACGATGCCGGCCACCTGTGGGTCTACGTCCGATCGGATAGACCCCTCCGCCTGCCCGCGCGCAATCAGCACAGCCCAGCCGTCGTAGGCGCGCTGATCGGCCTCGGCCATCCCTTCGAGCGAGGACTCCGAAGGGAAGGAGGAGCCCCACATCACGATCAGGGCCCGTTCATCGGCCGTGGGATGTTCGAACATTTCGAGGTAGGTGTCGACAGTTGCCCGTACCAACTCGAAGGCGGACAAGTCGTCCGCATCACGATGGGCTCGCTCGAGCGCCGCCACGGTTTCGGCAACGATACGGTCTTGGGCGCCCCTGGCGACCTGCGAGACGAGCGCGTCCTTGGTGCCGAAGTGGTGGGTCGGTAGGCCCCGGCTCGTGCCGGCGCGCTCGCTGATACTGGCAAGGGAGGCCCCCGTGATCCCCCGTTCGGCGATAATTTCCGCTGCAGCCACGAGCAGTGCACGTTCGGACTCTTGACGCCGCTCGACCTGCGTGCGTCGGGGTCTCGCCGGCGCTGACACCCTGGTCAGCATACATAATTAAGTGGCAGGCGGCAACTACTACTTGCTGTACGATCAACTAGCACTAGCAGGTGGGGCGCAGCATCTGACGGGCAGACAACTCGCTCGTTGGGGTCGACCATCACGGGAATGCCCGGGCAGCGTCCGCTGTCCGCATGTCGAGGGTGTCATTCTCCCCGACGAATCCGACACAATCCCCACGCGGTGCGCAATGAATGGCCTTGACCTGTTCTGGCTGGCGCCCCGCGTAGAGAAAACCCGGCGCGGTGGTGAACGGTCAGCCGCTGGCTGCGGCCGAAGTCGCCTCACCCAGATAGCGATCGAGGACTTCGGCTCCCGCGTCAGCGGCCGGGCCGGACCACCCGACCCGTCCCCTGGTCAGGATCACGCACTGGTTTGCGAGTCCCAGGGCCCGATGGACGAACTGCTCGATCAAGAGGACAGAGATACCGGCGTCTCGCACCTGCTCCAGGCTCTGGAAAACGGTCTCGACCACGATCGGGGCAAGGCCGAGCGACATCTCGTCGGCGATGAGCAACTTCGGCTCGACCGCGAGCGCCCGGCCCAGCGAAAGCATCTGCTGTTCCCCTCCCGACAGGCTTCCCGCACGTTGGCGAGATCTGCTCCCGAGGATTGGGAAGAGTGTGATGGCGCGCTCGACAGCGGCATCTCGATCGGAGCGGCTTCCGGCCCGGCGGGCGGCCATCCTCAGGTTGTCGATCACAGAAAGACCGGGGAAGATGCCTCGACCCTCGGGGATGTACGTCAGCCCGGCGTTTTGCCGTCGGTGGGCCGGCATCTTCGAGATGTCCCGACCGTTGAACTGGATCGAGCCCGAGGTAAGCGGGACGAGACCGGACAGTGCTCGGGCGAATGTGCTCTTGCCGGCTCCATTCGGGCCAAGCAGGGCCACGACCTGGCCCGCCGGAATATCGAGAGATACGTCGAAGAGGGCTCGTGACGCCCCATAGCGCACGTCAAGCGAATCGGCTCGCAGCAGAATCTCGGGCGTCGACACGCTCACTACCATGCCACAAAAGTATCTTTCGAGGCCTGAGTGATGTCGACCGCGCCCAGGGCGCCATCCGGCGGCATGGGTGATCGAGAGCAGCCCCCTAATTTGAAATCCTACTTGCAAATATGCCCCGGGCGTCGCTACGCTTCGGGGCTACTGCAGAGGAGGAGCCCGTCGGTGGCAGCGTTGGAACAAGCGAGCGGACCGCTCGAGGGACTACGCGTCGTCGACCTCTCGCCCGACCGTGTGGGAGCCCAGGTGAGCCAAACGTTGGCCGATTACGGCGCCGACGTCATCTGGGTTGAGCAACCCGGCGGGAGCCGGCTACGCCAGCAGCGGACGTTCCCTCTCTACGGGCGGGGAAAGCGCAGCGTGGTGGCGGATCTCGGCACGCCGGAGGGCATCGAGCGCGTGCGGTCGCTGGCCGAGCGCGCCGATGTCCTGATCGAGACATTCCGACCCGGTGTCGCAGATCGGCTGGGGCTGGGCTACGAGGCACTCGAAATTGCAAACCCCGGCCTCGTGTACTCGTCGATCACGGGGTTCGGCCGCCAGGGCCCGTGGGCAAACCTCAAAGGATATGAGGGCGTCGTGGCCTCGGTCCTCGGTGTCTATGGATCGTTCAGCGGCATGAACCCCGGCGGGTGCCCCCCCTTCGTGACGACCCCGTGGTGCACGTTCGCCGCCACACACGGGGCGCTCCAGGGGATTCTCTCGGCGCTGTTCGAGCGCGGCAGCAGTGGCCGCGGTCAGTGGGTCGAGACGAACCTGGCCCAGGCTGTGACGATCCACGAGGGCGCGTCGTCGTCCTGGTATACGTACCTGGTCAGCGCGAGGTGGCCGGAAGCGTTCGTCACCGCGCCGGCCACGTCGCACCACTTCGTGTTCAGGCTGTTGGTGGGCCAGACGAAGGACGGGCGTTGGTTGCAGTTCGCACAGAATCGGCCGCATCTCTTCGAGTCGTTCATGCGGGTACTGGGCCTGGACTGGATGCTGACCGACCCCAAGTGGGAGGGCATCCCGATCCTGGAGGACGAGGCGCAGCGCGAGGAGCTGATGGCCCGGATGCTCGAGGGGGTGCGCGACCGGACTCTGGCCGAGTGGCAGGCGGTCTTCGATGCCGACCATGACGTGTGTGCCGAGCTGTACCGAGACGGCCCTGAGGTGCTCGACCATCCGCAACTTGTCCACGACGGTGCCGTCATCGAGCTCGTCAGCCCTGACTCCGGAGCGGTGCGCCAGCCGGGCCCGCAGTTCAGCATGACCGTCACGCCGGGTGCCGTGCGAAGTCCGGCACCGACGCTCGGCGACGCCGACGGCGAGGCCTGGGCTCCCCGTCCTGCGACGAACGGGGTCGAAGGGGGAGTCGGCGCGCCGTTGGAGGGCGTGACGGTCCTCGAGCTTGCTGTGCAGTACGCGGCGCCCTATGGACCGACGATGCTGGCCGATCTCGGTGCGCGCGTGATCAAGGTGGAGCAGTTGGAAGGAGACTCAATCCGGCGCCAGGTGCCCCAGTTCCCCGAGATCGGTGGCGGCAAGGTGATGCAAGGCAAGGAGAGCGTGGCGGTGGACATCCGCACACCGGAGGGCCGACAGATCCTGCACAACCTGGTAGCGCGGGCGGACGTGGTGGTCAACGGATTCCGGGCTGGCGCGGCCGAGCGCGGCGGGTTCGACTTCGAGACGTTGCACAAGATCAATCCCGATATCGTCTACGTGAACGGGACGGGGTACGGCATCGGTGGACCGTACGGCGATCGTGCCTCGTTTGCACCCAGTTTCGGAGCTGCCGGCGGGATCGCGGCCGCACATCTCGGTGGCCCTGGGCCCCAGGATCCCTCCATCAGCTTCGACGAGGTCGTGGCCCGCAGCATGCTCCTGCGTTCGGCCAGCGCCACGAAGTACGCGTCGGCCGACGGCATCGGGGCGCTCGGCGTGGCGACCGCTGTCCTCCTGGGCCTCCTGGCGCGCCAACGCGGCGCCGGTGGCCAGCAGGTGGTGGCGTCGATGCTGCTCTCGACCGCACACGCCATGGCCGAGCACGTCCTCGACGTCCCGGGTGCGAGCGTTGGTTTGACCGCCGGCCCGGAGATGCGTGGCCCGATGGCGCGGTACCGGATCTACGACGCCACTGACGGGTGGGTGTTCCTGGCGGCCCCGCAGGCGGGTGAGTGGGACGAGCTCGCCGAGGCCCTTGCACCGTATGTCGATCTCCGTGCCGACGCCCGGTTTGCCACCGAGACCGACCGCCGGGTCAACGACGACAGTCTCGGTGAGGTTCTCGCTGGCGTCTTCGTCACGCGGGGCAAAGACGAATGGCAGCGGGACATGACGGCGGCAGATGTCGCGTGCGTCGCAGTCACCACCGGTCCCGTCGAGGGCCTCTTGATGAGCAACGAGTACGGGCGGGCGAGCGGCTACCTGGTCGACGTCACACACCCGATATTCGACGAGCACCCGCGGCTGGCGCCTATCGTGCGGTTCTCGCGCTCGACCGTGCAGGCCAAGGCGGGCGATCTCTGCGGTGCCGCGACGGATACGGTGCTGGACGAACTCGGCTACACCCGTCAACAGATCGCCGAACTGCGGGCCAAGGATGTTGTCGGATGACCGAGGCAGTGGAACAGGAAAGGACCGACGCCCAATGACGTCAGCGCGCAACACGAAGGGGAGGGACGCAGAATGACGATGAAGGATCAAGCGGCCGTTGTGGGTGTGGGCGCCACGCAGTACTACGGGCGCGGGCAGTCGTATCCGCAGGAGTCTGAGCTGAGCCTCGTGTGCAAGTCAATCCTGCTCGCGCTGGACGACGCCGGGCTCACGGTCCAGGACGTCGACGGCTTCGCGCTGTATGCCAGTTCGTTCGAGCCGGCCGAGGTGGCGGCAGCCCTCGGTGTGCCGGAGGTTCGCTACACCGCGACGACGACAGGCGGTGGCGGCGCTTCGGGCGCCTCCATCGGCCTGGCCGCGTCGGCCATCCACGCCGGCATGGCCACGTGCGTGGTCACGGCCTATCCGGTGCAACAGGCCCACCGCCGACTTGGCGGCAGCGCCGTCGCAACGGAGAACGGCCCCCAGCTCACCTATGGCAGCGCCGGACTCGGCATTGCCTCGCCGTACATGGGCTTCACCGCCAACGACGGGCTCTTGGGCCCCGGCCACGCGGCGGCGCTGATCGCGAAGCGGCACATGCACCAGTACGGCACGAAGCGCGAACACTTCGCCGAGATTGCGATTTCGACGAGGGACAACGCGACCCGGCGCCCCAAGGCGATCAAGAAGACCCCGTTGACGCTTGACGACTACTTCAACGCTCGGATGATCGCCGAACCCCTGTGCCTCTTCGACTTCACGCTCGAGACGGACGGCTGCGTGGCTGCAATCACCGTGTCGGCCGAGCGGGCCAAGGACCTGCGCCACCCACCGGTCTACGTCATGGGATCAGCCCACGGCGGGCCAGGGCGCACCGGGCCGCTCAACTGGAAATGGCTTCAGATGGCCGAGGACGACCTCGTGTCGTCGGGGTCGAGGTACCCGGCCCGGCGGATGTACGAGATGGCCGGGGTCGGGCCTGAAGACGTCGACGTCGCGTTGATCTACGACAACTTCGTGCCGATGGTTCTCATGCAGCTCGAGGACTACGGCTTCTGCCCGAAGGGCGAAGGCGGACCGTTTGTCGCCGACGGCAACATCCGATGGAAGACCGGCTCGATCCCGGTCAACACCCACGGGGGCAACTTGTCGGAGGCGTACCTCCTCGGCATGAGCCACATCATGGAGGCGGTCGAGCAGTTGCGCGGCACCGCCATAAACCAAGTCGACGGAGCCGAGATTGCCCTCGTCACCGGCGGAACCTCACTGCTGCCCATGGGCGGCACACTCCTACGGAGGTAGGCATACAGATGACGATGACCAGTTCCTTCGGCGAGCTTCGCAAGGGCGTCTTTCCGACGATACAGAAGCGCACCTTCGCCGACCAGACAACGCAGCCCTTCTGGGACGCGGCACGCGAGGAGCGCCTGGTCGTGCCCCGCTGCACGAGCTGCGGCACGTTCCGGCTACCTCCGTACCCGATCTGTTACGCCTGCCAGAGCTTCGACGTCGAATGGGTGGAGCTCTCCGGCATGGGCACCGTGTACAGCTACACGGTGGTGCATCATCCGCTGCACCCCGACCTGGCGGCCATCGTGCCGTACGTGTCGGGGATCGTCGAGCTCGACGGCACCCAGGGTGAAGGCGCCCGGATGCTCGTGAACATCATCGACTGCGAGCCCGAGGAGATCAGTATCGGCTCACGTGTTCGCATCGTTTTTGAACACGTGAACGCCGAGATGTCGACACCGCGATTCCGTCCCCTCAGAGATGACGAAAGGGAGTGACTGTGGAGAAGAAGATCTGGGCAAACTCATGCGACTCCCATCTGATGGAGCCTTTTGAGTTGTTCCGGGAGAACCTAACCCCCGAGCAGGCCGACCGGATGCCGCGTGCCGTGCGCGACGAGGACGGGCAGTTCGAGACGATCTACGTCGACGGCCAGGAGTTCCGTCGCAAGGTTCCCTTTGCGAAGCGGCCGATGGTCGATCCGCAGACCGGTCTGGGCGTCGTGGACCGGGCGCCGGGGCAGAACGACATGCGGCTGCGGCTCAAGGACCTCAACCAGGAGGGAGTCTGGGGCGAGCTCGTCTACACGTCGATCGGGATGTGGATGCATTCCATGCGTGACCCGCTGCTCATGCTCGCCGGGTGCCAGGTCATCAATGATTGGGCCATCGAGTACCAGCGGTTCTCGCCCCGCTATGTCTGCACGGCGATGATTCCTACGCTGAGCGTCGAGACGGCGGTGTCGGAGGTCGAACGCACCGCCGACATGGGCTTCAAGATCGCCATGCTCCCCACCTCGCCGACCGTCGACGGGCCGAACTGGCACAGGGACGACTGGCATCCACTGTGGGGGATGATGGCCGAGACCGGAATGCATGTTGGATTCCACGCCGGTAGTGACCCACACGAGGCCGACACCTTCAACGGCACCTACCACGGGGGGCCCGGCGGTCACCTGATGAACTACTACGAGGCCAGCTTCCACATGCAGATGGCGGCGGCGAAGCTCGTGGCGAGTGGTGTCTTCGACCGGCACCCCACGCTGAAGTGCGTGGTGTCCGAGGGTGGTGCCACATGGGTGCCCTTCATGGCCGACCGCCTCGACGAGGCCTACCGGCAGCACGTCAACCAGGTGTGGCCGAAGTTCAAACGCCTCCCCAGCGAATACCTCTTCGAGAACGTGTACGCATCGTTCCAACACGATCGTTCGGCGCCGCAGGCGCTGGCCGCGATGGGCTACCAGAACGTGTGCTGGGGCAGCGACTACCCGCACCTCGAGGGCACGTTCGGACACACCCAGAAGACGCTGCACGAACTCGTCGCCGACCTGACGCCGGCGCAGCGGGAGCGGATCACCAAGGGTGCGTTCCAGGAGCTCTTCCCGCACGTGCCGCCGGCGCCCGAAGACGGCACCGAGCTTCCTGAGGACGTCTGATCGCACACATCCCCTATGTCAGCGACCTCGAGGCGAGGTACGGCGAGTCGGTTCGCGTCTCGCCCCTGGTCCGGCGGGTGCTCGCCGAGAACCCGGGGCCCTTCACATATCTCGGGACGGGCACGTACTTGATCGGCCACGGTGATGTTGCGGTGGTTGACCCGGGCCCGCTCGATGACGCCCACGTCGAGCAGGTGATCGCCGCGCTGGAACCCGGCGAGCGGATCACTCACATCGTGGTGACGCACACCCACAGCGACCACTCGCCGGCCTCGCAGCCGCTGCAGGTGCGCACTGGCGCCGTCACCTATGGCTTTGGGCCCCAGCGGGTGGTGCCCGATCCGGCCACGCTGGCCGACGACGCCGTCGTCTTTGGGGATCCCGAGGCCGATGGCAATCCGCTGACCGACCTTCCCCTCAAAAACGATGGCACGGCGCAGACGATGCCAAGGCTGGGCGGCGACCAGTCGTTCGAGCCCGACGTGGTCCTGCGCGACGGCGATGTCGTCGAGGGCGACGGATGGACGTTGGATGTGGTGCACACGCCGGGGCACGCCTCGAACCATCTCTGCTACGTCCTGCGGGAAGAGAGCACGCTCTGTTCCGGTGACCACGTCATGGGCTGGTCCACGACGGTGGTCTCGCCGCCCGACGGTGACCTGGGCGAATACCTGGACAGCCTCGAGAAGCTCCTCGAGCGAGAGCAGGACCGGCGGTACCTGCCGACCCACGGACCGCCGATCGACGAGCCGCACGCTCTCGTGCGCGCCTTCCTGACCCATCGCAGCGAGAGAAGTGAACAGCTCCTGAGCGCCCTCGACGCCGGACCGGCGACGATCGCCGAGCTCGTGCCCCGCGTCTACGCCCTGACGAGCAAGAAGCTCTGGGGAGGGGCGGCGGGCTCCATGTACGCACAGCTCCTCCACCTCCGTGACGCCGGCGAGGTCGAAGTAGACGACAACGTACCGCGGCGGCGTTCCACCTGGGTTAGGCGTCGAACCTAAGAGACTGTCGCGATTGTTTGCCCAGCGCGATCACACGATCGGTGATTCGGTGAGTCGGCGCAGGAGATGGCGGCTATGGGCGGCCCATATGAAGCCCTCGGTCACGATCGGATCTCGCTCGTAGTCGACCTGGAGTCGGCGGCTGTTCATGAGCCAGGCCCA